>Ga0315899_10002627_pt1 | contig 19784 bp, 13 predicted proteins | sample LakEriMetagenome_2_FD_203518 | JGI IMG/M metagenome (GOLD analysis project Ga0315899, IMG submission 203518) | Freshwater fungal communities from buoy surface, Lake Erie, Ohio, United States - Buoy 4 MA112 | ecosystem: Environmental > Aquatic > Freshwater > Lake | place: USA: Lake Erie, Ohio... | reverse complement strand
ATTTCCTGTTCACACCGGCATCGTTCTCCACTCAGAAAAGGGAAGCGCCCTTGCCCGAGTCACAGCCGATAAGCAGTTGCAGCTAGTCCGAGGCGATCGCCAAGCATTTGGTCTCCATGGCCGCTCAGCAGAACAACGTATTGCTCTCGACCTACTTCTCGATGACAGCATCGGCATCGTCTCGATGGGAGGCCGGGCTGGAACAGGAAAGTCAGCACTGGCCTTATGTGCAGGCCTTGAAGCGGTGATGGAAAAGCGCCTTCATAAGAAGGTCGTCATCTTCCGCCCTCTCTATCCCGTTGGCGGACAAGAGCTTGGATATTTGCCAGGCAGTGAAGGCGAGAAGATGTCGCCGTGGGCTCAAGCAGTCTTTGACACCTTGGGGGCTCTGGTCAGCCAGGCAGTCATCGATGAGATCATCGACCGAGGTCTGATTGAAGTTCTGCCACTGACTCACATCCGTGGCCGCTCCCTTCACGATTCCTTCGTCATTGTCGATGAGGCCCAGTCGCTGGAGCGGGGAGTTCTCCTCACCGTCCTATCTCGAATCGGCCAGGGGTCGCGAGTCGTGATGACCCACGATGTGGCCCAGCGCGATAACTTGCGCGTTGGCCGCCATGACGGCGTTGTGGCAGTGGTTGAGACCCTCAAGGGCCATCCGCTCTTCGCCCATGTGACCCTGACTCGTTCAGAGCGCTCGCCGATCGCAGCGCTAGTCACCGAGATGCTTGAGGGGCCGCAGGCGTAGCCAGCTGTTCACCCCTTATTTACCACCCATTTAAATCTCACAGTCACAAATGGGACATTTGGGACTTTGCCCTAACTGACCTGCGCTTTTACCTATCCACAGATACCCCCAATCCTGAGAATTTGCGACTCACGCACATCTAAATTTGCGACTCACCCCATCACTTGCAAACCTTTACCCATTCCCCCAAGGCTCCAACCTCAATTCTGAGGTCGATAGGCCATGGGGCAAGAGATCGATGGAGTGGAAGGAGCAAGTTATGAAGCACGATATTCGTGAGTTCTTCACAGCTCTCTCCGCCCTGCGCATTTCACGGGCCGGCAAGGTCACCCTCTGGGCAACCGTTGGCTCGATGCTCTTTATCGCAACTGCCCAACAGAGCGCCTATGGTTTGGACTTTCCTATGACCACGCGCCTGACTCTGGCAGATTCCAAGAACCTGACGGTCTCTAAGCAATCTGGTTCCGCATCGCTTACAACGTCGGTCTCTGAGATGGCTCTGGTTGCTGGCATCAGTGCCCAGGTTGAGATGGCTCGATCTATCACGGGTGCCAAGAAGGTTGCCAAGTCAATTATGAATACCGACTACGCATGGGGCGAAGATGAGTACTCATGTTTGAATCGACTCTGGACTAAAGAGAGCCATTGGAATTACAAGGCTCACAACAGCCGTTCAGGTGCTCATGGAATTCCACAAGCCCTACCAGCGATCAAGATGGAGATCATCTCAACTGACTGGCGCACCAACCCTGTGACTCAGATCCGTTGGGGACTTCGTTATATTGATATTCGCTATGAGACTCCATGCCAGGCGTGGGCAAAGTTCAAGCGCAGCCGTTACTACTAAAGGAGAAGTTAATTCTCTGGCTTAAGTCCAATTGTTAGCGGACGCATAGTCTCGGCAAAGAAATCATTGCCCTTATCATCGACAACGATAAATGCAGGAAAGTCCACAACATCAATTTTCCAGACAGCTTCCATTCCCAGCTCTTGAAAATCTAGAACTTCAACTTTTGTAATGCAATCTTGAGCAAGGCGAGCAGCAGGGCCACCGATAGAACCGAGATAGAAACCACCGTGCTTGGCACATGCATCAGTCACAGCTTTAGAGCGATTGCCCTTTGCAAGCATCACAAGTGATCCGCCATGTGCCTGGAAGTAATCAACGTAGGAATCCATGCGACCGGCAGTTGTGGGACCAAAAGATCCTGATGCCATTCCGGTGGGAGTCTTTGCAGGACCTGCGTAATAGACGGCGTATTTCTTCATGTAGTCAGGCATTGGCTTGCCTGCATCCATCATCTCTTTAATCTTTGCGTGGGCGATATCGCGAGCAACCACAATCGTTCCGGTCAGTGAAACACGGCTCTTTACAGGGTGTTTGGATAGCTCAGCTTGGATTGCATCCATCGGCTGATTGAGATTGATAGCAACCACATCGTCATTGAGGTGCTCATCTGTGGTCTCAGGCAAGAAGTGAGCAGGATCTGTCTCCAGTTGTTCCAGGAAGATTCCATCTTTAGTGATCTTCGCCTTTGCTTGGCGATCTGCAGAGCAAGAAACAGCGATTGCGATAGGAAGGGATGCGCCATGGCGAGGCAAGCGCACAACGCGCACATCGTGACAGAAGTACTTGCCGCCAAATTGAGCACCGATGCCCAGCTTCTGAGTCAGCTTAAATACTTCTTCTTCCAACGCTATATCGCGAAAGCCATGTCCCGTTGCAGCATCACCTGTTGTGGGCAGGTTATCGAGGTAGTGAGTACTTGCAAGCTTTGCAGTCTTGACTGTGTGCTCAGCACTTGTTCCACCGATGACGATTGCTAAGTGATAGGGAGGACATGCAGCTGTTCCAATAGAGCGCAGCTTCTCATCTAACCAATTCATAAAGGAGGCAGGATTAAGAACAGCCTTCGTCTCCTGATAGAGGAATGATTTATTGGCGCTGCCGCCGCCTTTAGCGATAAACATAAAGTTGTATTCATCCTGGTGATCGCTATCGGCATAGATTTCAATCTGAGCAGGCAAGTTATTGCCGGTGTTCTTCTCATCCCATGTGGTGACAGGGGCCATCTGTGAATAACGAAGGTTGAGCTTTGTATAGGCGTCATAGACACCTTGGGAGAGTGCGACTTCATCTTTGGAAGTGGTCAGCACATACTGACCTTTCTTACCCATGATCAGCGCTGTTCCTGTGTCTTGGCACATCGGAAGAATTCCACCTGCTGCGATATTGGCATTCTTTAATAGATCAAGTGCCACGAAGCGATCATTAGCTGAAGCTTCAGGGTCTTTCAAAATCTTTGCTAATTGCTCAAGGTGTTCTGTGCGCAGGTAATGGGAAATATCGTGGATGGCAGTCTCTGTCAGATGTGTGAGCGCTGATGGTTCTACTTGAAGAAATTCTCTATCACCGAGTTTGATAACGCTGACGCCCTCTTTAGATAGAAGACGGTACTTCGTTTTATCTGCACCGAGTGGCAGAAGATCTGAGTAGGTGAAATCTGGTGACATTATTCAGCTGGCTTCTTTGCAGCATCTAGCTTCTTCTTAGCACCGTCTAACCACTCCTGGCAGATCTTTGCTAACTCTTCACCACGTTCCCAGAGCTTGAGTGACTCCTCTAACGTCGCGCTGCCATCTTCAAGAGATTCAACAATCTCAGCGAGCTCATCGCGAGCTTGTTCATATGAGGGCTTTGCATCCTTGGTGGCCATGTGCTCAATCTACTCTCTGTCGATTACTCGTTGACTGTGGCGCGGGTCTCGCCCTTTGCCACACGGATGCGCAGATGCGTACCTGCCTTTGCCTTCGAAGCATCACGAACAATGGAGTCATCTTCTAATTGCACAACTGCATAACCACGATCCATCGTCGATTGTGGAGAGAGTGAGCGAAGGTGGGCCTTGATGCCCTTGAGCTCCTTCTTCTCGATCTCAAGCAGGGATGCAAAGCCGCGGATGGAGCGATCGCGCCAGCCTTTGATTTCATCGCGGCGAGAAGTGACCATGACGCTGGGATCTTTCATTACGGGGCGATTGCGCATCTGCGCAATTTGGTTGAGTTCATACTCAATCGTTGAAAAAAGCCTGCGATACATACGGTCGCGAATCTTCTCAATATCGCTAATCTCTTGAGCAATATCTGGCACAACTCTCTTTGCTGCATCTGTGGGAGTTGATGCACGGTAATCGGCAACCAGATCCAGCAGTGGTGAATCCTTTTCATGGCCGATGGCGCTGACAATGGCAGTTGTGCAACTTGCAGCTAGTCGAACAAGTGATTCATCGCTAAAGGGCAAGAGATCTTCAAAGGAGCCACCACCACGAGTAATGATGATGACATCGACATTGGGGTTGGCTTCTAACTCTGACAATGCGGCTGAGACTTCCACAACGGCTGCTGCTCCCTGCACAGCAACTTCACGAATCTCAAATTGCACAGAAGGCCAACGACGTCGTGCATTTTCAACAACATCTTTTTCAGCATCGGTATTGCGACCGCAGATCAGGCCGACTGTGCGAGGCAGACGGGGAAGTGCAATCTTTCGATCTGCGCTAAAGAGACCTTCAAGAGCTAACTTCTCTTTCAGCGCTTCAAGGCGGGCCAGTAATTCACCCACGCCAACTTGGCGAATCTCTTTTGCAGAGAGTGTCAGTGAACCATTTTTAGTAAACCACGAAGGCTTTGCATAAATCACAACGCGAGCATTGGCAGGAAGTGGTTGCACACTTGCCAAAACAGTTTTGTAACACATCACAGAGATACTCATATCAGCGCTCGTATCGCGAAGGCGCATAAAGGCCATTCCGCCGCTTCGTTCATTGAGTTCTGATATCTCGCCCTCAATCCAGATAGGGCCTAATCGATCGATGTAATCCTTGATAGCTTCAGAGACCACACGCACTGGTGCGGGGGATTCACTTGAAGTTTCGAACATGGCGAGAGCCTAATAGACTGCGCGATATGAGCAAGAAGATTCTCCTGGCGGCCCCGCGTGGGTATTGCGCAGGCGTTGACCGAGCAGTTGTGGCCGTTGAAAAATCGCTAGAACTCTATGGGGCTCCTGTCTATGTCCGTAAAGAGATCGTCCATAACAAGCATGTGGTCTCAACTCTTGAACAACGCGGCGTCATCTTTGTCAATGAAACAGATGAAGTCCCAGAAGGTGCAACGGTTGTCTTCTCAGCCCACGGAGTTTCCCCTGCCGTTCACGCAGAAGCTGCAGCACGAAACCTCAAGACCATCGATGCAACATGCCCACTAGTAACTAAGGTGCATAACGAGGTAAAACGTTTTGCTAATGAAGAGACAGAGATTCTTCTCATCGGCCATGTAGGACATGAAGAAGTTGAGGGCACAGCCGGTGAAGCTCCAGGCAAAGTTCGCATTGTCGATGGCCTTGATGAAGCTCGTACCATTCAACCAACACCAGGAAAGAAACTTGTCTGGCTCACCCAGACCACACTCTCCGTTGATGAAACTATGCAATCTGTTGCAATCCTGAAAGAGCGCTTTCCTGAGATTGCCAATCCGCCAAGTGATGACATCTGTTATGCAACGCAGAATCGTCAAGAAGCTATTAAGGCAATTGCCCCCAATGCAGATCTCGTTCTTGTCGTGGGATCGACGAACTCATCGAACTCTGTGCGCCTTGTTGAAGTTGCACTCGAATATGGAGCAAAGGCTGCCTACCTCATCGATTATGCAGATGAGGTAAAAGAAGAGTGGCTAGATAAGGCAGAGATCATCGGCGTCACAAGCGGTGCATCTGTTCCTGAAATTCTTGTCGATGACTTACTTAAGCACTTGAGCGCACACGGCTATCACGATGTTGAAGAAGTGCGCGCGACAGAGGAGACCCTTCTCTTCGCTCTTCCTAAAGAGCTCCGCGCAGATCTGAAGAAGGCGTAGTCATTGACTACATTTGTTGAGATTCAAGGTGAGAACCTCGCTGTTGAAATCTATGAACCAAAGGCGCGCATTGCAGATGTAGTGCTGGTGCATGGTTTTACTGGCAGCAAAGAAGATTTCGAGGTCATCGGACCGCTGCTGGCCGATATGGGTTATCGCGTTCTGACCTTTGATAATCGGGGACAACATGAATCAGCCCACAGCAAACGTGAAGATGCTTATTCCATGCACTCACTAGCACGTGATGTCATTGAGCTTTCCAATCACTATGGATTTGTGAAACCACATTTACTCGGGCATTCATTTGGTGGACTTGTCGCACAACGTGCGCTTGTGCAATCGCCGCAAACTTGGAGATCACTCACAATATTCTGTAGTGGCCCTCATTGGATTCCAGATAAGCCAGATCTCGATGCCACACTTCATATTCTTAAAACTATGACGATGGAAGAATCTTGGTTTAAATATAAGGATGAGACAGATAAATTACTGCCCCGTTATGAGACATATAAGAAGCGTTGGATCGCATCAGATCCGAACTCCACCCACACTATGGCCCTTCATTTAAAAGATACTCAAGCTCTCACTACAGAAATTGTTGCGACAAAGATTCCAGCACACGTTATCTATGGCGAGAACGATGATGCGTGGCCACTACCTATGCAGGATCAGATGGCGAAGGATTTATCGGCACCCCGCACCATTATTAAGGATGCAGGACATTGCCCTAATGAAGATCAGCCAGAGGAAACAGTGAAGGTATTAACGAACTTCTGGAGCAGTCTGTAACCGTTGTGAAGGACGGCTCTTTGCCTTCTCGTTAAAGAACATAAACCATCCATAGAGCGCGCTGATAAGTAGGAATGGCGCAACGCTTGCTAGGGATGCAATGAAATCAATGCCAACGCGTGATGGGCGAAGTCCATCGCTAAAGATTGTGTAGATAAGTGTGGTTGCTGCGTAGGCAAGCGGTGGAGTCACAGCTGATACGTAGCGAGTGCCTTTACGACCGTATGCAATGCCACCGTAGGTAACAAGGCAGATGATCAGCCCTGAGAGAATTCCAGCACCCGAGCGAATCCACATCTCAAGCCAGACAAAGATAAAGATGAAGAAAGATTGCAGAACCAGAACACCTTGCTTATTAAGGCCAGGTCCTGAGATTGCCGGCTTCTTGATTGCTGTTGCCATTGCTTACTCCTCTACTACTTCTACATCAATGAAATCATCTGTTTCTAAATCAGGGTTATTGAGCGCTCTGACATCTGCAGGAGCATCAGGATATTCGATGGCAAGCTTCTCTTTATCACCTGCAACTCCCAGCTTATGAATACGTCGAGCAGGTGAGAGAACAGTCTTTTCAGCAGTGGGAACCAAATCTTCATATGCCTTAGATGTTGAGTTAATCGCCTTACCAACAGCCACAATCTTTGAATGTAGAAGGGTGATGTTCTTCAAAAATGTTGCTGCGACCTTGGTGATGTCATCAGCATTTTCTGCTAATTGATTGCGAGTGAAGATATGTCCGACTGTGCGCAGAAGTGCCATGGTGGTTGTGGGGGTTGCAAGGGTGACGCCAACTTTAAATGCCTTCTCAAGAAGTGTGGGGTCGATACGAAGTGCCTCTGCCAGAAGGGTTTCAAATGGCAGGAAGAGAACGACGAAATCAGGTGAGCCCTGTGATTTGTGATAGCCGCGCTTTGAGAGAGCATCGACATGCTTCAGTAAATCTTTTGTATGTAGAGATAAGAGTTCATCGCGCTGGCCTTGATCTTCAGTGCCAAATGCTTCAAGGAAGCGATCAAAGGGAAACTTGGAGTCGATAAATAATTTTGAGCCACCCGGCATATGCACGGTGATATCTGGAATACCGGATGAATCAGCATCTGTGGTCGAGCGCTGTGCATCATATTCATGGCCCTCGCGAAGTCCTGCTTGTTCTAGTAGTAATTGCAATTGCGCTTCGCCAAATTTTCCACGAGTCTGTGAACTAGCAAGTGCTCCTGCAATTTTCTTAGTCTCATCAAAGAATGTGGTGGATGCTTTGCGCATCTCATCGATGGTGCCAACAAGTTGTGTCTCAGATGCAATTCGTTTCTCTGCAGCTTCTTGAGATTGCGCGCGCATACGTTCAACGCTTGCCTTCATCTCCTCCATCTGCGTTGCAATCTTTGTATCATTTTCAGATTTTGCTTCAGCAGCTTTGAGGCGATCATCAGATGCTTTGAGCAAGACTTTCACGTCGTTGAGTTCTTGCGCCAACGAATCAGATGAGGAAGAAGTATTTTTCATCCGAGAAATCCAGATACCAAGGCCCAATCCAAGAAAGAGGCCGATAATCAGAGTTATTAAGGTCACGAGTGCGCTGGGCATGGGGCAATCGTGGCAGGAGGCACTGACAATTCCCCGTAGGCTGTCCTACTTATGAGCCTGTCTATTGGAATCGTCGGTCTGCCGAATGTTGGAAAGTCGACCCTTTTTAATGCTCTGACCAAGAACAATGTCTTGGCCGCTAACTATCCCTTCGCCACTATCGAGCCCAATGTCGGCGTTGTGGGCGTTCCGGATGAGCGTTTAGCCAAGCTCGCCACAATCTTTGGCTCTGAAAAGCTTCTACCAGCAGCTCTCTCATTCGTAGATATTGCTGGCATCGTCAAGGGCGCATCTGAAGGTGCTGGCCTTGGTAATAAGTTCCTTGCAAATATTCGTGAGACCGATGCCATCTGTCAGGTTATTCGCGTCTTCACCGATGGCGATGTTGTTCACGTTGATGGTCGCATTGATCCATCCAGTGACATGGAAACAATCAATATGGAGCTAGCGCTCGCAGATCTACAAACTATTGAGAAGGCAATCCCGCGACTTGAGAAAGAGGCGCGCGTTGCTAAAGAGAAGGCGCCAGTTTTAGAGGCGGTCAAGCAAGCAAACGAGTGGTTGCAATCAGGAAAGCCTTTGTCACAATCAAAGATTGATCGCGAACTCCTTCATGAACTTCACTTGCTCACAGCAAAACCATTTCTCTATGTCTTTAATGTCGATGCTGCAGAACTTGCTGATAATGACTTGCGCACGAAGTTATCAGCACTCGTTGCCCCAGCCGAAGCTATTTTCTTGGATGCAAAGACTGAGGCAGAACTTGCTGAATTAAGTGATGAAGATGCACTCGAACTGCTGCAGGCAATTGGACTTAACGAACCAGGCCTTGCAACTCTTGCCCGCGTTGGCTTTGACACACTCGGTCTTCAAACATATTTAACCGCAGGTCCCAAGGAAGCACGCGCTTGGACTATTCACAAAGGCGACACCGCACCTATGGCTGCCGGCGTCATTCACACAGATTTCCAAAAGGGTTTCATTAAAGCTGAAATCGTTTCTTTTGCCGATTTGGTAGAAGCGGGCACAATGGCCGATGCGAAAGCAAAGGGCAAAGTTCGTATGGAAGGCAAGGAATACATCATGCAAGACGGAGACGTAGTGGAGTTCAGATTCAATGTCTAATAACCCAGCCCTAAACACAGCCCGAGCCCGACTTAATCAGGCACACCTTAAGGATCTTCCTAAGAAGACCCGTGACAACCTGCGCAACGTTGCGATCATCGCTCACGTTGACCACGGTAAAACAACACTCGTTGATGCGATGTTGTGGCAATCCGGAGCCTTCGCTGCTTATAAGAAGCAAGAAGAAGGTCAAGACCGCATGATGGATTCCATGGATCTAGAACGCGAAAAGGGAATTACGATTCTTGCTAAGAACACATCAGTGCGTCGCGGTGACACTGTCATCAACATCATTGACACACCGGGCCACGCAGATTTTGGTGGCGAGGTTGAACGTGGTCTTGAGATGGTCGATGGCGTCATCCTTCTCGTTGATGCGTCAGAAGGCCCACTTCCACAGACTCGCTTCGTATTGCGCAAAGCGCTCCAGAAGAATCTTCCTGTCATTCTCCTTATTAATAAAGTGGACCGTTCTGACTCACGTATTGCAGAAGTTGTGGATGAGGCATATGCACTCTTCCTTGACCTTGATGCCAATGAAGAGCAGATTGAATTTCCTGTTGTGTATGCGTCCGCTAAGGCAGGTCGTGCATCCCTTACTCGTCCAGCAGATGGTGGAATGCCTGAAGAAGAGAACCTCGATGTTTTATTCGACACTATCTTCTCTGCAATTCCAGCTCCTGTTTATCACGAAGGTGCACCACTTCAAGCACATGTGACAAACCTTGACTCCTCTCCATTCCTTGGTCGTTTGGCTCTATGCCGCGTTCACGAAGGTGTGATTAAGAAGGGCCAGACAGTTTCATGGATTAAGACAGATGGAACAACAGAGCGCGTGAAGGTCTCAGAACTTTTGATGACTGAAGCTCTTGAGCGCGTTCCAGCACTTGAGGCAGGCCCTGGCGACATCATCGCTGTTGCCGGTATTGAGACAATCACTTTGGGTGAGACCTTGGCAGATCTGGAAAACTCACATGCGCTGCCACTGATTACTGTCGATGAGCCATCTATTTCGATGACAATCGGTATCAACACATCACCTCTTGCGGGCAAGAGCGGCAAGATGCTTACTGCGCGCCAGGTGAAGGATCGTCTTGATAAAGAGTTGGTCGGTAACGTCTCACTTCGTGTTCTGAACACAGAACGTCCTGATACATGGGAAGTTCAAGGTCGCGGAGAACTTCAGCTCGCTGTTCTGGTTGAAATCATGAAGCGCGAAAGCTTTGAACTCACAGTGGGTAAGCCACAGGTTGTTACCAAGATGATTGATGGAAAACTTAATGAACCGATGGAGCATCTAACAATTGATGCACCTGAAGATTACTTAGGAGTTCTCACTCAGTTGATGGCACTTCGTAAGGGCCGCATGGAGCAGATGGTCAATCACGGAACCGGTTGGATCCGTCTTGACTACAAGGTTCCATCCCGTGGTCTTATTGGTTTCCGTACTGAGTTCCTTACAGAAACTCGCGGAACAGGATTGCTTCACCACGTCTTTGATTCATACGAACCTTGGTATGGAGAACTTCGCACACGTGCAACAGGTTCCCTCGTCTCAGACCGTATTGGCGCAGTGACTTCCTATGCTCTCGCTGGTATTCAAGAGCGTGGTTCAATCTTCGTTGAACCAGGTGATGAAGTCTATGAAGGCATGGTTATCGGTGAGAACTCACGATCTGATGATATGGATGTCAACTGTGTTCGTGAAAAGAAGCTCACCAATATGCGCGCATCAGGCACAGATGATTCTGAAAAGTTGATTCCACCTAAGAAGCTGAATATGGAAGGCGCTCTCGAATTCTGTCGTGAAGATGAGTGCGTAGAAGTAACTCCAGCTGTTGTTCGTATTCGTAAGGTGACTCTCGATGGCCCAGAGCGCGCCCGAGCAACATCACGCGCAAAGAAGAACAACCAGAGCTAAATTGTCAGTGGCTTACGGTTGAATTAGAACTGTGAGTAAGAACCCTTCAACGCCTCTTCGCCTCGTGCGAGCAGATGCTGAGGGGTTCTCTCTTTCCTTAAGCGATCAACAGAAAGCTGCTATTTCACATCGCGGCTCTCCTCTTATTCTCACAGGAGCAACAGGAACAGGTAAGACCACTGTTCTGATTGAAGCAGCGCTTTCACGCATTGCAGCAGGGCAATCACCTGATTCCATACTTTTACTTACCTATGGTCGCGAACGTGCATCTGAGATGCGCGATGCCATTGTCACTCGATCAGAGAAAACTGCATTTGAACCGTTAGCAAGAACTTTTCACTCACTGGCCTATTCCATTCTGAAGATGCGCACAGGAGATAGCTACCGCGACATCGTTCTTCTCTCGGGTGCTGAGCAAGAAACATTTATCTCTCAACTTCTCGATGGTGATATCCAAGATGGTTATAAGCAGTGGCATGATGATTTAAAGAAGACTCCTGAATCATTGGGTGAGCCGCTACAGACTCAAGGTTTTGTTCGCGAACTTCGCGACCTCATCATGCGCGCCAATGAACGTGGCATCACACCAGATAAGTTGGCAGAGCGTGGCCACCAATTAGGTGAGAAGTATTGGGATGGCGCTGCGCAATTCTGGAACCGTTATTTAGGTGCGATGACTCTGCAAGAGGTATTGGCAGGAGATGCCAAGGTGCGCATTGATCCCTCTGAAATCATTAACTCTGCAATTAACTATTTACGAGCAAACCCTGAACTATTGGCTGAACTACGCGGGCGATTTAGCACAATCATCGTCGATGAATTCCAAGAAAGTGATCCAGCACAGCGCACACTGCTCTCACTGCTTGCAGGCGCAGATCTTGTGATTGTCGCCGATAGTGCAAGTGCTGTGGGGCGATTCCGAGGAGCAGATCCTGAAGGAGTTGCCGCAGTCATTGATTCTTATCTCGCAGCAGGTGCTAAAAAGATTGAACTCACTACAAATTACCGTGGCGCACCTGATACACAGACTGCGCGCCTGCATTCTGAATCTGAAGAGGCACAGTTCATCGCATACCAATTTAAACGAGCGCATCTCATGCAAGGAGTTCCTTATTCCCAGATGGCTGTAATTGTCAGGTCTCATGGGCAGACCGCATCGGCTATTAGACGCGCCTTTGCTCAGGTCTCTATCCCAACAGCAGGAGATGTTGAAGCGCTAGCTAATAACGCTGCAATTGCGCCATTTCTCTTGCTTGCACGGGTTGCAACAGGTGCACAACCACTGAATCTGGATACTGCAGAGAAGCTGCTGACATCGGAATTCGGGGGAGCAACATCTGTTTCATTGCGTCGTACGAGGGCGGCCCTTCTTGCTGCTCGCGATGAGGCAAGTGATAAGAGATCTGGAACTCAGTTAATTCTGGATGCAATCCTTACAGGAGATATTGCGATTGAAGATTCTTCTGAACTCATGCGTGTTCACACACTTCTTGCTGCTGCAAAGAAATCCATTGCAAAGAAGAGCGCGACGATTCATGATTTATTGTGGGCAATATGGAATAACGCAAGTAATAGCGATAATGAGAAGATTGCAGATAGTTGGCGTGCGGCTGCCCTTAAGGGTGGATCCCGCGGTGCATCGGCAGATCGTGATCTCGATGCAATGATTCAACTCTTTGATTCAGCAGCTCGTCATATCGAACGCTTTCCAGGTGCAAAACCTGACTTATTCCTCAATGAAATTGCAAATGAAACTATCGTCACCGACCTCATTACAGCCCGTGGTGTTCGCGCTGATGTGGTTGAAATACTTACTGTGCACTCTGCTAAGGGGCGCCAGTGGCAGTATGTTGCAGTAGCTGGTGTGCAAGAAGGTGCGTGGCCAAATCTGAAGCAGCGCAGCTCCTTACTTGGGGCAGAACGTCTTGTTGAACGAGTTCGCCATGGAGATGAATTAGCACAAGTAGCACTTGACATGATTGCAGCATCATCACTGGCTGAAGATGAAGCGCGACTATTTCATGTTGCAATTACTCGTGCTCGCCAATCACTTCTTGTGACAGCAATCTCTCGTGAAGATGAGACACCTTCTATATTCTTTGAAGATCTTGCAGAGTCCCTGGGCACGGCAGAAGCTGAAGTTGAAGTTCCAAGGCCGCTGACAGCAGCAGCGCTAGTAGCAACGCTGCGACGAGAGGTGAACTTAAGTGGCAACACAGGTGCTGCATCTCTGCTCAAGACCTTAAGCTCCAATGGAATTCACCTTGCACAACCATCACAGTGGTTGGGATCTGCAGCCATTACCTCTGAATTACCCGTCATTGATGCAGGTGCGCTCGTTCCAGTCTCTCCATCGGGTGCTGAGAACTTCACTGAATGTGGGCTGAAATGGTTCTTGGAAAAGAGCGGTGGAACCGATGGTGATTCCACTGCGCAGTTACTGGGCTCTGTTATTCACGAATTCGCTCGGCTTAAAGTGGAAGAAGCGGGAATCACCGATGAAGCGCTGCAGAGCAAACTCATTGATTCATGGCCGTTGATTGATGATAGTCAAGGATGGATTAGCCATGCTGCCCTTGCTCGGGCTAAGAAGATGCTCGAGCGATTCTCACTCTTTCATTCCAAGTCTTTATCTGAGAATAACCGCACCGTTGCAGGCGTTGAGAAGAGCTTTGAAATCACTGTGGGGCGCGCACTTATCCGTGGAAATGTTGACCGCATTGAAGTAGATAGCGATGGCAAGCATTACATCATCGACTTTAAGACGGGAAAGAAAGAGATCTCAGGAGATGATGCACAGACCAACTTGCAGCTTGCCTGCTATCAATTAGGTGTTGTCCTTGATGGATTTGAAGAGAAGTTAAAGTCCACAGATGTCACCGGTGCTCAGCTTGTCTATCTTGCAAGTAAGAATAAGAGCTATAGCACTCGTGAACAAGATCCGTTAGCCGATGTTGATGCTACTAAGGCAATACTGGAAGAGATTGCTGTGGGTATGGGCGGTGCAACATTTACTGCGCGTAAGAATGATATGTGTAAGCAGTGCAAGGTCAAGCCTTCCTGTCCGCTCTACCTTGAAGGTAAGGCGGTGCATCAATGATTGAAAAGTACTCACCTGATCAAGTAGCCGAGATGATCATCTCGATCGATCCCACATTCCATCTTCCTTCCGATGAACAACGCCCCATTATTTCTATTTACGATAATCCGCTTGAGCCTGCTGTCGTTATTGCAGGTGCTGGATCAGGAAAGACTGAGACGATGGCAGCTCGCGTTGTCTATCTCGTTGCCAATGAGATTGCCCGTCCTGATCAGATTCTTGGTCTTACCTTCACCCGAAAGGCTGCGGGAGAGCTCAATACTCGTATTCGTAAACGTCTTCGCCAATTCCAACAGGCACAAGATAAGCAGGGTATAGCGCGCACTTTTAGCTCACTCGATACTGCAGTGACCACCTATCACTCCTATGCAGGACGTCTCTTGAGCGAACATGCAATTCGTTATGGCATTGATGCTGATGTGCAGCCGTTGGGTGAGGCAGCCCTCTGGATGGCTGCTAATAAGCTGGTGCGCGAATGGGATGACGGGACCTTTGCAACAAGTGATGCTGCAAGCACTGTAGTGAAGGATTTATTGGGTCTGACATCGATGGTTCTTGAACATCGAGTGACTGTGGATCAAATCAGAGATGCTGATGAGAAGGTATTACACGAGCTTGCACAGATGACCGGTGCTACCAATGAAGAGACTCGCAGAGTTGCAAAGGTCTTGAGCCAAAGAATTGCGATGCTACCGATGATGGAATCATTCCTTGAAGCCCGTCGCCAATCAGGTGAGCTTTCATTCGATGATCAGATTGCACTCGCTGCAGATATTGCCGTCAATTTTTCCGATGTGGGAGTACTTGAGCGCGCGAAGTATCCGATTGTTCTGCTGGATGAATATCAAGATACGTCGCAATCTCAGGTGCGCTTACTCTCGGCTCTCTTTGGTGGTGGCCATCCTGTTACTGCAGTGGGCGATCCTTGCCAATCCATCTATACATGGCGCGGTGCATCATCTGGAACTATCAGTGCATTTAATGCAAACTTTCCAAAGAGCGATGGTGCAACAGGTAAGAGCGTCTATGAGCTTCTTACAACCTATCGCAACGATGAATCCATCCTTACTCTTGCCAATGCAATTTCAGCTGATGTAAGAAAAGATGAAGGCATCACTGTTGCAGCGTTGAAACCACGTAAGGGTGCTGGAAAGGGAAATCTCACCTGCGGTATCTTTGAAAACCTGGAAGGTGAAGCAACAGCCATAGCTGAATATTTCCATCCGCTATGGAAAAACCCAGAGCGCATAAAAGTGGGCAGTAAAGTTCCAAAGACTTTTGCTGTGCTGGTTCGAAAGCGTGCACAGATTGCACTCATTCAAGAAGCTCTAGCAAAGGCCGGAATTCCTTCTGAAGTCCTTGGTTTAGGAGGGCTTGTGCACGTTCCTGAGATTGCAGATCTTGTTGCGATGCTTAAAGTAATCAATAACCCTGATGCGGGTGCATCGCTGATGCGTCATCTGACAGGGCCACGTATCAATCTTGGACCACGCGATATCGCAGCTCTTGGCCGCTTTGCTCGTTCACGCTCTGAATCACTTTCTGCTGATAGTCGTAGCATCGTGAAGAACATTGTTGCTGGAAATCCACAATCTGCTGAAGCAGATGATCAGTTTATAGGAAGTGTCATTGATGCACTCGATGAGATTGAAAAGTGCGAGAAATCAAAGTTCAGTACTGTGGGCTATGAACGGCTGACTTCCTTTGCATCTGACTTGCGTCGTCTGCGCTCACGCGCATCTGCACCCATTACAGATTTAGTTGTTGATATTGAGCGTTACTTGAATTTAGAGAGCGAAGTCATGCTTCGCGATGGTGGCACTCATGGCCGTCGCCATCTCGATCGCTTTATGGATGAGGCTGCAAAGTTTGCACGCAGCGGTGGAACTCTGGCTGCCTTCTTGCAATGGCTTGATGTTGCAAGTGAAGAAGAAGGTGGCTTGAAAGCTGGAACACCTGATGTTGATGCCAGTGTTGTTCAGATTCTGACTATCCATATGGCAAAGGGCGCTGAATGGGATGTTGTTGCAGTTCCAGGACTGGCGCAGGGAACTTTCCCGGGAGCGAATACAACAGATCCAGATAACTGGATTACTAATGAACGCCATATTCCATTTGCACTTCGTGGTGATAGAGATATTTTGCCGGCTTTCTCATGGAATGCAGCGACAACCAATGCTGCGGCAAAGAAGGCTATTGATGCATTCGCAGCAGAGTGCGTTGACTTTAAGGTGCGGGAAGAAATTCGTCTTGGTTATGTGGCGATGACTCGTGCTCGCACGCATCTCTTCTGCTCCACATCATTCTGGCGTGATGGAGCAAAACCTGTGGCGCCTTCTCTTCTCTATGAAAAGGTCCAGGAGGTCGCAAGTGCTGTGGGCACAGTGCTTTCAGCACCTATTGCTCCAGAAAGTAGTGAGCGTAATCCTGCAAAAGATATTGAAATAACTGCGCAGTGGCCGCGTGATCCACTCGGAGATCGCCGCGCAGACTTTGATCGCACGCTGGCTTTGGTGGAATCTGCAGCGCCCATCAACCTTGAAGATGCAGTCGATGGCGCACTACGCGACTTCGCAGATGATGCCCGCGCCATCATCGCTGAATTTAATGAATACAAGGCAGGTGCCTTTGATGTGGCACTTCCTCCGCGCCTTTCCACATCATCGTTGATTGCACTCCATGAAGATCCAGCAGAGCTTGCGCGCACTATTCGCCGTCCGATGCCGCGTGCTATGGATGAGTACTCACATCGAGGAACGGCGTTCCACTTATGGATTGAGAACCACTTCAATGCAAAGACTCTCTTTGACGATGAAGATTTTGATCTACTCACTCCCTTTGAGGAAGATCAAAAGCTCGAAGACCTAAAAGCTAAGTGGCTTGCATCCAGTTGGGCGCAACTTCAACCACATGCCGTCGAAGTTCCTTTTGAGACAGTAATTGCTGGAATCCTTGTTCGAGGGCGCATCGATGCTGTCTATAAAACAGATTCAGGCTTTGAAGTGGTGGATTGGAAGACAGGTTCTAAGGTTTTGGGTGAATCATCTGCCGTGCAGCTGACCGTTTATCGCTTGGCGTGGGCAAAGTTGCAGGGAATTTCAGTAGATCAAGTCACTGCAGCTTTTCATTATGTGCCCACAAATACAACAGATCGACGAGCAAACCTCTTATCTGAAGGCCAACTCATCGATCTGCTGAGTGTGAAGTAATTACTTCTTCAGATCAAAGCGATCAAGCTCCATGACTTTGCTCCAAGCCGCAACAAAGTCTTGTACGAATTTCTTTTCAGCATCGCTACTTGCATAGACCTCAGCAACTGCACGCAGTTCAGAGTTTGATCCAAAGACTAAGTCAGCACGAGTTGCGCTCCACTTAACTTTGCCGCTCTTGCGATCATGGGCTTCAAAGAGGTTGCTATCACCTGACTTGGGAGCCCACTCGTACTTGGTATCGAGGATATTGATGAAGAAATCTGTGCTCAAGACTTCCTTCTTATGTGTTAGAACTCCAGTCTTTGAGCTATCAAAGTTTGCACCTAGTACGCGCATACCTCCAACGAGGACTGTCATCTCAGGAGCTGTAAGTGAGAGCAAAGATGCCTTATCAACAAGTGGCACCTCTGCTGGACGTAGATCTGATTGTGATTTGTAGTTACGGAAACCATCAGCAGTTGGTTCAAGGTAGGCAAAGGATGCAACATCGGTCTGATCTTGCGTCGCATCGGTACGACCTGGAGTAAAGGCAACCTTGGTCTTGATTCCCGCATTCGCCGCTGCATCTTCAATAGCAACAGTTCCAGCTAATACGATGAGATCGGCAAGGGATACCTTCTTCTCAGACTTCTTATTGAAAGCAACTTGAATTCCTTCAAGAACTGCAAGAACTTTCTTGAGCTCCTTAGGGTTATTTGCTACCCAGTTGCGTTGTGGTTCAAGGCGAATACGTGCACCGTTTGCTCCACCACGCTTATCTGATGAACGAAATGTTGAAGCTGAAGCCCACGCTGTAGTGACCATCTGTGCGATGGTGAGATCACTCTTGCGAATTCTCTTCTTGAGAAGTTCGATTTCAGCTTTTCCGATTACCTTCTTTGGACGAGCAGGTAGTGGATCTTGCCAAATCAAAACTTCCTTCGGTACAAGTGGTCCGAGGTAGCGAACAACTGGTCCCATATCGCGGTGAGTGAGCTTGAACCACGCACGAGTAAAAGCATCTGCAAGAGCATCGAGATCTTGCGCAAAGTGACGCGAAATCTTTTCATAGGCAGGATCCATACGTAGCGCTAAATCTGTCGTTTGCATGACAGGTGCATGTGTCTTGCCTGAAATATGTGCATCAGGCACTGCCTTTGCAGCCGACTCATCAGTTGGAATCCACTGAACTGCTCCACCAGGTGATTTGGTGAGCTGCCATTCATATTTAAAGAGAGTCTTAAAGTAGTTGTTATCCCACTTGGTTGGAGTTGATGTCCAAGCACCCTCTAGGCCGCTTGTAATCGTATCGGCGCCTTTTCCAGTTCCAAATGAGTTCTTCCAGCCGAGTCCCATCTCATCGAGAGGAGCACCTTCTGGTGATGGCCCAACATATTTATCAGGATCTGCTGCTCCATGTGCCTTACCGAATGTGTGGCCTCCAGCTACAAGAGCCACAGTCTCTTCATCATTCATTGCCATGCGCGCAAAAGTTTCGCGAATATCACGAGCAGATGCGAGTGGATCTGGATTTCCATCAGGACCTTGTGGGTTTACATAGATGAGGCCCATCTGCACTGCAGCAAGTGGTTTCTCTAGTACGCGATCACCGGTGTAGCGCTCATTGGTAAGCCAAACCTTTTCTTTACCCCAATACGTTTCATCTGGCTCCCATACATCTGCACGTCCTCCACCAAAACCAAATGTCTTAAGTCCCATTGATTCAATAGCGCAGTTACCAACAAGAATCATGAGATCTGCCCATGAAAGACTCTTGCCATACTTCTGCTTAATCGGCCATAACAATCGACGAGCCTTATCTAGGTTTCCGTTATCAGGCCAACTATTAATCGGAGCAAAACGTTGCATGCCAGCACCTGCGCCGCCGCGACCATCGTGTGTTCGATATGTACCTGCGCTATGCCATGCCAGACGAATAAAGAATGGGCCGTAATGTCCGTAATCTGCTGGCCACCACTCTTGTGATGTAGTCATCATCGCTTCAATATCTTTCTTTACTGCTTTGATATTGAGCTTGGAAAATTCTTTCGCATAATCAAAATCTTCACCCATAGGGTCTGAGACAGGAGAGTGCTGACGCAAGATCGAAAGATCTAATCGATCAGGCCACCAATCAGAGTTGTAGGTGCCCGCAGTGTTGAGCTTGCTACCTGTGTATGGGCACTGCGCTGCTGAAGTCTGTGCTGCTGATGTCTTTGATTCTGTAGTCATGCCCTAAGGCTAATGAATTTGGGGAAAATTGCTAACCGAAGATTTCAATACCTATAGGCAGGTGGTCACTCACCCCTGTGGGGGCGAAATTTCTCACGGAAAATTCACCAAAGGCGAGATCGGGTGAGAGGAGGTAATCGAATTGAATCTTGGCTCCCCAGCTTGGGTATGTGTTCTGGG
>Ga0315899_10002622_pt1 | contig 19796 bp, 17 predicted proteins | sample LakEriMetagenome_2_FD_203518 | JGI IMG/M metagenome (GOLD analysis project Ga0315899, IMG submission 203518) | Freshwater fungal communities from buoy surface, Lake Erie, Ohio, United States - Buoy 4 MA112 | ecosystem: Environmental > Aquatic > Freshwater > Lake | place: USA: Lake Erie, Ohio... | reverse complement strand
TAAGCATTTGGCATTGGATCGTGGTTGGCATCATTGTGATGCTCCTCTTCGGTCGCGGAAAAGTGTCAGAATTGATGGGCGATGTCGCCAAGGGCATTAAATCCTTCAAAAAGGGTATGGCGGAAGACGATGTTTCTACCGCAACCGCTCAGCCTACCGACCCTTCAAAGCCGGTAGCTGATCAGCGGCAAGCCGCTCCCGCACAGGCGCCGAGCGAACATAAAGCGGGTTGATCGCGCTCTGTCAGGCGGAGGGTTTTATGGCCTTCCGCTGACATCTAAATGGACAGAGAAAGACTATGTTTGATTTTGGATCCGGCGAGCTCGTGGTGATCGGAGTGGTCGCCTTGGTGGCGATTGGTCCCAAGGAGTTGCCGGGTTTGCTACGCACGGTCGGCCAGGCTGTGAATCGACTCCGTCGGATGGCCGGAGATTTCCAAAATCAGTTCAATGAGGCAATGCGCGAAGCGGATATGTCTGACGCGCAGAAAATGATTTCGGATATCAAATCCGATTTTTCAACGACGATGGCGGGGAGTGGCTCAATGTCTCCCCCCATTGTGATGGCGTCGACTAACGAACAAACTGATACGAGCACAGGTGAGAGCGAAAGCCCCATTTCGTCTGAAGCCCCTTTAACACTTGAAACAGTTGCTGAGCCGGAACCTGTTACGGGTTTGTCGACCTCCGAACAGTCTGGTGAAGAGAAAGCGGATCATCCGGTTGAAGATGAGACTGCGCCTAAACCTCAAGCGGGCGCTGCATGACCGCGGAAGATATTGACGCCTCCAAAGCGCCGCTCATTGAACATTTGGTAGAATTGCGGTCGCGATTGATCAAATCGCTTCTCGCGTTTCTAATCATGTTCTTTGCTTGTTTTTTCTTCGCCAAGCACATCTATAACGTACTCGTTTTTCCTTATGTTCTCGCCGCCGGTGGTGACGCATCACAGGTGAAATTGATTTACACCGCACCGCTTGAATATCTTTTTACGCAAATCAAGATCGCGATTTTCGGTGCGTCGTTTTTTTCTTTTCCGGTTGTCGCTTCGCAAATTTATAAATTTGTCGCGCCCGGTCTCTATAAAAATGAACGCGATGCGTTTTTGCCTTATCTGATCGCCACGCCCGTTTTGTTTTTAACGGGTGCCGCAGTTGTATTCTTTATCGCGATGCCAATCGTGATGACGTATTCAATCGGGCAACAACAGATTGGCATGACGGGCGAGGCCTCAATCGAACTCTTGCCGAAGGTGAGTGAATATCTCTCACTCATCATGACGCTAATTTTTGCGTTTGGCATAACGTTTCAATTGCCGGTTATTCTCACTCTTCTTGCACGTGCTGGCGTGATCGACTCAACCTTTTTGAAAGAGAAACGTCGCTACGCAATCGTTTTGGTGTTTGTTATCGCGGCTGTTTTGACGCCTCCCGATGTGATTTCCCAAATGGCGCTCGCGCTCCCCACTTTGGCGCTTTACGAATTATCCATTTTGTCGGTGATGTGGGTTGAGAAGCAGCGGGCGAAAGCGGATGCCGCGCGCGCTTCAGAAGAATAGATTTCTATTTCGTCCTAAGATGGGGTCGATCACTTTATGTATGATATTCGTTTTATTCGGGAACAGGCCGAACGCTTTGATCGCGGTTTAATCAATCGCGGCGCGGAGCCTTTGTCCGCTCGCCTTATTGCGCTTGATGATGAGCGTCGTGCTGCCATCACGGCATCACAAACAGCGCAAGAAAAGCGCAACATACTTTCGAAGGAAATTGGCCAAGCCATGGCGGCCAAAGACCAAGCTCGTGCTGATACTTTAAAGGCCGAAGTGGCACTATTGAAAGACAGTCTTGCGGCGCTTGAAGCGCGCGAGAAGGCGCTTGTTGAAGAACTTGATCGTGAGTTATCGGCGATACCCAATACTCCTCTTGATGAGGTTCCTGTTGGCAAAGACGAACATGACAATGTGGAGATTCGTAAATTCGGAACACCGCGCACCGAGGCCATGATGGGCTTCGCGCCGAAGCAACATTTTGAAATCGGTGAAGCACTGGGTCTCATGGATTTTGAGACGGCCGCAAAATTATCGGGTGCGCGTTTTGTCGTAAACAAGGGACAGCTTGCAAGGCTTGAAAGAGCGCTTGGGCAATTCATGCTCGATCTGCATACGAGCGAGAATGGGTATACGGAAGTTAATCCGCCTTTGCTTGTCAAAGATCATACGATGTTTGGCACGGCGCAACTTCCGAAATTTGCCGAAGATCAATTTCGTGTGGCTCCTGACTATTGGTTGATCCCTACTTCTGAAGTGCCACTCACCAATCTTGTGCGTGAGAGCATTGTTGACGAGGCATCTTTGCCGATGCGTTTGACCGCGTTAACGCCGTGCTTCCGCGCGGAAGCGGGCGCCGCTGGTCGCGATACACGCGGCATGATCCGCCAACATCAATTCACAAAAGTAGAGTTGGTCTCAATCACAACACCCGAGACGTCGCTCGCTGAACATGAACGCATGACAGCGTCAGCCGAGAAAGTTTTGCAGAAACTTGGTTTAGCCTATCGGGTGATCACACTTTGCACGGGCGACATGGGTTTTGCGTCGCAGAAAACATACGACATTGAAGTGTGGCTTCCGGGTCAAAATGCCTATCGTGAAATTTCAAGTTGTTCAGTATGCGGTGATTTCCAGGCACGCCGCATGAATGCGCGGGTGAAATCGCCTGACGGTAGAGGCAATCGCTTTGTTCATACTTTGAATGGATCGGGCATTGCTGTGGGGCGCGCTTTGGTTGCTGTGCTTGAAACTTACCAGAACGAAGACGGGTCAGTGACGGTTCCTGAAGCCTTGTTGCCCTATATGGGTGGCTTAAAAACAATTTCGAAAGCGGCGTGATATGCGTATTCTTGTAACCAATGATGATGGAATTCACGCGCCGGGTTTAGAGATTTGCGAAGCAATTGCGCGGACTTTATCCGATGATGTCTGGGTGATAGCGCCCGAAACGGATCAATCCGGCGTGGCCCATTCCTTGTCGTTGAATGATCCTTTGCGCTTACGACAATCGGGAAAGCAAAAATTTGCGGTAAGCGGCACGCCCACCGACTGTGTCATTATGGGATTGCGTCATGTTTTAGACCGCAAACCGGATCTTATTTTGTCGGGCGTTAATCGCGGACAGAATGTTGCTGAGGATGTGACCTATTCCGGCACAGTTGCGGGTGCGATTGAAGGAACGATTTTAGGCGTGCCCTCGATTGCTATGTCGCAATGCTATGGTTTTGAAACACGGGCGCAACCCCTTTGGGATTGCGCTGAAACCCATGCGCCAGGCTTGATCAAAAAGATTTTGGCCGAAGGCATTCCGAAAAATGTTCTCGTCAACATCAATTTCCCGGATTGTAAGGCAAGTGATGTGAAAGGTTCATCAGTTGCCGTTCAAGGACAGCGGCAGCAGGAATTATTGCGCATCGATGAGCGGCTCGATGGGCGCGGCAATCCTTATTACTGGATTGCATTTGGGCGTGGTAAGTCTGAACCCGGTCACGGTACAGATCTCGAAGCAATTGCGGCGAAGCGTATATCCATCACGCCCTTGCGTCTCGATCTCACGGATGAACCGACACTAACACGCTATGCGAGTTTGTTTTCATAAAGTTTGTTTTTGTAAGGATGAGTGATGCCGAAACGGATGTCAGATGCCGAGGCCCTCATGTCCTTTCAACTCAAGTTACGTGAGCGTGGCATCTTTGACCACGCGCTTTTGAAAGCTTTCGAGCAAATTCCGCGGACAGATTATCTTGATGAGCGCTTCAGCGAGATGGCGGGTGAGGATATCGCGCTGCCGTTAAACTGTGGCCAAACCCAAGCTGCGCCGTCTTCACTTGCGCGGATGATTAAAGCGCTTGATGTCGGACCTGGTGATCGTGTGCTCGAAATTGGAACCGGATCGGGTTATGCGACCGCATTGATTGCACGCTTAGCGTTAAGCGTCACGACGCTTGAACGCTATCGGACATTAGCGGACGCCGCGAAAAAGCGCCTTGCGCGGCCGAGCCTCGGCACAATCGCTGTCTGGCATGCGGATGGATCGCATGGCTATCCGGAAGAAGCGCCTTATGATCGTATCATTCTTCATGCTGCGATCGAAAGCGAACCCGCAAACCTGATCGATCAATTGACACCGGGAGGTTCTGTAGTGGCCATTCTGCGTGTGGGCCAAGTGTCTGAAATTACAAGATGGCGGCGGGCGGTCACGGGCCGCATTCTAGAAATTGATCATTTCGGAAGGCTTGATCTTCCGATGTTGGTTTCAGGCCTTTCAGAAGCGCTTTGATCTCTAAAATAACTTCGCTGCCCGGCAGTTTAGAAAGAAGTTTTTAACCTAAACAGAGGATGAATCGAAGCGTGACGATCTGTGAGTCGTCTTGTGGTCATGATCGGGAGGTCGACCGTGCGTTCAAGGCCCGCGCTTCGCATTTTAAGTACCTGCGGACTTTGTCTGATTATGTCGGCATGTGGGACAGATGTTGTTCGCATGTCCGAGCAGCTCAATCCTTTCGCGGGGTCGGCCCGCTTTGATCCGAAAACAACCGGATCTCTTTCGAAATCTCAGAATAGCGGGTTAACCCCTGCTTCGGATGTCGGCTCTACGGATGAGATTGTTCAAAGCAGCGGCCCGATCGCTTCCGCTCCTTTGACCGCTCCCGGAAATGCGCCGTCATCCGCTCAATCTCCTGTTGTGGCGAAGGCGCAACCGCCTGTCGCGTCACAAAAAGTGGCTTCGCTCTCTGCGCCGGTCGTGAATTCAAAAGCGGTCGCTTCGGCTCCTGATGGCGGTAAATGGGTCACCGTTGGCGGCACGGAAGTTACTTTAGCCAAGGACGAGAGCGTAAAAACTTTGTCAGATCGTTATGGCGTTCCCGAAGAGGCGATCCGCAGCGCGAATGGTCTGAAAGCAAATGCAAAACCAAAAGCAGGCACAAAGCTTATCATTCCAGTACATGTCGCTTCTGGTGTTCAACCCACAAAAGTAAAGGCGCAGCAAACCAAAACGGCTGCTCTTGCTGCACCCGCGCAAAGCGATACGCCTGTAGATACTGCAAAGTCGGACGTTTCGAAGGCTGACGCGAAAAAGCTTTCGCAAACAAAAACGCCTACCAAAACTGAGCCGGCGCAAGCGCAACAAGCAGCTCTCGAAACACCGGCAACATCTGCGCCAACGGATCCTGCAAATGCTTCGGATGCCACCAAAGTTAGCAATGTCGGTTTCCGTTGGCCTGCCAAGGGCCGCATCATTCAAACCTTTGGTGACAAAGGCGGCGTGAAGAGCACGGGTATCAATATTTCCGTGCCAGAAGGCACACCCATTAAAGCAGCTGAAGCTGGGACGGTTGCCTATGCGGGTAACGAGGTGAAAGGTTTTGGCAATCTCGTTATGGTGCGCCATTCTGATGGATGGGTTTCTGTTTACGCCAATGCTAGCGAGATCAAAGTCAAGCGCGGTGATTTGATTAAACGCGGGCAGGTGATTGCGCTTTCAGGTCAATCTGGTGATGTGTCTGCGCCGCAGCTTCACTTCGAATTGCGTAAAGGTTCAGTACCGGTTGATCCGGTTGAGCATCTCAGTGAAGATTGAGATCTATCGCTTCACTTGAAAAAGAAAAGCGACCTTTAAGGTCGCTTTTTTTATGGTTCGAGTTTCACTCCCAAACGGCCGGCCAGATCTTGGATGTATTGATAGGCCGTGCGGCCTGAACGTGAGCCGCGTGTGGTCGCCCATTCAAGGCTTTCATGCTCAAGGCTTTGTTGATCAATCGGAAGATCAAAATGGCGCGCATAGCCACGCACCATATCAAGATATTCATCCTGACTGCATTTATGAAAGCCAAGCCAGAGGCCAAAGCGATCGGATAGGGACACTTTCTCTTCTATGGCTTCGCCTGGATTGATTGCCGTTCCTTTTTCATTTTCCATCATATCGCGCGGCAGAAGATGGCGACGATTTGAAGTCGCATAGAAGATCACATTCTCAGGACGCCCTTCAATGCCACCTTCAAGTACTGCTTTAAGAGACTTGTATGAAGTATCGCTAGAATCAAAAGAAAGATCGTCACAAAAGACGATAAAGCGACAGGGGGCGTCACGCATCAACGCCATTAGGGTGGGAAGCGTTTCGATATCTTCACGATGAATTTCGACAAGCTTTAACGACGACGACCCAGCTTTGATCGCATGATGGGCGGCCTCGGCATGGGCGGCTTTGACGAGTGAGGATTTACCCATACCGCGCGCGCCCCACAATAGTGCGTTGTTCGCGGGAAGGCCGCGCGCGAAGCGGTTGGTATTTTCGTTCAACAGATCGCGAACACGGTCGATGCCACGCAGAAGATGCATTTCGACCTTGTTGACCTTAGGGACTGCGACAAGCTGTCCTGTATCCGGGCGCCAGACGAAGGCGTCGGCGCGCGAGAAATCCACGTTAGGCGTAGTTTGCGGCTTTATTCGCTCCAAGGCGTCGGCAATTCGACGTAATTCGTGAAGAAGCGGATCGGACGCAGGCGGTAACTGAGTTGTCATGGCGGAATTTGGCTAAGGAAGATCAAAATTGCTGTCTGGTTGCATACAGGTGAATTCACCGAGCGTCCATGCCAAGACGGAAACAGAGAACCGCAAATCGGCCCGCTTTTGATTGCAATATGGTGGCCAAAAGCTATAGTCCGGCCCGACTCTCGGGGGCCGCTCGGTTCGTTCCCGATTTTAGATTTTTCGGAGGTATTTCTACGTGATTACGCCCGCTTATGCCCAGACCGCGTCCGCCATGGGTGGATCTGAAATGTTGATGCAGGTTGTCCCCTTCATCCTGATTTTTGTGATCATGTATTTCCTGATGATCCGCCCGCAACAGAAGCGGCAAAAGGAGCATCAGGAAATGATCAAGAATGTTCGCCGGGGTGATCAAGTTGTCATGAGCGGGGGTCTCATCGGCAAAGTTGCAAAAGTGACCGATGACAATGAAGTGGAATTGGAAATCGCCGACAATGTTCGTGTACGCGTGACCCGCGGTTCGATAGCCGATGTTCGTTCCAAAGGCGAACCCGTGAAATCCTGATCGGTCTGGCACTCATTCATCATGCTTCGTTATTCCCGCGCTAAAATCGCTGCTGTTCTCTTTCTCGCTGTCGCAGGCTTTGTTTATTCGGCACCGAGTTTGATGTCGCCCGAAACAAGAACGGCGCTCCGTGAGTCAACACCGGGCTTTCTGCCTTCGTGGTTGATGCCGCATCAAGCGATTGTGCTCGGGCTTGATCTGCAAGGCGGATCGCATGTGCTGCTTGAAGTGGATAGTGCTGCCGTTTTAAAAACGCAGGTTGCCACTTTGCGCGACGATATGCGGCGCATTTTGCGGGATGAAAAAATTGCGCTTGCGGGCGGTCTTGCGGTTTTGCCGCGTGGCGTTTCAGTACGAATTACAGATGAGGCTGAACGCAAACGCGTTGTGCCGAAGTTTCGTGAATTGGTAACCCCCACTTCGTCGATCATGGGTGGCGGTGGTCAGCCAGCAATGACTTTGGTTGAAGATCAAGATGGTTTGGTTACCCTGTCAATCACCGATGCGGGCGTGACCGAGAAGATCCGTAAAGCGATTGATCAGGCGATTGAAGTGTTACGTCGTCGTATTGACGCTCTTGGCACGACAGAGCCGAACATCCAACGCCAGGGTGTGGATCGCATTCTCGTCCAGGTTCCGGGTCTACAAGATCCAAAACGTTTGAAAGATATTCTCGGAACGACTGCGCAACTTGAATTCCGTATGGTGGCGGAAGGCAATTCATCTTCGCCCGATGTCGAAATGTTGCCGCAAACCGAAGCGAACCAGCCACCGCTTCCGATTGAAAAGCGCGTGATTGTGCAGGGTGAAGATTTGATTGACGCGCAACCGGGATTTGATCAACGCACCAGCGAACCGATCGTCAATTTCAAATTCAACATTCGCGGTGCGCAACGTTTTGGAACGGCCACATCTGAATCTGTTGGTCGTGCTTTGGCGATCGTGCTCGATAAGAAAGTGATCTCAGCGCCGCGCATTCAAACGGCCATCACGGGCGGGCAGGGGCAGATCTCTGGTCGCTTTACCGTCGAAGCCGCAAATAATCTCGCCATTCTCCTACGCGCTGGCGCCTTGCCGGCGCCTTTGACGATTGTTGAAGAGCGCACGGTTGGTCCCGGTTTGGGTCAAGATTCGATCAATGCCGGAAAGATCGCAGCCTATGTTGCAGCGTTTCTGGTTGTCGGCTTTATGTTTGTGACTTACGGCCTCTTTGGATTGTTTGCGAATATCGCACTGATCATCCATGTTGTATTAATTTTCGCGATGATGTCTTTGATTGGCACGACGCTGACATTGCCGGGTATTGCAGGGATTGTTCTGACAATCGGCACCGCGGTTGACTCGAATGTGTTGATTTATGAGCGCATTCGAGAAGAGGCCCGACAAGGGCGCAGTATGATTGCCTCGCTTGATGCCGGCTTCACGCGCGCTTTCGCCACAATCGTCGACTCGAATGTCACCATGTTTATCGCCGCCGCGATTTTGTTCTTCTTGGGATCCGGACCTGTGCGCGGCTTTGCCGTGACGATGGTGTTTGGCATTGTGACGACCGTTGTGACCGCCGTGACGATGACACGCATGATGATCGCGCTTTGGTACACGCGCGCGCGTCCACAGAAATTACCGTTCTGAGGGAGATGGCAGAATGAAACTCCTTCGCATCATACCGGATGATACGTCTTTTGGTTTTATGGCGTTTCGGCGCCTGAGCTTTCCATTCTCCGCTTTGATCTCGCTGATTTCAGTCGGTGCTTTTTTCGCAATTGGTTTAAATTTCGGCATCGATTTTACCGGCGGCACTCTGATTGAAATGAAGACGCTTACTGGCAAAGCCGATATCGCATCGGTACGCACAGCTGCCGCTGAATTGGATTTGGGTGATGTCGAAGTTCAGGAATTCGGCAATCAGGGTGAAGTGTCTTTACGTTTTGGGTTGCAGCCGGGCGGCGAGAAAGGTCAACAGGCCGTTGTTGAACGTGTTCGTGCAACGTTTGGCAAAGATTATGAATTCCGCCGTGTCGAAGTGGTCGGTCCGCGCGTCTCTGGCGAATTGGTGCAATCGGGTATTCTTGGCGTTGTGCTCTCGATCATCGCCGTCTTGATCTATTTATGGTTCCGTTTTGAGTGGCAATTTGCCGTCGGCGCTGTGATCGCGACATTGCATGATCTTGTTTTGACGATGGGCTTTTTTGCGATCACGCAAATCGAATTTAACATGACTTCGATTGCAGCGATCCTGACCATTGTTGGTTATTCCTTGAATGATACGGTTGTTGTCTTTGACCGTATTCGCGAATTACTCCGCAAATATAAGAAAATGCCGATTGCGGAGCTTCTTGATCTTTCGATCAATTCAACGCTCTCAAGAACAGTGATGACCTCGGTCACGACCTCTTTGGCGCTTTTGGCGCTGGTGATTTTTGGAGGTTCGGTGATCAAGAGCTTCTCCTGGGCAATGATCTTCGGCGTTGTCATCGGGACTTATTCATCGATCTTCATCGCGGCACCTGTGCTCATTTATCTCGGCGCCCGCGTGAGCGGTGATACACAGGAAGCATCAACGGAAAGCGCTGACGCTTCTCAATCGACAGCACGATGAGCGCGCCGGTTCAGGGTTTTCTTCCGGGACGCTATCCAATTGATGCGGTCGGTGAAGGCGGGTTTCGCTTTGCTGATATGTCGCATCGCGGGTCGCTTCTGATTTTGCCATCGGGGTTTCATGCGTGGCCCGTCACCACGATTGATGATCTTAAGTCTTCTTCATTCCATCCACTTTTTGCAGAGGCGAAAGAGATTGATTTTGTTCTGATTGGAACGGGCGAGAAGATCATCCGTTTGGCAGAATCGCTTCTCTGGCGGTTTCGTGAATTTTCATTTCAATTTGACATGATGTCCACAGTCGCCGCCGCGCGCACTTATAATGTTCTTGTCGCGGAACATCGACGCGTGGCCGCCGCTTTGATTGCGATTTAACTTATGGATCGTGCACTCGCCGATTTTGTTAAAGAGCAGGATCCGGTTTCTTATTGGTCCGTTCTTTTTGCACCTCCAGGCAAACGCGATGCTCTTCTTTCGCTTTATGCTTTCGCCCTTGAGATCAAACGCATTCCCACGCTTGTGTCCGAACCCGTGCTTGGTGAAATCCGAATGCAGTGGTGGATTGATGGTTTAACGGGGGAGCGCTCGGCAGAATTGCTATCGCATCCTGTAGGCGAAGCGCTGACGAGTACTTGCAAATCCTATTCTTTGCCGCTTCAACCTTTGATTGATTTGATCGAGAAGCGTGTTGAGCTTCTTTATTCCAATCCAGAGTCGCCGCCAGATGAAGCGGGGCTTGAGCTCTATTGTGGGCGGTGTCATGCTGCGAAGATTCACTTCGCTTCGATTATTCTGAATGAGGGGCGCGTTCCTCCAACGAGTGATGCCGCAGGTCACGCGGGCATGGTGCTCGGTTTGATTGAAGCCTTGCGCGAAGAGCTGTTTCCAATTTCAAAAACAGATCTTTCAACACTCGCGTACGAGCATCTTACCAAGTTAAGATTATTTTTGTCAGATGTGCCGAAGCCGCTTCTTGCTGCCTATCTTCCCTTGGTCATCGCGGAACCATTTTTAAAACGCTTTGAGAAGGGTTACACTTCACAACAAGCTGAACTAGCATCATGGCACATTTTGTGGCGGATGATGCGCGGATCAATTTAAAACATGTCAAGCGAGCGTACTGATCCATTGATCAAGATCAACTGCTGCACGAGCTGTTAGCGCGTGCTTGCGTGCGATTGATTTTTCAGTGCCGCGTAACCGTTTTCCCGTTTCATCTTTTGTTGGCGCAGATATCGGTGGAAATAAACCAAAATTGATATTCATCGGTTGAAAGCTTGGCGGGCCTGCATCAATGGTTTCGATATGACCGCCAGTAATATGGTTGATCAGCGCACCGAGGCTCGTCGTCGGTGGAAACATGGGAAGCGTTTCGTCTAAACGTTCCGCTGCAGCGAAACGGCCTGCTGCTAAACCCATGGCAGCGCTTTCGACATAACCTTCGCAACCGGTGATTTGCCCAGCAAACCGCAGACGTGGTTCGGCTTTCAATCGAAGCCTTCCATCAAGAACGCGCGGGGAGTTTAAATAGGTGTTGCGATGTAATCCCCCCAAACGCGCGAATTCTGCTTGTGCTAAGCCAGGGATTGTTCGGAAAATCCGAACTTGCTCCGCATATTTAAGCTTCGTCTGAAAACCCACCATATTATAAAGCGTGCCGAGTGCATTATCCTGGCGCAGTTGGACAATGCCATAGGGCTTCACAGTCGGATTATGCGGATTGGTAAGTCCCACCGGCTTCATCGGTCCGTGGCGTAGGGTTTCTACGCCTCGTTCGGCCATTACTTCAATCGGTAAGCACCCATCGAAATAGGGCACGCCTTCGAAATTTTTGAATTCTGTTTTTTCACCTTTGATCAACGCATCGACGAACGCAAAATATTGTTCGCGATCAAGTGGACAATTGATGTAATCAGCTCCAGTGCCACCTGGTCCCACTTTATCGTAACGGCTTTGATACCAAGCAAAATAAAAATCGATTGTTTCTTTGTGAATGATCGGCGCAATTGCGTCAAAGAAGGACAATTGCTTTTCACCAGTCAAGGAAAGAATAGCTTCTGCAAGAGCCGGGGACGTGAGCGGCCCCGTCGCGATAATCACCTTGTCCCAATCCTTCGGCGGCAACGTATCTACCTCGCCGCGTTCTATTGTGATCAATGGTTCTTTATGAATCGCTTCCGTGACAGCATTCGCAAAACCATCACGATCAACCGCCAAAGCCCCGCCCGCAGGCACCTGGTTTTTATCGGCGCATGACATGATCAGCGAATTGAGTTTCCGCATTTCTGCATGAAGTAAACCCACTGCATTGGCTTTCGCATCATCAGAGCGAAATGAGTTTGAACAAACAAGTTCGGCAAGGGCCTCGGTCTGATGTGCGTCCGTTTTTTTGAGAGGGCGCATTTCGTGAAGAATGACGGGAATTTTTTTACGCGTGATCTGCCAAGCCGCTTCCGAGCCGGCTAAACCGCCACCGATAATGTGAATGGGTTTAATTGACATGGCGCGGACCATAATCGCCGCGCGAAGATCGAACAAGATCGAGACGATAAAAACGAAAACGCCCGCCGGGAGGGGTGGCGGGCGTCTCGTTCGGTTCAGGAAAAAAGGGGAAATCCCAAGAACCGAAAATCCGGCACATCGTCATAAGAGGGGGAGACGATGCCCGAAGGAATTTTTAGCGGGCCGCAGCGTGCTTCTTAGCAATGAAGCGGATGTCGCTGCGTGAAATGCCGAGGTCGGCGAGGTCACGGTCGGTCAACTGCGAGAGTTCACGGATCGTGTTACGGACGCGGGCCCAGCGGCGGAGTTGTGTCTTCAAAGTCGAAATCGTCAGCATTAGTCTTACCTCTTTGGTTCCGGACAAGCAGAGCGCCACACATTTTGACGATCAAAACGGGCCCTCTCTGAAATTGTTGCACTGCATATAAGCGGTGCCACTACACTTGACCAGACGGTCAGATGGCAAGTCAGCTATGCATAAATGGGTGATCTAAGTTAAATAAGACCTAATGCCATCTCTTTTTCACATAGAAGACACTATTTGGCCGCAATCGAGCCTGCCTTCGCTTTTGACGATTTTGGAGGACGTCTGGACATGATTTCTGCCAAAAACCGGGCGGTATGGCCCTTATTGCCCTTCACAATGTCCTCGGGCGTGCCTTGAGCCACGATCACACCGCCGCCATCACCACCCTCAGGACCCATATCAATGATCCAGTCGGCGGTTTTGATCACTTCGAGATTATGTTCGATCACAATGACGGTGTTGCCTTGCTCGACAAGCTCATGGAGGACTTCCAAAAGCTTCGCCACATCGTGGAAATGGAGGCCTGTCGTTGGCTCGTCTAGGATATAAAGCGTCCGGCCGGTCGCGCGGCGGGAGAGTTCTTTTGAGAGCTTCACGCGCTGCGCTTCGCCGCCCGAAAGCGTGGTCGCTTGCTGGCCGACCTTGATATAGTCGAGACCAACCCGGGCAAGCGTTTCCATTTTCTCGCGGATCGAGGGCACAGCTTTGAAAAGCGTTGCGGCTTCCTCAACCGTCATATCAAGAAGATCGGCGATCGATTTATCGCGGAATTTCACTTCGAGCGTTTCGCGATCATATCGACGCCCTTTGCAGACATCGCATGTCACATAGACATCAGGAAGAAAATGCATCTCGATCTTGATGACGCCATCCCCTTGGCACGCCTCGCATCGTCCACCTTTAACATTGAAGGAGAAGCGACCGGGTTGATAGCCGCGCGCTTTCGCTTCCGGCAATTCCGCATACCATTCCCGGATGGGTGTGAAGGCGCCCGTATAGGTTGCCGGATTTGAACGCGGCGTGCGACCAATCGGCGACTGATCAATATCGATCACTTTATCGAGATGTTCGAGGCCTTCGATCCGATCAAACGGAGCGGGCTGCTCAAAAGCACCATTCAAACGACGCGCGACCGCGCGATAAAGCGTATCAATAATCAGAGTGGATTTGCCACCACCTGAAACACCTGTAATGCAGGTGAATGTTCCAAGCGGAATCTCTGCTGTGACATTTTTAAGATTGTTACCGCGTGCACCGATGAGTTTGAGCATCCGGCCTTTTTGCGGTTTGCGCCGTTGTGGTGGCGTGGGCACACCCATCTCGCCTTTGAGATATTTGCCCGTCAAAGATTTCGGATGATCGAGAATATCTTTCGGTTGACCTTCGGCTACGATTTTCCCGCCGTGAATACCCGCGCCCGGACCCACATCGACAACCCAATCGGCTTGTAGAATTGCGTCTTCATCATGTTCAACAACAATCACGGTGTTGCCCAGATCGCGCAATCTTTTCAGCGTGCCGAGCAATCTTTCATTGTCGCGTTGATGAAGGCCGATTGAAGGTTCGTCGAGAACATAAAGAACACCGGAAAGGCCCGAACCGATTTGTGAGGCCAAGCGAATGCGTTGGCTCTCACCACCAGATAGAGACCCCGAATTACGCGAGAGAGTGAGATAGTCGAGGCCGACATCAACAAGAAATGTGAGACGTTCGCGGATTTCTTTTAAAATGCGGCCTGCAATTTCATTTTGCTTTTTGGTGAGCGACTTCGGCAGCGTATCAAACCAACGATGCGCCTCAGCGACCGAAAATTTCGAAACATCGGCAATGTGATGTTTTGCAATTTTAACAGCAAGCGCTTCAGGCTTCAAACGATGACCATTGCAAGCGGAGCAGGGCGTCTCGGACATGAAGCGCCCGATTTCCTCGCGCGCCCAATCACTGTCCGTTTCTTTCCAACGCCGTTCAAGATTATTGACGACACCTTCAAAGGGCTTCCGCACTGTGTAAGAGCGCGACCCATCGTCATATGAGAAGCGGACCTCTTCTTCGTCCGTTCCAAAGAGAATGGCGTTGCGCGCTTTCTTCGTGAGATCGCTCCATTTGCTCGTGAGCTTGAATCCATAATGGCTACCGAGAGCTTGCAAAGTTTGTGTGTAATAAGGCGAAGAGGATTTCGCCCAAGGCGCGACCGCGCCCGCTTTCAAAGTCAGACTTTCATCCGGTACAACGAGATCGGGATCAATCCGCATTTCGTGGCCCAAACCATCGCAAACCGGACAAGCGCCAAAAGGATTATTGAACGAGAACAGACGCGGTTCGATTTCCGGAATGGTAAAACCTGAAACAGGGCAGGCGAATTTGCGCGAGAAGATCACACGTTTGGCGTCGCCTTTTGCTTCTTTCTCATCGGCAAATTCGACGACCGCGATACCATCGGCCAATTCAAGAATCGTTTCGAGGCTTTCGGCTAAACGCGCGGCAATATCTTCACGCACGACGATGCGATCAACGACGACATCAATGTCATGTTTCAGTTTTTTATCGAGCGGCGGCGCTTCGGGAATTTCATAGAATTTGCCGTCAATTTTTACGCGTTGAAAACCGCGCTTTTGAAACTCAGCAAGCTCCTTGCGATATTCACCTTTACGACCCCGCACAACAGGAGCCAGTAAATATAGGCGTGTCTTTTCAGGAAGTGCGAGAATACGATCAACCATTTGCTGAACCGTCTGGCTTTCAATCGGAAGACCGGTTGCGGGTGAGTAGGGAACACCCACACGCGCGAAGAGCAGACGCATATAGTCGTAAATTTCAGTAACAGTGCCGACCGTTGATCGCGGGTTCTTCGATGTCGTTTTCTGTTCAATCGAAATTGCTGGCGAGAGACCGTCAATCTGATCGACATCCGGCTTTTGCATCATCTCGAGAAATTGCCGTGCATAGGCCGAGAGACTCTCGACATAACGGCGCTGGCCTTCGGCATAGATTGTATCGAAGGCAAGCGAGGATTTGCCCGAGCCCGAAAGGCCTGTGAAGACCACAAGCCGGTCACGCGGGATTGTCAGATCGACATTTTTGAGATTGTGCTCGCGTGCGCCACGAATGGAAATGACACGGGCGTCCCGTCCGGAACCGGAGTCAAAAAGGTCGTCGAGCTTGGCCATGTCATTGTCCCGTCTTGCCGTGATGCGCTCTACCTAAAGGGTCCTCGGTGAGAGCGCCATAAGAGGCATAGCTTTTATGGTTGACATACGAATGAACCTCGTGTTGGATGAGAACATATCAGGAACATGTATTGTTTTCCATTGAATTTTTGCGTGAAATTACGCCTGACGATGTGGATAACCATGTTCCCTGGGGCCCTTTGCAACTCAGCATCGGCTAGGGTTCTTTACTGGTTTTTGGCGCGAGATAGAGCGGGAGCGGACGATGTCGGGCAGTGTCAACAAGGTCATTTTGGTTGGGAATGTTGGACGTGATCCTGAAGTGCGTCGCTTAAATTCTGGCGAGCCTGTGTGCAATTTCTCACTCGCAACAACAGAATCTTGGCGCGACAAGGCGTCCGGCGAGCGTAAAGAGCGCACCGAGTGGCACAATGTCGTGATCTTTAATGAGAACCTCGCCAAGGTCGCTGAGCAATATGTGAAGAAGGGCTCGAAGCTCTATCTCGAAGGTCAATTGCAGACCCGTAAATACACCGACAAGAATGGCCAGGAGCGCACAACCACTGAAATCGTATTGCAGCGCTATCGTGGTGAAATGACACTGCTTGATGGTCGCGGAGGCGGCGCAAGCGGCGGTGATGATGGCGGTTCGGTTTCTTATGGCGGCGGCCGTTCGTCAGGCGGTCCGGCAGCGGTCACGAGCCGTGGCGGCGATATCGACGACGACATTCCATTTTAATTGAACATAATTTCTGTCGAACTTTTCGGGGCTTTGTTCTGAGTGACAAAGCGTCTTCTTTGTGGTTTCCCTTAAGGCATATTCGCGACGCCAAATTTGTATAGCGTCTTGGCGCCATCCGGAAGGATTGTTCCATGACGCTTTCCCCTTTGCTTGCCGCTGGTCCCGTGATCCAATTCCATGTGGTCGCCGTGAGTTTGACGATCTTGCTCACGCCGATCCAGCTTCTCCTCGAACGCGGAAGCGATTGGCATCGTCGGGTCGGACGCGTCTGGATGATCGCGATGGCGCTCACCGCCTTGTCGTCATTTTTCATTTCTACGATCCAATGGATTGGGCCTTTTAGCCCGCTCCATCTTTTATCGATAATCAGTCTGATAAGCTTGCTTATCGCCTATCGTGCGGCGCATCGCGGCGATGTGAAAAGCCATTCCCGAACATTGCTCAGCCTGGTGATCTTCGCCCTCATCATTCCTGGTATCTTCACGCTTTTCCCGGGGCGGCTCATGTACCGCGTTGTTTTTGGCGGATGACGTGAAATGACCGGAAATAAGTAATTGAAATTACTTAAATTTTTGCCAGTGGAGAGCGCGGTTTTTTGTTAGGTCGCGGGGCGGGAATCGGATACACAAAATTGTCGTGATTCCGGTCAGGAATTGCGGCTCATATTCCCGCTTTGCGAGCCCCTATTTTGTCCGAAAATTCAGTTCCGCCCTCCGTCCCGACCCCGCAGGACATTCGCCCGGTTTCAATCACCGACGAGATGAAGCGCTCTTATCTCGATTACGCAATGAGCGTGATCGTCTCGCGTGCGCTCCCTGATGCCCGTGACGGATTGAAACCCGTTCATCGCCGCATTCTCTATTCGATGATTGAGAATGGTTACACGCCCGATAAGCCTTATCGGAAATCAGCGCGCGTGGTCGGTGATGTGATCGGTAAATATCACCCGCATGGCGATCAATCGATCTATGATGCGCTTGTGCGCATGGCGCAGGATTTCTCCATGCGCCTGCCGCTCATTGACGGACAAGGCAATTTCGGTTCGGTCGATGGCGATCCTGCGGCCGCGATGCGTTACACTGAAGTGCGGCTTGCAAAGCCGGCAATGTCCATTGTTACCGATCTTGATGAAGACACGGTTGATTTCCAACCGAATTATGATGGCTCCGAAAGCGAGCCAGTCGTACTTCCCGCGCGGTTTCCGAATCTTCTCGTGAATGGGGCAGGCGGTATCGCGGTCGGCATGGCCACCAATATTCCGCCGCATAATTTGGGCGAAGTGATCGACGCATGTTTGGCCTATATTGCGGATCCGGCAATTGACATCGATCGTTTGATTGAAATTGTTCCCGGCCCTGATTTTCCGACGGGCGGGACTATTCTTGGTCGGGGCGGTGTGCGCGCCGCCTATCATCTCGGGCGCGGCTCTGTCGTTGTGCGCGCGAAAGCGACGATTGAGAGCGGCAAACAAGGTCGTGAAGCGATCATCATTACCGAAATTCCCTATCAGGTGAACAAAGCGCATTTGATTGAAAAGATCGCCGAGCTTGTGCGCGAAAAACGTGTTGAGGGCATTTCCGATCTTCGCGATGAATCGGATCGCGACGGGATGCGTATTGTGATCGAATTGAAACGCGACGCGGTTGGCGACGTCGTTCTCAATCAGCTCTGGCGCTTCACGCAATTACAATCAAGTTTCGGTTGCAACATGGTCGCTTTGAATGGTGGCCGTCCGGAGGTCTTCACTCTTCTTGATTTCATTCGCGCTTTTGTTGAATTCCGCGAAGAGGTCGTAAGCCGTCGTACAAAATTCCGCCTCGGCAAAGCGCGTGATCGCGCGCATGTTTTGGTCGGTCTTGCGATCGCGGTTGCGAATATAGATGAGATCATTCATCTTATTCGGACCGCACCCGATCCGAATGCAGCGCGTGAAGCCATGATGGCGCGTGACTGGCCGGCGCAAGATGTGGCGGCCCTTGTCGAATTGATCGCTGATCCGCGCCATAAAGTTTCGCATGAAGGCACTTATCGTTTATCGGACGCGCAAGCGCGCGCCATTCTCGAATTACGTCTTGCTCGGTTGACGGCGCTCGGTCGCGATGAGATCGCCGATGAGCTCAACAAGATAGCCGCCGAGATTGCCGATTACCTCGATATCTTACGTTCACGTGAACGCATTATGTCGATTATATCTGATGAATTGAATGAGGTGAAATCCGCCTATGCGACGCCGCGGAAGACCGGCTTTGTTGAATGGGATGCCGATGTTGAAGACGAAGACCTGATCCAGAGACAGGATATGGTCGTGACCGTCTCGCATGCAGGCTATATCAAGCGCGTGCCGCTTTCGACCTATCGCGCACAAAAGCGCGGTGGCAAAGGACGCTCGGGCATGCAGACGCGTGATGAGGATTTTGTCACGCGGCTCTTTGTGGCTTCAACCCATACGCCGATTTTGTTTTTCTCCTCCGCAGGACAGGCTTACAAAGAAAAAGTCTGGCGATTGCCGGAAGCCGCACCGCATGCACGCGGGAAGGCGCTCATCAATATGTTGCCCCTTGATGAGGGCGAACGCATCACAACGATCATGCCGCTTCCCGAGAATGAAGAAGATTGGGATCGGCTCGATGTGATGTTTGCAACCGCGCATGGAAATGTACGTCGTAATAAATTATCCGATTTCACGCAGGTAAACAAAGCCGGCAAAATTGCCATGAAGCTTGATGAAGGTGACATGATTGTCGATGTGCAGATTTGCACGGCGGATGATGATGTCCTTCTCACAACGGCTGAAGGCCAATCGATCCGCTTTGCGGTTGATGATGTGCGTGTCTTTAAGGGTCGTGATTCAACCGGCGTTCGCGGCATTAATCTCGCGAAAAATGATCATGTGATTTCCATGGCTATTTTACGCCATGTGGATGCGACAGCTGAAGAGCGTTCGGCCTATATTCGAATGCGCCGCGCGGTTTCTGGAGAAGCGACGCAGGATGAGACACCGATTGATGAGGAGTTTTCAGGCGATGCGGCGATCTCGCAAGAGCGTTACGCTGAATTGTCAGCGCGCGAACAAGTGATCCTGACGATTTCCGAGCATGGTTATGGCAAAAGAAGTCTTGCTTATGAATATCGGGTCACGGGTCGTGGCGGCAAAGGCATTGTTGCGATGGCGGTCAATGAGCGGAATGGAAAACTTGTGGCCTCATTCCCGGTTGAGATGTCTGATCAGATCATGCTTGTGACCGATGGCGGTCAGCTTATTCGTTGCCCGGTTGATGGCATTCGTATCGCTGGCCGTGCGACGCAAGGCGTCACCGTGTTTAACACCGCAGAGGGTGAACGTGTTGTCTCTGTTGAACGGATCAGCGATGACGGCAT
>Ga0315899_10002621_pt1 | contig 19798 bp, 20 predicted proteins | sample LakEriMetagenome_2_FD_203518 | JGI IMG/M metagenome (GOLD analysis project Ga0315899, IMG submission 203518) | Freshwater fungal communities from buoy surface, Lake Erie, Ohio, United States - Buoy 4 MA112 | ecosystem: Environmental > Aquatic > Freshwater > Lake | place: USA: Lake Erie, Ohio... | reverse complement strand
ATCGGCGACTGAAGGTCGCGATGGATGAGCTCCGCCACGAGACCATCGAGCACAGGCTGGAGGGGGAAGCCAGGAACTGCCCGTGCTGCGGCTGCCAGCGCAAGGAGTTCGGCCTGCGGGTGAGCCGCCAGATCGAGATCGAGCCGGCGCGGATCTATGTGCGCGAAGACAAGACCTACAGCTACAGTTGCCAGGCGTGCCAGTCCGCCAGCCCGGTGGAGAAGAGCTCTCCCCCGCCCTCGGTGTTGTCGAAGGGTATCTTCGGGCCATCGGTGGCGGCGCTGGTGGTGGAGATGAAGTACGCCCGGCACCTGCCGCTGTACCGGCAGCAGGAGATGCTGCTGGGGCCGCTGAGGCAGTGGGTGTCGCGGCCACACCTGTGCAACCTGGTACGCCGTGCGGCGACGGGGTTGAAGCCGCTGGCGGACCTGATCCTGACGCGGATTCGGTCGGGCAGCCTGCTGCATCTCGATGAGACGACCATAAGGATGCTGGTGGAGGGCCGGGACAAGGCGGTGACCGCCTACCTCTGGGGGTACCACGGGGGTTTGGACCAGCCGTATGTCTACTTCGACTTCCGTCCCGGGCGGGGCCGGGACGGCCCGGTGGAGATCCTTGGGGATTACCGGGGCTTCATCCTGACCGACGGTTACGAGGTCTACCATGCGCTGGCGCGGCAGTGGCCGGACCTTCTGGTCCATGCCTGCTGCTGGGCGCATGTGCGCCGGGAGTTCGTCGACGCCGGGGCGGTCACATCCGACCCGCTGGTGCCCGGCATCCTGGCGCTGATCCAGAAGCTGTACGACCTGGAGGACCAGTCGCGCGACTGGTCGCCGGAGGCCCGCCTGGATCTGCGGGGGAGGGAGTCGGCCCCGCTGGTGGCCAGGATCAAGGTCCGGCTGGAGGAGGCCATGCCGGCCCTGCGGCCGACCTCGAAGCTGCACCAGGCGGTCCAGTACACCCTGAACCGCTGGCGGGAGTTGGGTGTCTTCCTGACCGATGGGCGTGTGCCGATCGACAACACCCTGCTGGAGCGGAACTTCAAGGCGGTGGCGGCGGGGAGGAAAAACTACCTGTTCCTGGGCAGGGAGACCGCCGGTCCCACGACGGCGATCCTCTACACCATCGTCCGCAACGCGGCCAACCACAGCCTGGACATCCGGGCCTACCTGCAGGATCTCCTGGTGAAGGTGCCGGCACTCGTGGAAAAGGGCCTGCCACTGGATGAGCTCCTGCCAGACCGCTGGGCGTTGGCCAACCCGAAAAAGGTACTCCTCAACCGGGACATCGAAAACCGTCAGGCTCGCCAACGCAAGGCCCGCAAACGAATCAAAAGAAGGACCGTCTACGCCTGATATTCAGCAGGTTTTTAACGGACACGGTTCTGGGGCAACGAACACGCCGTGGTGATTCCCCATGGAATCGGAGTGTTTCTCAAGAAAACCGAATACGCCCATGGCGGTATGAGCCTGCAGGAATGTTTGAAGGTGTTTATCACCATCGCCAACCCTGGAAAACCAGTGGGGCAGGTGAAGATCACCGAGGCCAGGTGGGTTGGCCTGCGCTTGAAGTTGCAATTGGCCGGAATGAAGTCGGGCCTGATGGTGGATGTACGGTCCAAGGCAGCAGACCCCGCCAGCAGTCTGCTTTTGGACAAACAGCCGGTCACACCCGATCAATCGGGGCATGCAGCATTGATTGCGGACGATGAACAAATCGGCCATGGGGGCTTCCTGGTGGTGGTAGACAACGGCCAGGTTGTTGCAAAACAGCAAGTAACGGTGGGGGAGAACAACTGACATGGCACTGGATGAACTGGACAATCTGGCGGCGAAGGCGTTCGAAGGTTTCATCGTGCGCAAGGATTTGGCGCGCAAATTCAAAGGCCAGTACCCTGTACCCAATTATGTCGCCGAGTTCCTGCTGGGTCGCTACTGCGCCAGCACCGACCCCGCCGAGATCAATGAAGGGTTGGAGATCGTCCAAAAGCAGATGGAAAGCCGCACCGTGCGGGCTGGTACCGAGGAACTGTTCAAGGCAAAGGCCAAGAACGATGGGCGGGTGAAACTGATCGACATCATCCGCGCCAAGCTGGATGCTTCCAATGGTTGGTACGACGCCGAGATTCCTAGCTTGAGGCTGAATGATGTGCGGATTGAGGATGAACTGGTCCACAAGCATGAGCGCATGCTAACCGGCGGTTTCTACGCCGAAATTGAACTGACTTACGACCGCACCATATCCGAGGAGAGTGATGGCAGGCCGTTCGGCATTGTGAGCCTGCGGGAGATTCAGGTCAGCAAGAGTGACGCCCTGGACACGCTGGTCGAAGGGCGCAAGGAATTCACCTTCGAGCAGTGGAAGGATTTTCTCATCCGTAGCATCGGTATGGAGCCGACGGTGCTGACCGAGCGGATGAAGGATGTGATTCTGCTGCGCATGATTCCGTTTGTGGAGAAGAACTTCAATTCGGTGGAACTGGGGCCCCGTGGCACCGGCAAAAGCCATATCTACCAGCAGATCTCGCCGTACTCCCATCTGGTCTCGGGTGGAAAGGCGTCCATCGCCCGCATGTTTGTGAACAACGCCACCGGCGCACGGGGTTTGGTGTGCCAATACGATGTGGTCTGCTTCGACGAGGTGTCTGGCATCTCGTTCGACAGCAAGGACGGCGTGAACATCATGAAGGGGTACATGGAGAGTGGAGAGTTCTCCCGAGGCAAAGACAGCATCCGTGGCTTTGGCAGCATGGTGATGGTGGGCAACTTTGATGTGGATGTGACCCACCAGCAGCGGGTGAGCCACCTCTTCGGACCACTTCCCAAAGAAATGCGGGATGACACCGCCTTCATGGACCGCCTGCATTGTTACCTGCCAGGTTGGGACATGCCCAAGATGAGCAAGGAACTGCTGACCGACCATTTTGGTCTTGTGAGCGATTTCATGGCACTGTGCTGGAACAGCCTGCGCCAGCACAACCGGAAGCAAAAATTCGGCGACAAGATTCACCTAGGTGCCGCCCTGAGTGGCCGTGATGCCAATGCGGCGGAAAAGACTATGAACGGGCTATTGAAGCTGATGTTTCCCGATGGAAACGAAGATCTGCCCGAGGATGCTATTGAATGGGCGGCGAGGCTTGCTTTGGAATGCCGAAGGCGCGTCAAGGAGCAGCAGAAACGCATTGGGCCGACGGAATACCGGAACACCCAGTTCAGTTACCACTTGGGCAGCGACGGGGTGGAGAAGTTTGTCGGAACCCCTGAGCTGCACCAGGAGAACAGCATCAGTGATGATCCGCTGCCCCCTGGCCAGGTGTGGGTGATGTCCCCAGGCGGAAACGATGAGGCCCCTGGCCTGTTCCGTATCGATGTGACCGTGGGCCCTGGCTCATCAGTCCGCCTACTGAACCAACCGGCACCGGCACCGCTCAAAGAAAGTGTCCGGTGCGCCGAGCAGAACATGTATGCCAGAGCCAAGGAACTGGTGGGCGATAGAGACCCACGTTCCCACGAGTTTAGCGTGCAAGCCAGAGCCTTCGACGGCAACAAGTCAGGGTCGGGCACCGGCCTAGGTGTTCTGCTGGCACTGAGTTCTGGCCTTCTGGAAAAAAGCCTGAAAGGCGGATTGGTGGTGGTGGGTGGCCTCAACCTGGGCGGGTCCATCGAAACCATCTTCAACCCCGTGGCAGTAGTAGAAGCCGCCGCCGACAAGGGGGCAAAGGTGATCTTGATGCCCATTTCCACCCGCCGTCAGTTGGTAGATCTACCGGACGAGGTGGCGACACGGGTGGTGATCAGCCATTACAGCGATGCGAAGGATGCGCTGATCAAGGCGCTGGGGTGAGATTGATGGAATTTGGTGTTCAACAGGCACCGGAGTAAACCGCAATGAAACCCGTGACTTTGTTTTCCTGGGGCTATTACGGTTGGGGCAACTACACCAAACAGTTGGTGGAAGCTGCTGACGCCGTAGAAGCTAAGCGTGGTTTTAACCCGCCGGTCTTTGTGGATGTTCGCATCCGCAGGATGGTGCGTGCCCCTGGCTTTCGGGAAAAAGCATTTGAAAAGCTTTTGGGCCCTGACCGCTATCGCTGGATGAAGTTGCTCGGTAACCAGGCTGTTGAAGACCGTGTAGCTGGTGCCATTGAAATTGCCGAACCGAAAGCTGCCAAGGAATTGTTGGAAATTGCGGTTCAAGAAGCGAATGAAAACAACCGGCGGCTGATTTTCTTTTGTGGCTGCCAGTACCCAAAGCAAGGTAAGGAAATCACCTGTCATAGGGCGGAAGTGAGCAAGCTGGTGCTGGCGGAAGCCAAAAAGCGCAAACAACCAATCGAAGTGGTGGAATGGCCTGGCAATGAGCCGAGCCACATTGATGTCGAATTGCCCCCAAAGGAATTCAAGGCGGTGGTTAACTGTAGTAAGGGAAAAGTGGCCCTACCTCCCGCCTTGGACCCCATGGAATTATCTGGGTTGGCCTGGATGTCGGATGCGACATTCCAGTGTGGCGAAGAGGAAGTTCACCGTTTGGTGGGCCCAGCTTGCTGCGGGCCGAAGGGTTGGTCCCTGCCGATCATGGTTTTCTCTGAAGAAGACTTACCGATTGAGGAGTATCAAAAGGACGCCGAGAAGTTCCGAAAGTATTTCGGCTTCAACGCGGTGAAAAAATAGAGACCCTATTGTGCTCATTAGACTTCCAAGGTCGTTTTCGGAACATTTCATTGTATTTCTGAAACAAGGCCAGGCTTTTCCACCCAAACCATCGTCTCCTACTCACCCCCAATAAAGGCGCACCCACATGGCCCCAATTGAAACCATCAGCATTCTGTGTGCGTGTGGGAAAAAATTGAAAGTGCCCAACAACCTGTTAGGAAAAAAAGCCAAATGCCCAAGCTGTTTGAAGGTTTTCATGGTTCCTGCCCCGAAGGTGAAAACTGAGCCCACCCAGGAACCCGCTGAAAAAACAGACACGAACGAGCAGGCAAAAAGAGTATTTCGTACCTCCATCCAGTCGGTCCGGCAAGCCACCGTAGAAGAATCCTCTGATCATGTTGTCGGATATGGTTTTCAGGATGATGTTTTTTCCGGCCAGATTGCCAAAGTCATTGCCCGCCGCTCCAAGCGCGGTTTTCCGATAATTGAGGATTTTGTCGTCCATGAGCAGGACGATTCCACCATGCTGCATTCCTGGACGACCCGTGTCTACCTGACGCTACATAAGACAAGCGCATTCAAGCTGACAGCCATTTGCCATGGCGAGATAAATCAAGACAAACTTCTGGAATTTGATGATCTGTATGAACCAAAACAATTTGTTGATGCCTTCAATGCCATCACCAAAAAAATCAAGGCGCCCAACCTCCTGCACCATCTGGTGCGAATCGGGGAACTTGATCCAGAATTCGCGACACTCCTCTACGAGTTTCTCACCCGAACCAAAGAAGACACCTATGCGCTTGAATGCCGGTTGTTTTTTTTCCTTTGGGACAATACCCGCCGTCGTATCTGCGCCAATTGGGCCAACCCAGAATGCGTTGTTTTCGGATCAATGGAATCTGTTTTGAGGGTTCGGGATTTCAAGAATGAACCACGAAACGCAATCCTACAATCCTGCGGTGAAGCAGCCTTACGGGATGGCCACGACATAAATAGCAAAGAAACCATGGCCTCTATTGGTGCTGCGCTGGCTACTGTCGGGGAAATTAACTTCTAGGGTGTTGCATGATCGCCGGTAGGTGAGAAATAACAAGTTTTAGATCCTGCTTCAAATCCCAGGTTTCGCTGATCCCCTTGTTGCAGATGCAGGGCTTATCACGGCTTACAAAATGCGATAAGTAACCATGGCCAACCCTGAGGCCAAGGCATACCGACCAGTCTTTACGAATGCCAAAAGAACGAGGTGTGGTTGGAACCCTTGGAAAAGATAAGTGGGAAGGTCCGGTAAATTAAACGCGGAGAGCGCTATGCCGATTTATGAAATGACCGCCGATAGCCTGAAACCGATACCGGCTACTCGTTACGAAGACAACGACATCAAGGAGCGGGGCGATTTGCAGCGGCTCCTCCGTGACAATATCGAGGTTGTCTCGCCAGACACACTGATCATTGCGGAGGAATTTGGTGAGTTTGCGGACAGCCGCCGCCGGATAGACCTGCTTGGCGTGGACAGGCAAGGGAACCTGGTTGTCATCGAGTTGAAGAGAACCGAAGATGGCGGGCACATGGACCTTCAGGCGATCCGATACGCCTCCATGGTTGCGAACATGCTTGTTAGTGAGGCCGTTGGAATTTACGGGAAATACCTGAAATCCAAGGGGCTGGACCAAGATGCCAAATCGAGCTTGTATAAGTTCCTCGGCTGGGAAAACGAGGAGGAAGAAGAGGAAGAGACCTTTGCCAACGATGTCCGCATTGTTTTGGTTTCAGCAGAGTTTAGCAAGGAATTAACAACTTCGGTGCTTTGGTTGAATAGCAGGGAGTTGGATATTCGCTGCGTCAAAATGGCACCATACAAGGACGGGAATAGAATCTTGGTGGATGTCCAAGAGGTCATCCCCCTTCCAGAAGCAGCCGATTACCAAACCCGAATTGAACTGAAAGAACAAGCTGAGCGAAAAGCTCGGATGGGACGAAACGCAGTATTCGCTGAATTCTGGTCGCAATTACAACAATATGCTAACTCGGTCTCCCGAACCCATTCCCGAATCACTCCGAGGGAACGGAATAACTTTTCCGCTGGCTCTGGCGTATCCGGCTTGCAATTTGTTTATTCAGTCCAGCAACAAACGAACTGGATTGAGGTCTACATCTGCGTGTCCGGTGATATTTCTCAAACAAAACGCTACTTCGACTGCCTGCTGGCAAAGAAAGAAGCGATTGATCGAGCCTTTGGCGGAGGACTTGAATGGGAAAGGAAAGACGGGGAATCATCCAGCCAAATCCTGTTTAAGCAGGATGGTGGATATCTAGCCGAGAGAGCGGAGTGGCCTGAAATCCACAAGAAAATGGTGGATGCCATGGCGAGGCTTGAAGGGGCGGTTAAGCCATATCTTGCGGATTTGCATTAATTAACCGTCTTTAGCCAGCGGCAGGAATCCAGCAAAAGTAAAAGGGTGCAACATGTATGACATCATCGGTGATATTCATGGGCACGCGGACGCCTTGCAAAACCTGTTGCAGAAAATGGGTTACTGGAAAAAGGGTGGTGTCTATGTTCATTCAGAACGACAGGTAATTTTTCTTGGTGACTTTCTCGACCGTGGGCCAAAGATCAACCAGGTATTGGAGACGGTGTACCCCATGCTGGAATCTGGTTCAGCAATGGCGGTTATGGGTAATCATGAATTAAACGCATTGGCTTTTCATACCCCTCGACTTGAAAAACCTGGTGAATATCTTCGGCCACATAACGAATCGAATATCAAACAGCACAAAGCAACCCTTGACCAGTTACCAAGCCATATTCGGGACTTCCACCTGGGCTGGATAAGAAAGCTACCGCTTTGGCTTGATCTTGCCGGTTTGCGCGTTGTGCATGCTTGCTGGGATGAGCTTCAAATGGCAACGGTTGCCAACGGGCTTCACGAACATGGTGGCATTACCGATGAATTCCTGCATTCTGCATGCACACCTGGTGGAGCTATCTTCGCTCCCATAGAAGTCCTCCTAAAAGGCAAGGAAGCACTCCTTCCCGATGGAATGGTTTTTCATGATGCTGACGGTCATGAAAGAAGGAGTGTTCGGACCAAATGGTATTTGCCCACCAAGGGGCAAACCTATCGAACCTACGCTTTACAGATGGATCCGATTGATTGCGATACACCATTGACGGATTCTGCGGTAAAAGCTGCTGCTCCTTATCCCGAGGATGCAAAACCCGTCTTTATTGGTCACTACTGGTTAAACGCGCCTACCCCAAGCCTTCTTGCCAATAATGTCGCCTGTGTGGATTACAGTGTTGCCAAGGGCGGGTTTCTTTGCGCCTATCGTTGGGATGGCGAACAAAAACTGATGGACAACAAGTTTGTCAGTGTTTGAACAAGCAAACCCCCTAATAAACTATGGAATACACCATCCACCAACACAGCCATAACTTCAGCGCCTGGGCAGCGGCTCGGGCCGCTTCGGTGGTAGGTTGCCGATTCACGGTGGAGCGGGGAAAGGGCCTTCTTGTGTCCATAGGCCTGACTCCAGACCTGGATTGCCCAGGCAAACTGCCTGAACCTGCCCAATTGGACCGCACCCATAGGAGATGGCGACAGCGGATGATCGCAAAAGCGGCTATTGAAGGCTGGGTCGTGACCCATGGTGTAGCCGCCAAGCTGATCAATGTTTACCTGAAGTCCCGTTTTGTATGTGGAGGCTTCGCGGATAATCCCAAGGTTCAAGCCCTCCATCCGCCGATTGATAGGCTTTTGCTTGAGGAATTGGCGCGAGAGGACTTTGGTGGAAAAAGAAAGTTCTGGGCCCAAGTGAATCAGTGCGGGTGGTCCAAGTTTGATTCAACGACCTACGAGAATGTGATTCAAGAGATTCGGAACTCATTGAACGCCGGTCCCATGTGGGAGATTGAACGCTTTTGGAAGGGGCATCAGTGATGAAAGTTTCAGCCAAACTGAATGCCATGGGCAAACTTGTTGTTTTGATTGCCTTGGTAGTGTTTTGCCTGGCAGGCTGCGGCTCACGGTCTCCAGGCCCGCCTGTTAACGTTGAGGCACTTAAGGCCCAGACCCATAAACTATTCACCGAGGGCAAATTCGCGGAGGCCCTGGGCCCAGCACGGGCCACCGTGCTAGCCGCTGAAACCAAATATGGAAAGGATTCGCCCGAGCTGGCCGACTGCATTGCTGGGGTGGGGAGGGTACAGGCCTCTCTACGGAATCCGGCTGAGGCAATCATCGCCTATGACCAAGCGGAGGAAATCTTCCGTCGCGCCAAGGTCACAGGCCCTCAGTTGGCCATGCCGATCATCTGGTCCGCTGCCAACTTTCAAGCCATGAAGAAATACGACCTAGCAGAGGAGCGTTACCTGGCCGGTATAAAGGTATTGAACGACGCGGGCGACGAGAATTCATTCGAACTGATTTCCGCTGCGGTCGATTATGCCGGTTTGAAGATCGAGCGTGGAACGCCACAGGATGCGGAGAACTTCCTCCTGATGGCGCTCAAGGCCTTGAAGCTGTCGCCGGAATCCCAGCCCAACATTCACGCTAGGACACTGAACAATCTTGGAGAGATTCGGTATTTACGCGCTGACTACGAGGATGCCCTGAACTACTACCAGCAAGCTCTGGACATGGCGGTAGAGAAGACTCCCGATGAAAAGCGATTTATCGCCGTGTATAGGAAAAATGTAGAGAACGCCAAAGGGAAATTGAAGAAATAGGATAACCATGGCCCGTCTGCTTGCGCTTACCCTTCTTTTGGCGTTTACATCAGCCCTCCTCGCGGATGAACTGCGCGGCAAGGTCGTGTCTATTGCCGATGGTGACACGATCACCGTCCTGGACGCCGACAAAAAACAAAACAAGGTTCGCCTCAACGGCATCGATGCTCCCGAGAAGAAGCAGGCCTTTGGGACCAAAAGCAAAGCCAGGTTGGGCGAGCTGGTCGCTGGGAAAGATGTTGTTGTCGATTGGAAGGAAAAGGACAAGTACGGACGAATAGTCGGCCAGGTCCACCAGGGCTCCTTGGACGTGAACCTGCAAATGGTCAAGGAAGGGTTGGCCTGGCATTACAAGAAGTATTCGAAGTCGGCGGATTTGAGCAGGGCGGAGGCAGAGGCCAAGGCGGGCAAGAAGGGCTTGTGGGCTGATCCGAATCCGGTGCCGCCTTGGGAGTTCAGGAGGACGGAGAAGAAGAAACAGTAAGTGGTTTCGGCGCCATTATCTCCGAGCTTATTCCTAGAATTCCATGAAATAACATTTCCTCGCTGGTGATTATATTGATTAAGCCCGCTTTACTGGTCCAATTCATGGCCATACCATGTACCGTACTTAATTTTGCACCAGCCCGACAAACAATGATCTCTTTGACAAATGGATAGGGATCAATCAACAGGGGGCTCCACCATGAAACTCCAAAATTTTGCAATTCTGGCTATTGGGCTAGTGCTCGCCAGCCTTGCCTTCATCATTCCGGCTTGGGTGGAAGAGACCAAGCGTAATAGCAAAATCACTGCCGCGATCGACGCATTAACAGAGTTTGGGGGGAATGTCGATCGTACAGTAGAGGCCATGACTCGAATCTGGTTTCGTGGCACTACTTTGGACGATCAGTCGCTTACCGATGTCGCCGTTCAATTGAAAGCATTCGAGAAGATTTATGAGTTAGATCTCCGGCGCACTCGAGTCACCGGAAAGACGCTGGCTGCATTGTCGGGACTGGATGTGAGTCGAATCATTCTCGACCCCGATCAAATCAATCAAGTTACCATTCAACAACTCAACCAGTGCCACTCAATTCGTGGCATAAAACTAACCGGCGACGATGTTACCGAGGAGGTCATCATGGGTCTTGTGCCCGCGCTTCGAGAATGGAAACTGCCAGGAGGACGTGGAGGAGAGTTAGTGCTTGACGCCATCTCTGCTAAGGGGCTGGGTCGATTGGAATCAGAAGTGCCTACACTGCGCGGAGTACAAACAAATTATGGTTGGCAGCCCATTGCTGACGCATGGAGAGGACCACGATAGAGCAAAAGGACATTCAAGGTTTGGGCCTAAGGAACGGTTTTAGTTGACCAACCTAGGATTCTGAATTCACATGGCTTAATGATCGTGGTTTACCTGTCAAAAGGCTCGATTTTTTGGAAAAAGCGATTGGTCATAAAGTTAGAATTAATTGGTTTGGTACCAAAAGGTGTGTTTAGTATTAAAAAAAGGGTGAAGTAGGAGGTTCCAAAATGAGTGTTAAAATCATAAAAAACTTTTCTTTGTTTTTAATTTTGATTGGAGGCATTTCTGGATGTGTATGTAGTGAAAATGATTTGCCTGCAGCTAATCTTGTAGATGACAATAGAATTGAAGGTTTATATTTCAGCGAAATTGGTGGCAATAGAAGTGATATCAGGATTGAGAAAGTACATGGTCAAAAAGGATTATATAAGCAAACAGAATTTGACAGTGAAGGTAATATTCGCCCGCCTGGATCAATATTAATTAAATTATTTAAGGTTGGTGATTTGTTAATAGCGTCAACAAAACTTGTTAATGAAAAATATGGTTTTAGTAAAGTTGGGATTACTGGAAACAAGATTACCTCGCAGCCCTTAAATCAAAATTGGTTTAAAAGAAATCCAGGAGTTTTGGCTATAAAACCAAATACAGATAAACTCAACACTTCTATTTTACTGACTGCAAATTCTGAAAAACTTGCACTTTTTTTTCGATTGAAAGGGGATGATGGGAATATATTTTTAAGTGAAGCAAGCATGATTCAACGAGCAAAATAAAATGATTGTTCTTGGTGCTGTCCTACCAGCCGCCATGACGCGGAAGTTACTCTGAAAATGTGCGCAAAGTTTTGGACGTTATCTAGACTTACAAAGCTCGAGAAGATGATTGGGGAGAAATCGGGAAATCTAATTTTGCGTCGGAAATTCCTTTGAATCGCTTCTTGTTGCTACCCAATGACCCCACCAGCCACCCAAGCAACCAAAAGCAATGACTGGGAAAATGTATAAGCAAACTAAGTTAGGCACATTAACACGCCATTGAGGGTCCAATATTTCAAAAATCGAGTTGAGTAATCCAAACCCAACAGGGAACCCTGGATGTAATCCCAGAAAAATACCGATCATTGTGTAAAACTTTATTTCCAATGGCTTTGCTTGCCTAATTGCGAATCCGTTAACAAGTCCCATGAACGCTCCGAAGGCTGTGCCAATTATCCAGCCCAATATTCCAGGCAGAAGTATTCCAAGGAAAGTATTCCTCTGAACACCAAAAATACCAATAGAGTTGATTGGAAAAATAACAGTAGTAACGCAGTTAAAAGGGGTAACTAGAAATCCAGAAATGGTCCCGAAAAAACCAAAGTGAATCGAAGCAATTTTTACCTCAGTTAATAGCAATTCCTTTGATGATTTTTGATTCACAGCATAGCCCTACCCAAAGTATTTGGATTGTCCATCGTAACCTATGCACCGGTAAAAGAAACAAGCGGCTTCGGCGCAGGCATCCAGGCGATGGGTGTTCCTTCAGATTTTTCTTCCAACCAGATTTCAGAAAAGTAGATCAAATAACATACACCCATCTTGGGGTCCTGCTCAGGCACTACCAAGAATACTTTGCCTTTGTCGGTGCAAATCAAAATGGGTGGGTAGTCTTCGGTGTCCTGCGGATAAACAGGCATCTTCTCGTCGATGGGCAGCCAGTCCATGGCGCGGTTCCTTCCTGTTTGGTGGATACGCCTCCTTGCAGGCTGGAAAGGTAACCTTTCACCCGTAGCAATGAATTGAAAAGACTTCTAGCGAACCTCCCATTCAACCACTTTGCCGTTTTCATCGGACGAGAAGGCTTTCTTGCCGTCTTGACTCCATGTCACGCTTCGAATCCTGGCAGTGTGTCCGTTTGATCGGCTGACAACCTTACCTGACTTGGTATCGAACACATAAACGGGATAGGAGTCCGGTTTTTCCCAGGAGGTTTGTCCCTCGGTTCTCAGGATGTCCCCTGTTCCGATAAGAAGTAAACCCGTGGCTGGATGCAGCGCCATGGTGGTGATGGACTGGTCCAATTTCAACAACACTTCTTTTTCTTTCTTCATGTCCAGTTCGAGAACCAACACATTGCCATCCGTGCCACCAAGCACAAATCTGTCGGTGTCTGGGATTCGTTCCAGTCCCCAGTATTGATTCGGCGACTTGGGGATCAGCATGGTTCCGTGTTTATTGCCGATCCGCGAGAAGAAGACCCTTCCATCCTCCGCCGAGTAAACAACAGCTTCGGCGTTCTGGGTGAAACGAATGGTTTGGAATTGAAAGGTGTTGCCCCGTAATGACCAGATGGATTGGCCGGAATCGAGGTCGTAAACCGTGATTTCGCCCCCGTAGCTTCCCGTAGCCAGCTTGCTGCCTTCCTTGCTGACATCGATGCATCGGACCAGGCCAGAATTCCCAGTGAAGGTTCTTTTGACCTTCTTGGTACTTGTGTCCCATTCCTCCACGTCAAAAGGTGTTTTGCCCTGCCCAGCGAAAACATGTTTCCCTGAAGGGTCCAATCGCAGATAGCACCTGTTTACATCGGTACCCGCTTCGGCTTCCTGCCAAGACTGCTGGGATGGCTCGTAAAAGAAAGCCCTGCCACTGCTTCCCAAGGCCATGAGCTGGTTGCTGTGTAACGATTCCAGCGCAATCAGCTTGCTGCCTTCCAAGGGCGTGGGAAGTGGAATGGTTTGTGGGTTGGTGAGCGAATAGGCTGGCCCAGCCTTTGGTTTGTTTGCAGGTAGTGTGGAAAGCACAGCCCAAACGAGAGAGGGGCCCAGCAGGGCCAAACCCAGAAATACCTGGTATACCCTTCTGGGTCGCATGGATTTGGTTTTGGTCGCTGCCTGGGCTTTTATTAGTTCCGCCACCATGGCCGAACAGGATGGATAACGTTTTTCCGGCTGTTTATCGAACGCCCGCTTGAGGACCATTGCTTCTTTGGTGTTTAAGCCAATAAGGTCAGGTTCTGAATGCATGTGAGCCTGAGCCAGCTCAATGTTCTCGCCATGGAATGGTTCCACTCCTGCCAAGTGGCAATAAGTAACCGCCAAGGCAAATTGATCGGATGCAGGGACCGTTTTGCCCAGAATGGACTCAGGGGCTGCGTACCTGAGGGTGAGCCCTTCCGCCTGGGGGATGTCCCCGTGGGCCAGTCGCCGGATCAGGCCGAAGTCCCCAACCTTGCACCTGCCACCCACCAGCAACAGGTTGGCTGGCTTCACATCCCCATGGATCAACGGCGTTTCGAGGTAATGTAGATAATCCAGGCCTTCCGCAGCATCCTTCAGATGGGCCAGTAGCTCCGACTTCCATGTTGAATGGATATTTAGCTGGTTGTCTTTTACGGAGATGTACTTGTCGGCCAGGGAGCCCGAGGCCAGTTCGCTGCCAACAACCAGCCAGCCTTGGCTGATCCAGTAACCAAACAGTCCAAGAAGGTGTGGATGGCGCAACGCCTTGAGTTGGGACAACGCCTTCCATTCCAGCCTGGTGCGTTGTTCGCCCAGCCAGAGGCACTTTAAGGCAACTTGTACACCACCTGGGCCCGATGCTCGCCATACCTGGCCAAAACCACCGGAACCAAGAACCGACTCGAGGACATACCCAGGAACGATCGCATCTCCAGCATTCAGGTTGTTCTGTGGGAGGGGCTTATTGGCAACTTGTTTATCAAGCCACTCGGTCTTACGAAGCTGGGCAAGAAGTTGAAGGAATTCGGGCAGAAGTTCAGGACAATCCTGGCAGAGCAAGCTGGCATCAGGTTGCTCACCTTGTGCGATGCATTCCTCCCAAGCATCGAGCAGCTCCTCCAACCGATCCAGGGAGCCTCGCGAAATAGGGCTGTTTCCATCTTGGTTCATCACAAGCGCCTATTCCATGGAGGGCCATTCGTTGTCTAACGCCCTTGCCAACAGAATACGGGCCAAGCGCCATCGCCTCTTGATGGTACGAGTGGAAACGCCAAGCATCTCGGCAGCCTCCTCCTGACTGAGGCCCCCATAGTAAATCAGGTCCAGGGTCTCGCGCTCCTCCTGGGGGAGCTTTTCGATGGCATCGTGGAAATGAGCCCACTCCAGCAGGGTGGAAGGTTCCTCATCCACACTGGGCGCTTTGGCTATGGCCTTCGAGTGTCCCAGCTTGTCGAGCCGGTTGTGCATATCGCGGGACAAGTCCTTCAAGGACCAGCGCATGTTCTGCAAGGCGATGGTCATGAAGGCGCGTGTGGTGGAAGGTTTCAGGACATGGATTGCGCGATGCAGCCGTACCAGGGTCTTCTGCAACAAGTCATCACTTTCCTCGAAAAGGTGCAGATCCTTCCGGCTTTGGAACAGTCGGTGGGCCAAAACCCGCATCCGTTCCATGCAGTGTTGGAACAGCAAGTCCGTGGCACCAGTCTCCTGCTGGGTCACTTTGCCCAGAAGGTCCCTGACATTCGTGGAAGACTCGAAGACTTTCATAGGGGAATGGAGAGTAAGTGATTACCTACCAATGCTTTGTGCCAAATCCAAGTTTTAAGTTTAACCGCAATTCTCAAACAAATGTGGCCGTCCGGCGAAAAGCCTTATTGGTGCGTCTGTTAGCCTTGTGGTTTTTCGGAACCACAGGGAGTGCGGTCGATGCGAGGGAAGCGGGACATCCGGCTTGAGGCGAGGTGGCGGGAGATTGTTTCCGGTCAACCATTGCAGCGGTCAGATGGTGTGGGCCTGCCGCAATGGCCGTTTGCTTACCGAGCACTAAATAAAACTGCCATGCGCCTTGAATACCTTCCTATAAAATTTTTGCTCCCTGCTTTTCGGAATATCTGCCTATCTAGAAAATTCCAAAGCTAAGTCATCTGTGCAGATATCGGCGCCAACCACAATTGACCTTTGTGATTTTCAAACGCCTTCGCTGCTGAATCAGATAGCTTTGTGATTCCTCGGAGAGATAAGGACGATTCATTTTGCGCCAATCCCTCTGCTGCAGAATCGATTAAATGCTTTATACCGTTGAGGGATAAAGAACCCGAGTATTTGGAAAGTGCAATTGCTTGGGGTCCAGAGAGTTCCTGAAGACCGTCAAGAAACAGGGAATTGTATTCCTCCTCCATGGTCGGAGTTGATGTGTTTGCGTACCTGTCACCCCTTATGGCCAAACGCCAGCCTTTGCGCCTTGCAAGGGCGGTCGCCACTTCGGTGGAAATCTTTGTAAGGCCATTCAGGGATAAGTCCCCTTCATAGTTCCCCAGGGCTTCTGCCGCTTCCGTGGAAAGCTCTTTGAGACCGTTTAGGCTCAGCCCCCTTTGCCTTCCAAGACCATCCGCTGCGAGTGGAGATAATTCTTGGAGACCGTCAAGAAACAAACAACACCTTATCCCACTCAAAGCTTTTGCTTCCTGATCAGATAAATGCTCAACGCCATTAAGCCAAACAGATCCTTCATGTTTACCCAGGCCCTGGGCTACGCCCAAGGAAAGGGACTTGAGCCCTCGGAGGAATAACCACTGTTTGTGCTTTCCAAGTTTTTCCGCCGCATTGACGGAAATGTTGACAAGCCCATCAAGCATTATTGTCGCAAAATTTTTGGCTAAAACCTCTGCCGCCGAGTCTTCAATGGAGGTGAATATATTCAAATCCAAAGTTACATGGCACATAATGCTTGGACTAAATGGTTGTTCTTCAGCGATCTTTTTGGTCAGCAGCATTTTCAGCCTCATCTGGGTGTCCGTTAAACGAACCAATCTTCTGTAAGTGACAATCAGGCGAGGGCAGCGCGTCTTTTGATGCGATTTTTGGCTTTGCGATCTCGCTTCATCCCCTGGGACTATTCAACCATATCGGCCAACTCAGGTCTCAACGGATGTTGGCACAGGGTGCAACTTGGGCAAGAAATAACCCATTTTAGAAATAACTTAAAAAATCATCCGAAAGCGTAAGTAAAAATGGTTTTTTACGCTTGATTAAGTGTTACGGTTTTAATGCAGGTTTTTTGTTTCGTTATCTGTATCGCCAAGCTTCCCTAATTTTCAGATTGGAGTATTCCATGCTAATTCCAGTCTTGGCTCTTACCCTTGCTTTAATTCAGGATGCCTGTTGTCAGCAAAAGGACGGATTACCGAAGGAAATCACACAGGCGGAAATCGACGCCTTGGATAAAAAACTACAGGCCAATCTGGACGTTATAAACTCATGGAAAAATGCTGGTGCTAAAGTACAAATAAGTCCAAAAGTAATGTTTGAAATTAGTAATTGGAAAAAGGGGGTTTTTGAGACGCTACCAAATCCAGATTTTCCTTTTGGAATTTCCTTTGAGGATAGCAGTATTACCAATGATGGACTTAAGGAGCTTTCCCGTTTTAGTAATTTAGAAAAATTAAACCTTTCCCGCACTAGATTATCGGATAAGGGATTGAAGAACCTCTCATCTTTAAAGAAACTCTCCAACCTAAAATTTGATTTTCTTGATATAACTCCTGGAATCATAAAGTGTTTGGCAAGTCTAGAGAACCTAACTCACCTTGACCTAAGGCAGGCAAATGTCGCCGATGATGGTCTAAGGGAAATAAGCACATTGAAGAATCTGGTCGAACTTAAATTGGACGTAGTTCCTGGAGCAAGAGACTATATCAAGGATATTGCAAAGCTTAAAAACCTGACTTCTTTGAGCTTCTCAGGCAACAGGGTGAGAGATTCCGACTTAAAGGAAATTGCAAACCTTGACAGGCTAATTAACTTCAACATCAATTATTGCGATATAACCGATGCAGGAATAAAGGAAATCAAGGGGCTCAAAAGCTTGGAAGCTCTCCATATTAAAGGAGCAAAAATTACGGATAAAGGAGTAAAAGAATTAGGTGGTATCGAGAATCTTACCCACTTAAACCTGGGCCATACAGCAATTACGGATGATGGACTCAAAGAACTATCACGACTCAAAAAACTAAGTTATCTTGATCTTTCTTACACGCAAATAACCGATCGCGGTCTGAAAGAAATTTCCAATCTCACACACCTCGTTCATCTTGACCTTAGAGATACCAAGGTTGCCGATGTTGGAGCATATCAAATTTCGAAGTTTTCTAGCCTCTCTTATCTAAACCTAAGAAATGCCAGTGTCACTGATGCGGGGGTTGAAAGAATATCTGCGTGCAAGAAGCTAGCCTTCCTGGATTTAGTGTGTAACCCCATTTCGGACAAAAGCCTTTCTTATTTGGCGGAAATTCCCGATATTTCCACCCTGCGAATTGGGGGACTGCCAGGGATTGTAACTGAATCGGAAATGATGGTATTCCAGAAGAAAAAGCCAAAATGCGCTATTGAAGAAGCTCTTACAATACCCCGATAGGGGGTAAACAAACGGTACGCCCGTCAAGTTGCGCATTTGTTTTGTGACTCAGAGAAGTCAGGGTCATTCTGAATGGTAAGGTACTATCCTACCCTGACCACCTCAAGAGCCTCCTTTCTTGGGTTTTGGTTTTGAAGTTTGTCCATTTCCAGGTAACGCCTCGATAAAAACCTTAGCTACTTAATTCGCCAAGAGCATGCGTCATAATCCCCTGAGCGCCCCTTACCCATCGCTCACCCAGCCCAGGCCACTTCGGCCTGGGCTTTTTTCGTTTCTGGGGGATTCAATATGTCTCATACCGTTACGATCAAGACCACAATTACGGATTTGGCCGCCATCCAGTCTGCCTGTGGCCGATTGCGTTTGCCCAATCCTGTGCAAGGCGAGATAAGGCTCTTCGATCGCTTGGCCCAAGGTATCGGCGTTCAACTGGACGGCTGGCGCTTTCCCGTTTGCATCGAGTCCGATGGCAATCTGCTCTATGACAACTTCGGCGGATTCTGGGGCCTGCCCGAGAAGCTCGACCAGTTCCAGCAGGCCTATGCCGTGGAAAAAGCCAAGCTGGAGGCTCGCAAGCAGGGTTACACCTGCCAGGAGTCCCTATTGGCTGACGGTTCCATCCGTTTGAATGTCCTGGTGGAGGCCTGAGCAATGAAGACCATCTCGATTCTTATCGATAAGACTGGCCAGGTCGCCATCAAGACACAGGGCTTCGACGGACATTCCTGCAAGGACGCGACCAAGGCCTTGGAGCAGGGCTTGGGTGTTGTCCTGTCGGATAAGCCCCATTATGACCAGCCCATCCCAATAACCAGCGCCGAGGTTTCCCAGTAACCAACGCGTCATTTCAACCAGTTGTCACAACCCGCCCACAAGGCGGGTTTTTTCGTTTAGGGAGGTAATCGGTATGCCGTTCAGTCTTTGGTTCCGCATCTTCGAGTATGAGTTCAAGCGGCGTACTGGCATCACTTGGGCGGATGCCAGTGGCGAAATGGATGTTCCTCACAGTTACTACAACGGTCGGATCACACCCACTGGGGCAGTGCTGGCCGAGATTGAGCACCTTGACCTGACCGATCTCACCAAGGAGCCGATGTTGGGAGTTGGCTGACGGATTTGAGTTTAGGCGAGGCGGTGGGCACAGGGCCTGCCGCCTTTTATTTTTTCAGGAGAAGTAAACATGTGGACGGATGCGTTGCGTGAATATGTGGCCGGTGGTTTCAGCGGTATCTGGCTTGTCACCGAAGAGCCCATCGAGGCTGAGACTACCATCCAGAAAGTGGGCAAGGACCAAGGCTGGAATGTTGTCACCTGGGACATTGCCTCAGGACTGAAGGGCCCTGGCGTGAATTCCGGCCTGGCAGCAGGTGACCCAGCCGCTGCCATCCGCGCTCTAAATGGCATGGCTGGCACAACCCTGCTTGTCGCCAATGGCTTTCATCGTTTCCTGCAGAGTGCGGAGATTGTCGCGCTGCTTGGACGGGAACTTGCAGAAGGCAAGGCTTGTCAGCGGTTTGTGGTGGTGTTGGCACCGGCGGTTGCGATACCGCCAGAGCTTACGCGCCAGATGATCGTTCTGGAGCATGACCTGCCGACTCTATCAGACCTGAAGGCTTTGGCCTTGGGCCTGGTGGAGGAGGGCGAGGTGGATGAGGCCACACTGGACAGCGTGGTGGAAGCTGCCTCTGGTCTGGGCATCGGCGAAGCCGAATCGGCGTTTGCCTTGTCGCTAGTAAGGCATGGCAAATTGAATGCCGATGCCGTGTTCAGC
>Ga0315899_10002615_pt1 | contig 19821 bp, 21 predicted proteins | sample LakEriMetagenome_2_FD_203518 | JGI IMG/M metagenome (GOLD analysis project Ga0315899, IMG submission 203518) | Freshwater fungal communities from buoy surface, Lake Erie, Ohio, United States - Buoy 4 MA112 | ecosystem: Environmental > Aquatic > Freshwater > Lake | place: USA: Lake Erie, Ohio... | reverse complement strand
TCGTTCTGAGCTAGGCACCGTCAATTATTTCGTCCGTAATCTAAACGAGAAACCGAATCGACCCGTCCTCTTGTACCTCGATGGGTCTGGGCCCTATCCTCTATTTCAACGGATGAAGAACGGGTTTGGTTCGACGCTGGTGATTCAAGATCAACAACTTTTGGATTAATTCAAATGGGTGCTTATTAGTGAGCCCGGCGTGCCTTTCGTGGACAGTGTGGAATTTGATCCAACGACGGGCGTTCCCCATCCCCCTCTCCAAAAGAGTACACACTGCGTTTAGCTCTTCAGTGGCGAGTCGACGCGGCCAAGGCTGTTATCGATGAATTACTTGGAAAACACCAATTGAAACCGGATCAATTGATCGTCGTTGGTGTCTCAGAAGGCTTTCAAGTAGGTGCAAAACTCGCGGCAATTGAGCCTCGAATCACACTTGTTGGACTATTCGTTGGTAATGGACTTAATCCGTTTTATGATTTTATCATCGCTGAACGAATGAAAATGGAACGTGGCGAACAGACTTTTGCCGATACGCAGTTCGCAATAGACGAGATCTGGAAAGCTGCTCGTGAAATTTATGCTGATCCGGAATCGACTGAGAAGTACTGGATGGGACACACCTACCGCCGATGGGCGAGCTTTACAAGCGAAGATCCTGTCCGCTCCCTTATGAAAGTTGATGCACGAATCTTTGTAGCTTGTTGTGCTTTAGACAATAACACTTCCGTCTTACGTGCTGATTACATTCCGCTAGAGTTCTTGTGCGAGAAACGAACCAATCTTACCTACAAGATATATCCCTATGCACATTCGTTTGTCGAATTATCCAAAGACAAGCAAGAAAACACGACTGGGGCGAATTCTCATTTCGAAGAGGTGTTTCGCGAGTTTACGACGTGGCTTGAAAACGACCAGAATTGAACATGAATTGAGCGTTTATCGTTATTGGCGAGACCGATGACCATGTGCGAAAGGATGACCATGCGCAAAAGAAGGCCCGGCTGTGATTAGTGCGGGATTTGAGTAGTCTGCGGACCAGCTAAGATTAACAGAGAGAAATAAAAAAACGCCGAACAACTTCATGTTGCCCGGCGTTCGGATTGGAATGTTGTTGATTACAACTTTCGTTACTCAGCAAACTACAGTCTTAAACCGATTGTCTGCATGTCGTACGCTCTTAGTAACGGTAGTTGTCGGACTTGTATGGTCCTTTGACGTCAACCGAGATATAGTCCGCTTGTGCTTTGGAGAGGGTTGTCAGCTTGACACCCAGCTTTCCTAGGTGCAAACGCGCTACTTCTTCATCCAAGTGTTTTGGAAGCGTGTAGACTTGGTTCTTGAATGTACCATTGTTTCGTTCCTTCCAAATTTCTAGTTGTGCTAGAACTTGGTTGGTGAAACTGGTGCTCATTACGAAGCTTGGGTGACCTGTTGCACAACCCAAATTCATGAGCCGGCCTTCTGCCAAGATTAAAATGCTTCGTTTGGTTTCGTGGAAATACCATTGGTCGAATTGAGCCTTGATATTGCGTCGTTCGACGCGACCCTTGGCCTGTAGTTTTTCCAATCCGGCCATGTCGATTTCGTTATCAAAGTGGCCGATATTGCAAACGATTGCCTTGTCCTTCATCTTCGCCATATGTTCGACAGTGATGATGTCGTAGTTGCCTGTGGCGGTAACGAAAATGTCGGCGGTTTCAACGAAATCCTCAAGCGTTTTAACTTCGTAGCCTTCCATTACTGCTTGCAAAGCACAGATCGGATCGATCTCGGTCACGATAACTCGGCAACCTTGTCCACGAAGCGATTGGCAGCAACCCTTACCCACGTCTCCGAAACCGCAAACGACAGCGACCTTACCGGCCAACATAACGTCGGATGCTCGGTTGAGTCCGTCGATGAGAGAGTGGCGGCAACCGTATAGGTTATCAAACTTGCTCTTGGTGACTGAGTCATTTACGTTGATAGCTGGGAACAAGAGTTCACCGGTCTTGGCCATTCCGTAAAGTCGCTTGACTCCTGTGGTGGTCTCTTCGGAAACGCCGATGCATCCCTTGCCCATAGCTGTGTATCGGCCTGGGTTAACAACCAATTCTTTGCGAAGTGTATCGAGGATAACACCCCATTCGGCAGGCTCTGTTTCTGGATTGAAATCAGGAACAACACCAGTGGCTTCGTACTTGGTTCCCAAGTGAATGAGCATTGTAGCATCGCCACCGTCATCGACTATCATGTCGGGACCTGACCCATCTGGCCAGACCAGTGCTTCTACAGTGCACCACCAATACTCGGGCAATGTTTCGCCTTTCCATGCAAAAACCGGTGTGCCAATCGGATTGTCGAGTGAACCACCACGACCGACAACAACTGCTGCCGCTGCGGTGTCTTGGGTGGAGAAAATATTGCAGCTAACCCAGCGAACATCCGCCCCAAGATCGACTAGGGTTTCGATCAAAACTGCGGTTTGTACAGTCATGTGAAGAGAACCCATGATCTTTGCACCGGCCAGGGGCTTGGTGGATCCGTAGCGCTCACGAAGTGCCATGAGGCCAGGCATTTCGTCTTCCGCAAGCTGAATTTCTTTTCTACCCAAATCAGCGAGTTCTTGCGCCTCACTGCGATTGCCTTCTGCGAGAAGATCGAATGCCTTTACCTTAAATGGCAATCGATTCGGATCTGAAGAAACGACACCAGATCCAGCTGATTTTGCAACTGTACTCATCAAACTACTCCTAAGAAAACCGACCTAAATTTATAATCGCGAAGATTACGCGTTAACCTCGAATTGCCGAAGCGACAAACAATCCTGTCCCTTTGGCATCTGGGTCTGGCGGAACCAACTCGTACTTAACTTTTTTCCAATTGGCTTTTTCAAGCCAGTCACGGATTTGCGATTCCGTGAACCCTTGCCACAGGTGTCCCATGGAATCCCTATACTCCGCCCGGTCATGCGAAACCATGTCGAGCAATATAAATCGCCCCCCTTTTCGCGTGACACGACAAACCTCTTCCAGTACGTCCTGTGGCGATCGGACATAAGGTAGGACTAACGACATCATGCTTAAATGCAAAATGTCGTCCTCCATAGGCAAGCTGGTAAGCTCGCCTTTCCGCACCTCAACGTTGCTCTTGTCTTTTAACCGTTTCCGAGCAGCCTGGATCATCGCAGACGAAGAATCAACTGCGATTACCTTCGCTACCCACGGCGCTACGGTTTGAGACAAAATCCCAGTGCCGCAACCCAAGTCTCCAACAACATATTCTGAATTCAAGGACGCGCCGAGCATCCAAGTGTCCAGACGATTACCGAACAATTCAATCCTTAACCGATCCCACTTTTCCGCCGAAGTAGAGAAAAAGGTTTCTGATCGACTTCTTCTTGTCTCAAGCACTTGATCCAAACGAGCTTCGTCTTGGTCCGCCGTTGTCTGGTGAACACATTGACCTTTAACGACGTCCCAAAGCTTTCGCTGCGCGGGAGAAACCTCGCGATTTCTCATCCGGTAAAGATTGCTACTACCGTCTCGACGCGCCGAAACCCAGTCTTCATCACTTAAAACTTTCAAATGACGACTCACAGTGCTCTGAGGCAACTGCAAGACGGTACAAAGTTCTGCAACCGTAAGTTCAGTGCGATCCAAGATGCGAAGCAACCTGGCCCGAATCGGGTCCGATAAGCTTTGCATCCATGTGATCATCTGAGGAGCCTGAACCATCTCCTAAGTGTATCATCCGCTTATCCGGATGGGAAGATAACTGAGTTGGCTTTTTTTTGCTTATTTTCTGACTTAAAATCGGGGAAGTAGAGGAAAACTAAGTGCAACAACGGGAAAAATCAGCAAAAGTTCAGCGATTGACAGAGCAGGGACATTGCCGCTGCGCACCGGAACGTAGAGGGATATTGGGGGTAGGAAAAGTTCAAATCGCACTGAATCTGGTCAAGGCATCGCGTTTTCCTCGCAAATAGCATCCCATATCTCGCCGGCGAGTGGGTTGATGTTACCTTTTCCGTCTGGGTGTAAACGACTACTCAGGAAGCAGAAAAACATATCCCTAGCCCGATCAATCCAAAGCACCGTACCAGTGAATCCGCCATGCCCTATGGAAATCGCGGAAAGCTTTTTCCCTTTGTTGCTCGAATATCGCGACTGCATATCCCACCCTAATCCACGTACATCGCCGTGAACGTCGTGCGCCTCGAACATGGAGTCGATTGAAGATTCTTGGAAAATACGCACGATCGTTTCATTAGACTGCTTGCACACCCCTCGGTTTAAGATCATTTTCGAGTAGTTTGCTAAGTCGTTGGCTGTAGAAAATAGTCCAGCATGCCCCGCGACGCCACCGAGCAAATGGGCTCTCGGATCATGGACAGTGCCGAGAATCCACTCTCCATCACGCTTCTCCGTCGGAGCAACTCGCACCAAAAGAGATTGATTTATCAGAAAATCACTATCGACCATGCCACATGGTTTCAATATTTCTTTGCTTACGTACGCGTCCAAAGTTTGTTTCGAAATCTCCTCGACGAGTTTTCCAAGTACCAAGAAATTAACGTCTGAATACTTGAATTGAGATCCTCGAGGGTACTGTAGTGGCAGTCGATAGATGTTTTCCCACGCGACTTCACGGCCACTCTGGTAATCTGCCAATGCATTATCAGGTATGAGACCGCTACGGTGCAGCAAACAATCGAGAACGGTAACTTGCTCCTTACCATTCTGACCGAAGGCTTTTAAATAGTTAGCAATAGGATCGTCTAGATGAACAAGACCTTGTTCCATAAGTTTGACGACCGCAGAGGCTGTGGCTACAGGTTTGGTGAGGGATGCCAAGTCAAAGATCGTATCAATAGACATCGGCTCGTGGAAAGGTTGCTCGGATCTTAGGCCGTACGCTTTTAGAAACAGTATGGTCTTTGAGTTGCCAACGCAGATTACGCATCCTGGCATTTGTTCGTTTTTGATACCGCGAGCGACGATCTCAGAAATTCGTTTCTCCAGTTCTGGGGAAAAATCGCGAATCTCAGGAGTTGTGTTCGATTGCGTTTGATAACCCGAACAGGTTGGGGAGCAAATAGATAAGAGGCCGATAGCGAACAATTTCGACAAATGGATTGTCAATCGACTTACCATGTGATTCCCCCTAACGAAAAAATTACTCTTCTAAATCCCCAAGTCTAATGCCGTAATCATAAAGCGAATCGTGCCAGTATGGGGCAGATCCATTTGCTTTTGAAAGGAAAGATGGTTGTGGTGCCGCTATCGAAAATCTCGACAATACGATTAGCCAAAAGAGGAAGTGAACCAAATCAATTCAAAGCTTGTCCGTGAGCGATCCTTAGGACAATTACTCGATTGTTGGTGCCAGTATGAAACTTGTAAATCTTTCAGCCGAACCGCTAGGACGTCTCCATTCGTGGATACCCCATGAATTGCAAGCGGAGAAAATCGTTTTCTTACCCGATGCCTGCCCTGGAAAATCACCGTTGCCTACAGGAACTGCAGTGCTAACTCGACAGCCTGATTGGAGGCGGTTTGCTGTTTCCGATTGTGGATGTGGTATGCGTTTGTTGAAATCTGATGTTGCTCCTGCGGAATTTGATACGGAACGCTGGGATCGCGTTGCAGGCATTTTGAGAAGTAATAAAGGAGGGTTGGGGGATTTGGGAGGCGGTAACCACTTTTTAGATGCGCTGGAGCCATATGACGATGGTCCCGTGCACTTTCTCATCCATACAGGCTCCCGGAATGAGTCTGGACATGTAGATGAATTCGTTGACATGGCTGACCGATTTGACCGCGAATTTGATCGCGTTGTTGGCTGGGCTTCGAACAATCGAGCTGCTATTCATGATGCACTCAACCAGATCTTTGGTAAGCTGGAACTTATTCTCGATCTTCCACACAATACCTATGAGATCTGCTCGGATGGGTCGGTAATCATTCGGAAGGGATCTGTGTGTGTCGCTCCCGGAGAGCTGTCCGTGCTACCGTCTCATATGTCGGGAGATGTATTACTGGTACGAGCAACAGAGCGTGTCAATGAGATACTAAATTCAATCAGCCATGGCACGGGTCGTCGAATGTCGCGAGCGGACTGCAAACCGCTAGCAGATCAATACGACTTTGAATCGCTGCGAAAAAGAGTCCTGATCCCCCACGGAATAGAAAACGCTTCATTGCGGACAGATGGACCATTTGCTTACCGCGATCTGGATGAATGTGTATCGCTCATCAAGGACTATGTTGAGCCGATTGCCCGTTACGCCGTTATTGGCTACATGGGGCATCTTTAGTCCCGAAGTTTCTATGGATGGTCGTAAGTATGCTCATACAGCGACTCGTTGGAATACTTCCGCTTCAAGCAGTGTCCGCTCTTCGACGGGCTTGAAAGTCGATTCCGAAATGAATATATGGTGATTCGCTTTGGTAATTGACCCCGACGAAACGTCATGTACAAAAGAGGGCAAGAATTGGGCCGATCAAGATGGTTTAGTAGATTTGTCTGCTATTCACTCCTTGCCAAGTCTATTAGATCTTTCATCAACGAGACGCGAACAGGGCGAAGTATTATTTTCATGGATATTCAAAACCTGAACGAAGCTAAAGCTTTTATTACCAAGGATGGATCGGAAATCCGAGAACTGTTGGCTCATCGGAATTCGTGCATCCGCAAACAATCCTTGGCCGAAGCTCGAATCGCCGTCGGATTAACCACACAAGCTCACTATCATCCCCAGACCGAAGAAATCTACTTTATTCTCGAGGGATCGGGCAGTATGGTGATCGATGGCGAGACTCGTCAAGTTGGCCGCGGTGATGCGATTGGCATCCCACCCGGTGCCGTCCATAAAATCACGAATGTGGGCCAAGTCGAACTCAGATTGCTATGCTGCTGTGCACCCGGTTATGAACACGACGATACAGTGCTTGTCTGAAATGCAATGCAGGTTGAAGATTCGGTGCTAACTTTGAACTCAGTGACTTTCTGGTTGCAACGAGTAAGCAATAGAATAACCGTAGGTTTGCGAAACGAACCATCACTCAGCCGTGGACGTCGCTGTTTGGCTTGGTGATATTTATCAATCGCATGCGGACGGATGCGCGCATGCCATGAGTTTGTTTACTCGTCATGACGTGATTTCCAAGCAAGGCGGCATTATGTTTGCAATGCGACTTACTCCGGAATTCACTCGGTTCTGAGTTGGAAAGTGTGTGCAGCCCTCAACTTGGACGTTCTAGAATCCCTTTGCTGTAATGAGCATTCATAGTCGAGCCAACAATAACAGCCGTTCGGGGCTCGTGGACGCTTAGCATCTAATCGGTTAAACAGTCGCAGTATCGTAAGCGTACACGACACTGAGAGGGATTTTCTTTGTGGTCCGCTTGCTTCTTTGGATCGATCGGGCTAGCTGCCAAGTTGCTTGCGTAGCTCGCTTTTTAGTTTGCGGCCGGCAACCAGTGATTCGCTGAAATCGAACCATATCTGCTACCACAATCGATAGGTACGGCAGCGTGGCTTGAACAGTCGCATTGTCTACATGCAGCACCGGATCTGGCTCACGGGCCTCGGAGCGGCCTTTGCGTAAGCCTGAGACAGCCATCAAGCCATGGTACATGTCACGCCGAACCAATTCAATTTCGACAGCCCATTTAAAGCACCTGCGAATCCTTCCAACCGACTTGTTGATATGGCCACGACTCCAACCTTTATCCACCATGCGTTGACGGACAGCCTTGAGCGCCAAAGGACCGAATTCGTTGGCAATCTTGCGGCCGTACAGTTCTCGGACGATTTTCAGAGCTTCTAAGATGCAACCGTATTCGCTGGTGACCCGACCGTCTTTGCGGTAATAGTTTTCAGCGAACTTCCGATAGGCATTAGGCACTTCGACTACAGTTGCGTCAGCATCACTTTGTAACCGGCGGCCTTTTGAGAGGAATTCGGCAATTAGACGGTCGTATTCGCCCTTGCTTGCCGTAGAGTTCCATTTTCCAAGGTAGATGTCCCGACCGTTGATAGTCACGACAGCCTGATCTGTAGGCTTGTGACGGCGGTAGGAGGGTACGCGAAGAGAAGACGTTTTCGACATGGAGTGCAACCTCGATTTCACCGAATCCGGTAGACTACCGGATTTTCGTTGAATCTCAGACTGCACTGCCGACCGTCGGCAGGTAACGTAAATACTTGTTTCAGCGTAATTTAGAAAAAGTCGGGGTGATAGGATTCGAACCTACGACCCTCTGGTCCCAAACCAGATGCGCTCTAATTCCAAACACCGATAAACAAACGACTTACGACGATGAAGGCGAACCGTTGCAGGAAATGTTGCAGGGACTTCGTGTTTTGATGCAAACGGAATCGGGGCTGTTGGACCTCGCCGACCTACTGCGAACCGCATTGACCGACCGACAACGGGCAGCACTTTCGAAGCTACTGCGGTGAGGTTTGGACCAAATGAAAAAACGTAACACAATAATCAAACAACCGTTTGAATGTCCAGAGACGACATACCCCCCCCATGCTTTCGGTTCCCCCCTAAACAGAGGGCGAAACAAGGCGGTTGCAAAAAGCCGCGATTCCTCGAAAGAAAGTCTGTACGTCCGGAGTTTCCTAGGGGGGTTGGGGGCGGTCTGCGCGATAGACGGGGGGGCGGGTTAAATGTTGGGGGTGGCATCACATCGACGTTGCGATTCGCTTACGTAATCGAGCCTAGTAAATGATTTTTCGGAACTCGGATTGTCCCGTACAATTTGGAAACGGCACCTCGACGGAGGTTCGACCGGTCTAGCTATGCCTTGCGGGACCGGTCGCCGTTTTTTCAACTGAGACGCAAGGCAAACCGCAAGGCAAAACAATGGCAAAACGCAAGGCTGCACCGTCGCCTATCGATTTAGACGACGACGCTTTTGATGCTTTTCTACAAAAAAACCACGTAACGTATCACTCCGAACCGCCGAACCGGTTTGGCTGGGTTCTTTCGGAGGAAGGTCACCGACTTACGATTGAACGCGCAAAAAAGAAATTCGGACCGATCAAGGATTCCCGTACTGTAAATACCGAACCGGTTTTTCCGCTGCGGGCGGGCTATGCGGGAGTCGCACCGCCGGAGGTTGTCGACGCTGTTCGAAAAGTGATTGCCGACTGGGACGGGACAAACTGGGACACGGTTCGACATACTATCGAACTAACGCGACAGGATTCGGAATCCAAACCTCTCGCCGACTGGACGTTGGACGACGTTCGACAACGGTTTGCGATTGGGCAAAAGGCAATAGTTATCAAGCTGGGCGGAGTTGCAAGAACAACGGAATGCACCGTATCGCCGCCGCTCTGGGCTGAGGTTGATAATGGATCATCGAACCTCACCGAAGCTAAAACGAACAGGAAAAAAGGTGGTCGCCCCCCTGCGAAATTAAGCAAGGACGACCGAGACGCGAAAACACTTTGGGAATCGGGCGGGTTCACGTCGCATAACGACATCGACGAGAAAAAAGGTTGGGCTTGGGGTACAACAAAAAAGATTCTGAACAAGATCGCACAACAAGAGAGACGTAAAAAAATGACGAAACGGACGGAATAGGGTTTCGTCATTTAGCGACAGAAAAAAATTCTTTAGTTGGCAACGGCTGTTTTCGTTTGGCATTTACCTACAAGCGAAAAATTTCTTGATTTGCCTAATGACGAAATAGGGTTTCGTCATTTTATGCCAATACAAAACTTCCCATCGGACGCGACGTTGCGACCGAGTTTCTAGGTTTTGTGTAAAGGGTTTGAGATATGAGAGGCATTGTCAATTATGAAATTGGAACCGGTCGGGCGCATGACGAGGACGGCACCGGCCTAGAGTTGCAATTTTGTTTTGCAATCGAGGACGGGGAAACGCAAGATGATTTTGCGTTGGTGAATGGCATTTTGCACCGCTGCCGCGATTTTGGACTATTTGGGAACTTACTGTCGTTTTGGGTTCGACCTGAGGAAAACAGAGAGCGTTTTAAGGTCGAGGTTGTACTGACTGCACAAGATGCGGGAGGGGCCAATCATGGGTAAACCAACTACTGCACCTGAGTTGCCGCGACTACTCGACGTTGAACAAGTCGCTGGAATGCTAGGGGTTTCGAGTCGGCAAGTTTACAGGCTTGCGGACGGGGGACGGATGCCGCGACCCTTGAAGATTGGCGGGTCGGTTCGTTGGGATAGGCAAGCGGTCGAAAAATGGATCGCTGCCGGTTGTCCACAGGAACACGGAGGCAAGCGACCATGACGCAACAAGAGTTTGATTTTGACGCGGTGAACTTGGAACTTGACCAAGTCGCAAACGAACAGCAAACCGCCGAGCTTGTCGCTGAGGGGGAACGCCGACGGAATGTTGGCATGGCACTCGCCGGGGCACGCCGACCGGACCGGGTAACGCTGGGACGTTTGGCTATGGTTCGAGCTTTGCTGCGGTCGCCGAATGGAATCGCGACAATTGACGACGCGACCGGACCGGACGAACTCGCCGCCGGTTTTGCGGACGGGGGAAAATGGCGTGGAACCGTTACGCGGTCGCTGCTTATCGACGGACTCGCCGAGGTTATAGGAACAACCCGAAGTTGTCGACCGAGTCGGCACCGGGGATATGTCGCTAGGCTGCGACTTGTCGACCGCTGCAAGGCGGAACTTTATCTGCGACGGATGACCGCCGCAATGTCTGCAAACGACGCGACCCCAAACGCTGCAACGAATGGGGCCGCTATTCCGACGACTAACACCACACAAACACAAACGGGAGGTTTGAGAAATGCGGTTATCTGACATTCTATCGAACGGAAGCGGGGGAAACATCCGCGACCTTTGGTGCACAACGGAAGCTGCGGGAGAAATGGGACCTCTGCCGCCGGGCGAATACGTGGCGCACGTTGTAGGCGGTGAACTCGAAACGAGTCGAGCAAACGCAACGCCGGGCTACAAATTGACGTTTCGGGTTTGTGAGGGACCTTTCGAGGGTCGGCAAATTTGGTTGGACTGTTGGTTGACCGCCGCCGCATTGCCGCAAACGAAACGCGACTTGCAAAAGCTGGGGATTGTGTCGCTGGACCAACTAGAAAAACCTTTGCCAAGAGGGATTCGCTGCAAGGTAAAACTTGCGTTGCGACGCGACGACGACGGGAACGAACGGAACCGGGTAAAGACGTTCGAGGTTATCGGTATCGATGAACCGACGCCGGACCCGTTCGCACCGGTCGAACAGGGTGACGCACCGAACGGGACTGGAGCGGAGCCGAATGCAAACCTCTAACAATGCAAACCGTTTTGGGTTTCGCATTGTTGGAGGTACACACAACGAAAGGCGGTTGGTCGATTGGCTGGCCGCTTTCGTTGCCTACTCGCAATGCGACAGCAGAACCCAATTAGAACGCGAATCATACTTGAGCGCGTTTTGTTTTAGCGACGACTTTCGAACGCACCTCGACGCGACCGGTTCGACCAAAGGTTATTCGGGCGAATGTTGGGCGTTGTGGTTGTGGTTCGACATTGACCGCGACGACCTTGAACTTGCACGACGCGACGCGGTTCGATTGTCCTATGCGTTGTGCGACCGGTTCGGACTCGATGCCGACGAACTGTTGGCGTTTTTTAGTGGGTCCAAAGGCTTTCATATCGGAATGCCGATGACGGTTTGCGGTTGCCCTGGACCTGGTCGGCACTTTGCGAAAACCTGCCGACGTTTTGCGGAACGGGTCGCCGAGGTTGCGGGGGTCGCAATCGATTCGGGAGTGTATGACGTGGTTCGGGCGTTTCGGGCGCCGAACAGCAAACACCCAAAAACCGGTTTGCATAAGCGACGGTTCGAACTTGATGCGGTCGAGAAATTGAAGCTGCAAAGGTTATGCGAAATGTCGCAAACGCCGGAACCGTTCGAACTGCCAAACGCACCGAAGCAAAACCAACAAGCGGTCGACGATTGGTTAGCCGCGACTAAGTTGGTCGAGCAAGAGACGGTTGTAGCGACTGAGAAGCGAACAACACTACACGACGGGAGGACGCTGAACCGGTCGACGTTCGACTTTATTCGAGAGGGGGCGACAACTGGGGATCGGCACCGGTTGCTATTCTCTGCCGCTGCGAACCTCGCCGAGTTTGGTTGTGGTTTCGACCTCGCCTTTGCGTTGTTGGGTGAATCTGCTTTGGATAGCGGGTTATCGCCAAGCGACGTTCGCCGACAAATTCAATGCGGACTCGAACACCAAAGGGGGACTTCATGAGCCGAGCAAGTTTTGTTTCGGGAGTCGATGCGGTCGACCGATGGCGGGAGGACTTACTAAGTGGTAAGCCGCCGGTTTTGTATAGGGTCGCCGAGTCTGGACCGCTTGCGAATATCGAACTAGGACCCGGGCGCATTGCGTTGTTCGGAGGGGCACCGGGGGCGGGAAAAACCGCTTTCGTGATGCAATCCGTTTTTGACGCCTTGCGATTGTCGCCGACGCTGCGGGCTGTTGTCTGCAATGTCGAAATGAATGCGGGGACATTGTTAGATAGGCAATTGTCGAGGTTGGCGGGCGTACCATTGGACGCAATCCAGAGTCGGCAAATTGGAACGCATTACGCCGACCGGGTCGACTTTGGTTTGGGGACGCTTGAGGAACTAGCCGAACGGGTCGCATTTTGCCGACCGCCGTTTGACCTCGCCAATGTTGCCGCGACTGCCGACGCATTCGCACCGCTGGGGGGAACGGGCGGGCTGTTGTTGGTTTTGGACTACATTCAACGAATCGCACCGCCGGGGTCAATTGGCGACAAACGAGGGTCGGTTGATGAGGCAATGAGTTACCTAAGACAATTTGCCGACGCGGGAGCTGCGGTTGTAGTTGTGTCCTCTGTTGGTCGGCAACGAAACAAAAAGGGATCGTCGACCTATGACGCGAACGAATTGAACCTTGCGAGTTTCAAGGAAAGCGGGGAGCTTGAGTTTGGGGCTGACGTTGCTTTCATACTCGGACCGACTGAACAGGGGGTTGTTCTCAAACATCTTAAAAACCGACACGGTGAATGCCGCGACATTGCGTTGCGTTTCGAGGGTCGGTTTCAACGGTTTGAGGCAATGGCAAACGAACAGCAAGGGGGCGGGTTGTCTGCCGGGCTTCGCGATTTGTGGAACTCGACGGAACCGGTGAGGGGTGAATCATGGGAGGGATAGGACGCAACGACGACGGTCGACCTATTTTGACCGGGACCTACTGCTTGCCGCCGGTCGAGGAACGCACCGACGCACCGAAGCAAAACCGACCAAAAACAAGCGAAGCGAAACGCAAAACGCGGGACCGGTTCGACACGCTGAATACGTTTGTCGATTGTTCGATGAAGGGACTTTCAAAAGCGGAATTGGCTACTTGGTTTGTTTTATATCGAGACACCAAGAACGGGACCGCTTGCACTGCGCAAACCGACATAGCACGACGGGCGGGGTTATCGGTTCGGGCTATTCGCTACGCGGTTCAAAGGCTTGTCGAATGCGGGTTGCTGGTTGTTGTCTACCAAGGCGGATTGAGGCGGGGACCTACTCGGTTTCGGGTTGCACCGCTGAGGAAGCTGGCTTCCTCTAGCAAGAGGCAAAAAGACGTATCTGACTGAGGAAGCTGGTTGCCTATATCCCATAAGGGACCATAAACGCATGACCGCTTATTGCGGTCTGCTTGAGAAAACAAAAAACGCGACGACGAACGAACACCAAGGGGGCACGATGGCGACGGACTTACAAGACAAGCTGCGGGCGTTGTGGTCTACCGACCCGGTTGGTATGGCACCAAGTCGCACTAAGTCGACGATGACGCACGACGACGAACGAGGGTTTCCGGAGGCTGAACAAGCCGGACGCGTTGTGGGGGCTATTGGCGACCTCGACGCGGTTCGATTTGGCGGGGTTGCGGTTGTTGTCTGCGGGATACACTCGCCGCCGTTTGATGTGGTCGAGGAACCGGAACCGCGACGACCTGATTGGATTCGGTCGACTTGTCGACTTTGCGGGCGTTTTCTGGGTTACCGACCGATGCAAAATAGCGTACAAACAAAATCGCGAAGCTAGGAACGGAGTAATTAACCGAACCGAACGCCGGACTAACTCGCCGGTTGCTTCGCGTTTTCTTCCATTCGAGTTGAGCAATAGGAGTTGATTGCTATGGGAAGTGTTTACCGTAAATCTGTTACGCGACCGCTGCCGACTAACGCGGTTATTTCTGATCGCCGACGCCGAGCTACGGCAAAGGAACTGCGACGCGAACCGGACCGACAAACGATTGTCGAACGGGTTGCGACATGGCGGGATAGAACAGGCACGAAGCGAACCGCTGTTGTAATAACCGCCGACGACGGATCGTTGCGAATACGGGTCGAGAGCGACACCTACTACGCCGAGTATCGAAACGCAGAAAATCTTGTTCGAGTTGTTTCGACCGGCTGCCGCGACAAGCAAGCCGCACAAACAAAGCTAGCCGAGCTTGAACGGCAAGCGGAAAGGGTTAAGTCGGGAGCGTTGACCGCTGCGGAATTGCGAACCGCCGACCACAACAAACGACCGACCGCTGCGCATATTACCGACTATGTCGAGTATCTTGAAAACAAAGGAACCTGCCGACGCGGAGCTAAGAGCACCGAAGCAAGGTTGCTTGAACTGGTTGAGTTTTGCGAATTTACAACGCTGCGAGAACTGAACGCTGACGCATTGTTAGATTGGTTATCGACCGAACAGGCAAAGGGACGGTCGGCAAGGGTTTTGAATAGCTACATCGAATGCGTTGTTGCGTTTGGCTATTGGCTGACCGGAAAGCGAACAACTAAAAACCGTTCGAACCAACTAGGCGAAAAACGGTTGTTGCAAAACCCGTTCGCCGGAGTCGGCAAGTATGACCAGAGAGCCGACAAGCGACGCGAACGCCGAGCACTGACGGAGGAGGAGTTGCGACGGTTGCTATATGTTGCACGATGGCGACCGATTGCCGAATTTGGCCGAGAGTCGGAACGGCTGCCGGTCGATAAGCTGCCGACCTCGACGAAAAGCCGCCGGACGTGGCGCAAGACGCCGTTGACGGTCGAGACTATGCCAAAGGCTATCGAGTCGGCGAAACACGTTCTAAGAGACAATGCGGGCTTCATGGATGAACTCGACCGACGCGGACGCGAACGGGCGTTGGTTTATAAGATGGCAGTTTTGACCGGTTGCCGACGCGGTGAAATGCAATCGCTAACGGTTGGTTCGCTGGACCTCGACGCCGGACTGCTGACGCTGCGACCACAGGACACCAAGAACGGGGAACCGGCTGTTCTGCCGTTGCGGGCTGATTTGGTGTCTGACCTGCGGGAGTGGTTGGAGTCGAAACGAACCGAAGCGACCAGGGCGGTTATCGCGATGCGACCGAAAAACCTACTGCCGCCGGAAACGCCGTTGTTTAATGTTCCGACCCAATTGGTGAAATGTTTGGACCGCGACCTTGCCGCCGCTGGGATTCCCAAACGAGACGAACGCGGACGAACGGTTGACATTCACGCATTGCGTCACACGTTCGGAACGCTGCTAAGCAAACATGGCGTTTCGCCAAGAACGGCACAACAGGCTATGCGACATAGCGACATATCGTTGACCATGAACACCTACACCGACCCGAAGTTGTTGGACCTCGCCGGAGCTGTTGATTTGCTGCCGACGTTGGACCTCGACGCACCGCCAAAGGCTGAACCGTTGGCTGCGACAGGGACGGATAGCGACATTGCAAACGAGAGAAGTTTGGTTGCAGTAAATGTTGCAGGAACTACCGCCAAAACGGTACAAAAACTGTCAAAATCTGGCAATTATGCGAACTTTACCAAGTCGCCCAAAAACACGAAAAAACCCCGTAATCTCAATGAAATTACAGGGTTTTCTCAAGTCGGGGTGATAGGATTCGAACCTACGACCCTCTGGTCCCAAACCAGATGCGCTAGCCAGACTGCGCTACACCCCGATCCACTGGCCGAAACTGACGTTCGTCGCCCGTGATTCGCAAATATTTACACCACTCCTTTTTCCTTCGCTAGGCCACTTTCCAGAAAATGACCCAAAGTTCCTCCTTCTCGCTTCGTTCGTTGTGTATAGACTGCTCCAAAGGTAAACTAGTTCGCGGTACTACAAATTTTTCGAGCTTCTAAAACCAAAACTTATCCCGGCAATGCTCCAAAATCTTCGCAAGCTCCAATTAACCGAATCCCAACGCGACAGCATGCGACGTGCAGGACGCTTTAACGCTCAGCTCATGGATTATCTTCGGCCCCAAATTGTTGCGGGAATATCTACTGGAGAGATCGATCGACTGGTCTACGACTATACGGTCAAACATAAACACCAACCCGCCACTTTGGGCTACCTGGGCTATTCCAAAAGTTGCTGTACTAGCGTTAACGATGTTATCTGCCACGGAATCCCAGGGGATTATGTCCTTAAAGATGGCGACATTATCAACGTCGATATAACCTCAATCGTCGATGGTTGGCATGCAGATCAGTCTGAAACCTATCTCGTCGGCTCGGTTTCTGAGGAAGCCCGGGCCGTTACCCAATGTGCTTTCGACGCGATGCATGCTGCAATCTCAGCACTGCAACCCGGCTGCACCGTGAGCGTGATCGGTGATGCTGTCGTCGCAGAAGCTGCTCGGTACGGCTTCTCCGTTGTCAAGGAATACGTGGGACACGGTCTCGGACGAAGATTCCACCAATATCCAAACGTACCTCACTTCCCCGATCGAAAGAGTCGCCAAGATCGCATCCTGCCCGGTATGTGCTTTACCGTCGAACCAATGATCAATGTGGGCACGCGACTCACTAAACTAGATACCCGTGACAATTGGACGGTAACCACTCGTGATGGAAAACTGTCCGCACAATTTGAACACTCCGTTCTGATGCGAGAAGATGGCCCGGAAATATTAACTCAATGTGATGCCGGCCCACGAGTTGGCCACCGATTCTAGTTCTCCGTGAGCGATTGCTTGTACTTAGTCCAATTCGTTCTTTGTCCGATCCAATAAAACAGAGGCTCCGTTTCATGGCGATTATTGGCTCCAAGCGATTGCTGGCAAGAATCACGCTCGTACTTGCCATTCTCTTAGGGATAGTGCTTGTTATGCCCTCCATCATAAGCAACTCGTGGGTATATGAGCCTTTTGTGTCGTCGTTTGCAAAAGATCGATTTGCCCTAAAAATCGGTGGAGTCCGACTTTCTTGGTTTAGACCAGTCGAGCTGCATTCCATCTCTTTGACAGAGTTCTCCACAAGCTCTGACAAAAACAATGCAAAGCCTTTGTTGTACATCAACTCCATCAAAACGGATCGAGGGCTCTTCTCTTATCTGATCAACGGTAGACAGCTCGGTAAAATCACGATCCAGTCACCTGTTGTTGACATCGATCTTATCGAAAACGAAAGTAACCTACAACGCATCATTCAATCGATACAGAGATCTTCAAACGCTGCTCATAATTCTCATCTCGAAGGTACACGAGCAGCGGTTGATGTTGACGTTTCCGTTATTGGACTTTCGGTTCAAGTCACGAAAACCGGTGATTCGGAACCACTGATTGTGGTTCCGGCTTTCGATGCAGAGCTTTCCTATCGAGCCTCAAGCGAAGAACCTACGCTAGAAATCAAACCTACGCAAATTCTTAAAGAAACCGTTTTGACTCAGGAACTTGTTCAATTGGGATTGGGGCATGCTGTGCCATTGCTGGCCAAATCAGCTTGGTTCGATGGGCGGATCTCGGTTTCTAGTGGACCGATCACAATTCCACTTAATCACCCGATCGACAGCCGTGGCTCAGCAACAATAATCATGCACGAGGTTAGAACCGGCCCCTCGGAACCACTAATTGTGGATGCTATCTCTCTCCTTTCCACGCTTCGAAATAAGGACATCCCTGCAGAGCTCGTCTTTGTCAATGGGGCAAAAGTTGAGATTGCTGTTGATAACAAAGCTGTATCTCATTCTGGATTAGAAGCGGGGTTGCCTAAAATCGACGAACGATTGCAAGTATCATCGTCTGGAACGGTTGGATTAGAGGACAAAGCATTGAATCTGTTGGTTAATGTCCCCGTACCTGTTGAGCAACTAGCAAAGCGAGAGCAAGTCAAGCAACTTGGTGTTCCTCAATTGGCGTTACCGATTCGTGGTACCTTGGACAAGCCTGAACTGGATTGGAACGCATTCCGAAAAGATTCCGGTCTTGTCTTGTCGTTGATGGCGTGGCAATTACAAACAGATGCACCTGTAGTAGGTAGTGTCGTAGAAACATTGGGAAGTGTTGCTGAAGGCAAGGCGGATGAAACGATTGAAGCTGCAGCCGCTCTAATCAAGCAAATTCGCGAACGTCGTCAGAAAAAAACGGACGACAACTCTGGAGAATCGCAAGCCAACCAAAGCAATGGGAATGTTGGGGACGATACTAAGCCGTCCAGGCGACCTGTTCTCGATGCATTACGTCGTGCGATTCGCCAGCCGTAGGGCTTGTTGCATTTATGAAATCGGATGGTTAGCGATCGTGTAATAGGTACTCCTGCCCGTTTAACGACTAAGAAGTCGGTCAAGATCGCCCCACCTGCTTTCGTAGCAACGCCCCAAGCAGCGATTAGACGATACCTGTTGTCGGATTGATTTAGCTGGATGGCTGGATTGGTTGTCGTATACTGGGAGTCATCTTCTCGTTTTGCGAAGCCAACCGAGAATCAGTGCCGCGACGATCGCGACAGCCATGTAAGGGCCGAGAATGTAAATCGATTGCTTTCGCACAGAAAACATAATAAGGGTAAAGATAACGCCAGCGATTAACAGGATTCCGCCCGGGGCTCTTTTAATGGTAGCGAAGACGGGCCAAGCAAGCCACGAGGCGAGGCAAATCAGCCCAACTCTCGCTGAGATATCGATCGCAGAGTCGGTCCCACGAGGCATCAATGATGGCTGCCACTTTAAAAGTAACGAAAGAGCCATCAACACAGCACCGATCGAAAACATTCCCCAACGCACGAAGCTTGCAGTAGATTGCTGGGGCTCCGACGTTTTTGGAATGTTCATTAAAAATCTCTTCGGTTTTATGTGAAATGCTTCGTTTTTTCTAAAGTTGCCGATGCGATTTCGCTTGGCTCTGTGCACCTACGGACTGTAGCTCGGGAGTATTCTACCGAAATTGACAGGATGGTAAAATTAGGAAGGTTCTGCAAGGTGGCGTAGAGAGGAGAAACCAATCGCACCCTCGCGGACGATATGAACGTTTGAGCGCGGCGAGAATCATCATTGATTAAGAATTCCGGTTGACACCTGAATTAACTTCGGGAAAGCGGACGGCTAGAGTTCACAACCGAAAAGTCAATGGCTTGCCTGGGTTGTCACAAATTAGTGCGTTGGAGAGAAGGTCGTGGAAGCAGCAAATCTTGAAACGTCTAGATTTTCCATTCGGCAAGCCAAGGAACTTATTAAGGACTTGCATAAGCCTAGTCCCACGATCTATTGGACCGATTTTCTGCTAACGATTGTTACTGGACATGTGCTGTTTACGTTAAATGTGCATACCGAGCGATGGCTCGAAACGGGATTGCTAGAGACCGTTGCCATAAAGGCCCTTATTGGAGCAGCTACAGTCGTTCTGTTTTTGAGAGCTGCCATGTTCACACATGAACTGGTTCATTTGCCTAATGAGGGATGGACTGGATTTAGGATCGTTTGGAATATGCTTTGTGGTATTCCGTTCATGATTCCATCGTTCACTTACTATCCTCACATTGATCACCATCGACGAAAGTCCTACGGAACTGATGAGGATG
>Ga0315899_10002612_pt1 | contig 19839 bp, 13 predicted proteins | sample LakEriMetagenome_2_FD_203518 | JGI IMG/M metagenome (GOLD analysis project Ga0315899, IMG submission 203518) | Freshwater fungal communities from buoy surface, Lake Erie, Ohio, United States - Buoy 4 MA112 | ecosystem: Environmental > Aquatic > Freshwater > Lake | place: USA: Lake Erie, Ohio... | reverse complement strand
CGCAAACTGACGGGTCGGATTGAATTCGGCGAACATGAAGGGCAGCATCGAGCAGCAACTGATCAGCATCGTGTGAATCATCGGTCGCGCGCAATTTGAAAATGCATTGGCGACCGCCTCTTCGCGCGTTTCTCCCAGCGACATTCGCCACGAGTACCAATTCACAAAGTGCAGCGTGTCGTTGACGGCGATCCCCATCGCCACGCTGGCGGTCAGCAACCCCGCGACGTCAAGGGAGAAGCCGAGCCACGCCATGCTGCCAAAGACAACCGTTTCCGGCAGCACATTCGGGAACATGATCAGCAGCCCCGTACGGACGCCCCGGGCAATCAGCATCATGACCGGCGTGATCAGCAGAAATGCCGTGGTGAAACTGGAGCCGAGATCGCCCAGCAGGGCGGTCTGAGTATCGTGCATCATCGGTGAAATCCCGGTGTACTCAACGTGCATCGCCGCAGGGCCGCGAGCTTCCTCGCTGGCCGCACCGTTCTCCCGGTCGGCTGGCTTCGCGACAAGCCGCTCAACCGCCTCCCGGACAACTGCCGTGAGTTGACCGTAGTCGAGTCGAGAGAGAGCGGAGACTTTGGCCGTGATGCGCCAAGTCCGCCCAACCGGCGTCTCGGCGATGAGCCCCTGCTCGGTCAGTTGCGGCAGAATTGAGGGGAGCTTGCCGCGGTAGATCCCGCGGCTGGCCACATCCCGCAAGCGGTTGCGGGTCGGCAGCTTCGGCAGAAAGGTAGTGGCTGCCAAGACACTTCCAATCTCTTTCTCAGCCCTGAGCTGGGCTGCGATCCGATTCACCCAGACCACCTGATCGTAAACGTCGACCTGACTGCTCGCAGGGAAGGTCAACAGCACCTCGACCGATGCGATCGGCCCCAAGTGCTGCTCGATCCAGGCCATGTCGCTGACGGTTTGGCTCCCAGAGGGGAACATGTCGTTGAAACGGGTGGATGACTTGAGAAAACTGAGCCCATAAAAGCTGAACAGCAGCAGGATGGTTCCCGCCAACGACACAGGCAAGCTGTATCGATGCATAAATCCGGCATAATTGCGGGCCCAGGGCGCGACGTGTCCCACGCGTTCGGCGACCGCCGTCTGGCTTCCATCCTCAAGCTCCGGCGCCGCTCCAGCCTCTGCCGCTTTCCCCGCATGACGGTATCGGCCCCGGCAGAACCAGTCGGAAAGCTTGGGGAAGGAACTCAGCAGGAACAGGCTGGCAATACAAAGCGACAGGGCCGAGTAAAGACCGAAACTCCGCACGGGGGACAGTTGGCTGGTCGCCAGGGCGATCATTCCCAAGGCGGTGGTGAGCGTTGCCAGAACGCTCGGCTTCAGCCCGAGCAAAATGGCCCGCGCGCCGAGCCAGTCGCTGAAGACGTGCGCAACATCAGAATAATAATTCATGAAGTGCACGGCCGCCGAAAGGGTCAGCATGAAAACCAGTGTTGGCAAGACGATCAACACCGCGCTGAACTCCGAGCCGAACGCCGTGACGATGGCGACGGCAAGCAGTTGTCCGATTCCGGCAATCACGAGGACCGGAATGACCGCCCGCAAGCTGCCAAGGCAGACCCAGGCGAGAACGATCCCGAGCAAACTGGAGGGGAGCACCAGGCGTTTCAGGCTTGCTTCAGCTGCCACATCGACGGCGTAGGCTTCGTAAACGGAGCCGACCATTTTCAAGGCATCGTGGCCTAATTCAGGCACTTCATCCGCCGCTGCCCGAACCATCTCGATCGCCAGTTTGTGACTGAAATTCCCCCCCGGCGCAAAACGGACGAAGGCGGCTGCTGTCCCATCCGGGCCAACTACTGCTGATTCAAGCCGAGCCAAGGCCGCCTGCTGACTCAACTCCAGCGGTGGATCGGTCAATTGCCGGACCAGATCAGCGCTGGTTTCGCTTGATTCAATCCAAGGTCCGGGCTTGCCCAGCATCGGCAGCGCGTCGCGTTTGCCCAATGCTGCGGCAAAAGCGGGCAGTCTCGGATCATCAATTCGGCAGCCTTCCCATGAGATGACGAGAAACTGATCCGAGCCAAACTCCCGGACAAACTCTTCGTAGCGTTGGCGAACGGGACGCCCCTCGGGCAACCAGGCATGGACATCCGCTGCACCGATCTTCATCTGCGACGCCGCGTAGATCACCAGCGGCAGCAGCAACAGCGCGATCAGCAAGGCCCAACCCGAGAAGGCACTGAGCTTCTGCAGTAGTCGGGGGGTTGCGTTCAAGCCATTCGTTCCGGTCGTCAGAGGAGCAGGACCCGTGGGAGCGTCGTGCGAACTGCATCGTATCAGCTTTTACTCCGCCGGGAAATTGAATTCGATCGGAGCGAGTTGCTTCATTCGACCACACAGAGCGTACGTCGCTCGTTCGAACTGGCTCGAACGAATCGACGATTATCGATTCCCAATTGAGTGCGTTGGCTTTGCACCCCAGCGAGCCCCCGCAGGGGTGGGCGGACGCTGCGCTCCTATCTTGCAAGTGCCAGCTTCCGGGCTTTTCCATGGCCGCCGAGAGGCAGAGGGCTGCCCGTCCTTTTTCCAGAGAATTTTGCAAAATCTCCCGGCGAAAGGCTGGCCCGGCTGGATAGAGCAATGTGAGCCGCTCATGCGACTCACCGACGCCTCCCGGAAAAGCAAAACCCAACTTCAAGCAAAATAGGAACTGCCATGAAAACTCGCTTACTTTTCGCAATGATTGCCCTTGTCGCTTTTACCTCGTCTGGTTGGGCCCAGCTTTCGTCAGCTGTGAAAAACGCTCCGCTCCAAACCGGCAACTTGGCGGCTGCCCTCGCCTCGACCGCGAGGAAAACCACCTTTGATCCGACCAAGCACGGCTTCAAGTTTTCCAATACCTTCAACACCGAGTTGGTGATGCAGGACATTCGCTTGGGAGGTCTCTGCGGAGGGATGGTGTATACCTCGCTGGATTACTTTCACGCCCGCAAACGAATTCCGTCTCAAACGTTCAGACCTCCGGTCAAATCCCCCCTCTTCGATAACATTTACCAACGGCAGGAGTCCTCCCTGGTGAACAATCTGGACAAGTGGACTGAACTGGTCGTCAATCCCTTTGGTGCCCGAACTGGCGAGTTCTTTCGCTGGGGCCTGCAAGGCACCAACGGCGGCCGGTTGGAGGAACTGCGGCGGGAAATCGATGCCGGCCGACCCTGTCCACTGGGCCTGTTTGTCGCCGGCAATGGCGGATTCGCCTCCCATCACCAAGTTTTGGCAATCGGCTATGACCTCGGTCGCTACAAGGGTGACTTGGGCGAGCATCAAGGCGACTTGAAGATTTTCGTCTACGACCCGAACTTCCCCAATCAGACCATGACGCTGGTGCCCAAGGTCGACCGCACGTCCTACGAATACCTGGAGGATTCCAACTGCAAATGGATGACCTACTTTGTCGATCGGAAGTACAGTCCGGCCCGACCCACGAACATCGCGACACCTGACTTTCCAAACGACGGGCTCGTCCATCAGCTGCAGTGTGAATTCCGCACTGGCGGTGACGACCTCCGCGGGGGAAATGACAATTGCAATGTGACGATTTTCTACAAGGACGGCACCTCGGAACGCCACGAGAATATCAACCGCGGCGGACGCTGGATCGGCAACTACTGCGAAACAGTGACCATCGACTTGAGAAGGCCCTGCCGACCGCAGGACCTGGATCGGCTGGAAGTCCAGACGACCTTCGGCGGCGGACTGAGTGGCGACAACTGGAACGTCGATGGACTTTACATCGTAGCCATCATCGGAGGAGGAAGGTCGCGAACGATGTTTGAAGAATCGGGAGCACCGCTGGTGCGATTCGATGGAAACAACCGCCCGCTGAAAGCCGCTTTGCGGTAGTCACCGCAGACCCAGACACCCGACCGTGAAAGCACTGATAAGACAAGGCCTGGTTGATTTCGCGGCCCGGTGAAATTGCGGCCGATCAAATTTCGGCCTGGTCAAATTGCGGGCGGGTGAGTGAGTCTCGCTTCGAGTGAGGCTCAATCCGCTGCCCGAGAAAAAATTTCGCTAAAGAGGAGGTCAATCTGACCTCCTCTTTGACGTGAATGGCGGGGCAGGACGGGCGGGGTCGCAAGTCGAATCCATCACCTCAGCGGACGGCCCTCGATCGGCTTTCCATTCGTAGTCAGCACCTGCAGCTCGTGAGCTCGATGTGGACCGGCGGCATACTAGTTCTGGCCGGGCTGACGGTGCGGATTGAATTGCCTGAGCCGAAGGTTCACAAGTCAGATTAAGGAATCCTCGGCCGGGAAAGCAGCATGTTTGCTCAAAATTACTTCAGCTGCCGCCCGGCATCAGACGCCCGCGAAACTTAAGCCAGGGACATTATTTAACGCCAGTGACCTCGTTATTTCTACTCAAGGTGATCTGCACCAATGTCCCATTGTCCTTGGCGGCTTTCAGTTTGTTATACATCGTGCTTGGGCACGGAACGGTGGCATCATATCTGATGCCGTTTGATATAAACGTCACCTCGGCCTTGTCGTGAGTAGATTTACCAATGGTCAGCACCTTGCAATTGTCGTGTGTTTGGCCTGGATTCAGAGAATCTTCTTGCCAAATCTCAGGATAGGGAATCGCGCCTGCTGAACACGCTTGGGACGATGCTATGACGATCACGAGTATCGCGAAGCAGCTAAAACAAGTTCGATAAGTCTTCATCGCATTTCTCCGGTTTTCTCGGACTTAGAATGCCGCGCTCCCGGCGGCTCAATCGGATCAATGCTCTTGTGCTCGCGTTCTGACGAAAACCGAAAAAATTTTGACGCTTTTTTGCCGCGCCAAAGGTTTAGCGAGCATGCGACTGCCAAGGTCACAGCCAAATTCGCTGCTTTCCAGCTACTGTGCGGCTGGATCCGGGACCGAAAGCTCGACTTTGCGACTTTCGAGGAGTCGAGTCGACTTTTCAGCCGCCGTGCGCCATGAAGCGGCGGTCGCGTCTTCGCCCAAGTCCCTGAAGAGCGCTTCCAGCCGCCTTTCCGTCCGCGGAAGATACCACGCGTTGAGATAGGGCACTGTGGCGAAAGCAACCGTCATTTCCTGCCGAGCCTGCAATAATTCCTCGGTCGCCTCGCGGGTCTGGCCGCTTCTTCTCAGCCATTCAGCCCTCACGCTTCGCCCGTAGCCATTGAGAAAAGTTGCGGCAGTTGGTCCGGCGAGTGCCAGCTTTAGAAGTTCCTCGACTTCAGCATCGCGCCCGATTTCCAGGCAGCTATCGGCCAGCAGCAATTGGGCATACGGCTGAATCGCTCGGGACCTTCCAGACACGAAGCGCGCTCTCAAGCTCGCAAGGATTGAATGCGCCGTTTCATATTCGCGATTTGAAATCAATAGCTCGGCGTAGTTCAAATCGACTTTGTCGATTTGGTCGATCAAGTCAGGCCCGAGCGATTCGCGCAATTCAGTCAGCTCCTTGCGACTCGCCGCCAACTGGCCAAAGTTAAACAACATCCGAGCTCGATAAATTCGGGCTTCGGCGAGAATGGCGGCCGCTTCTCGCTCGGACCTGGCAATCAGCGAGGAAATGAATTGGTCCAATTCCTGAATCGCCTGCTGAGGCAATTTCTGGTTTAGCCGAATAAGAAATCGTAGCTTGACCAGCTCGAACAGTTGAATCGTGGGAAACTCCTTGCTTTTCTGGCAGGCGTTGATGGCATCGGTCGCATACTGGACGGCGCGGGAGATTTTTCTGGCATCAAAGCTAGCGGCGGCCAACATGTTGACGGACTTGAGGTATTCGGGATGAGTGTTTCCATAGTGTTCTCGGCGGGCAGCCTGAGTTTCCTCGAGCAACTTGAGGGCCTCTTCGATATTGCCTGCTGCCAGCGAGATTGAAGCGAGGTCGTTGACGATATTCAGCGTCAAGGGATGCCCCGCACCATACAGTCGAATGGCGATCTTCCGGAGCGATTTCAAGCCGGCAAAGGCCGCCGACTTTTGGCCGACCATGTAGCAGAGTGTGGCTGAGGCCTTTTTCAGATCGAGTGTTCGGGTGTGTTCCTCGCCGAATCGGCTCTGGGCAAGCTCCGACAGTTCGTCAGCCAAACTTTTTGCCAGCTCAAACTGACCCGCGTTTCGATAAACATCGAGCAGATTGTTTCCACAGACAATTCGAATCAGGTCCGCTGGAATGCCTTCAACCTCAATCCCGAGAGTTTTACTCGCCGTCTCGATCGCGGCATCATGCATTCCTCGTCGATCAAAGGCCATGGCAAGTACGCTGCGAAAATTCAGTTCGGCCTTGCTCGGCTTGAACCCCCTCGATTGAATCTCACTCAAGCCGGCTTGGGCAAGGTCCAGCGCTTTCTGAGTCTGTCCCAGCTGAAGATAATGCGCTGAAAGCGCGGCTTTGTTTTCCAGCAACTTCTCTACGGATGCCTCTGGTTGCTGCTGGTACAGTTCGATCGCTGTCTCAATCCGTTTCAAGCCAAAGCTCGATTCGCGCAGTGCAATTTCACAGTCTCCGAGCAAGCATGCAGCGACAAATGGCTCCAAGCCGTCAGTGGGACATGTGCCGTCTGCCAGAGCCTGCTCGATAACTTCCCGGGCCTTGGCGGGATTGTCGTTAGCCAGCCAGATTGCTCCCAATTTGTACGCCATCGCCAGCTTGCTGCGGGGAAAAAGCGTCAGTTCCTTGAGCCGCATTTGCAACTGCTCGAGGTACCGAGGGTCGTGACTGCTGGGTCGAAATGACTCGCTGTAGGGTGACAGTCGCTCCAAGCTCTCCATGAAAAGCTTATCGAAGGCCTTTAAATGTTCCTCGGCGATTGGAAACTCTGGCGGCACTACCTTGGCAGCGGGTACGGCGTCCGACTCTCCGCTCGCTGCCTGGCCCGTTCCCAATAAAGTGGACTTCAGTCCTTGTGCACCGGAGGAGGGCAAGGAAGCGAGCCGGCTCCAACCGAACCACACCGCCAGCGCGGCAACTCCCAGCGCAACGACTCTGTGCAGATGCTGGCGGATGCTTCTGCGGACTTTCCGCCAGAGATGCCGCTGAGGACTTCTCCCCAAACCGAGCCGACCGAGGTCGGTTGCCATCTCCAATGCCGTTTGGTAACGGTCCTCAGGCGAGGCGGCCAGAGCGCGTGCCACGACTGAATCAAGGCCTCGAGGCAAATTCGCCGCCACGGTCTGTCCCTTCAAGTCAGTCTGTCCCACCAAGCAATTCGACGATTCTGCCGGCTGCTCCGGAAGCTTGAGATAATGGCTGACGAGGACGGGCGAGATCCCCGAACGAGCGGCAGCCAGAATGTCTTCATCCGCCGCCGCACTCCCCAAGCTCGCCTCCAGCGGAGTCAAACCAGTGAGCAAATAGAATAAAGTTGCGCCGAGAGAATAGAGATCGGTTCGGCGGTCCAGTACTTGTTCTTTTACGGACTTGCCACGGGCCTGCTCGGGGCTCATCCAATCGACGGTCCCGATGACTGTATGCTCTCGTGTATCGGAGCGCTTAGGCCGGCCAGCATTCCCCTCAAAGCACAGTGCTAAACCAAAATCAATGATCTTGATGCGCGGCGGCGAGACATCGAACATCGGCTCAGTTCCCGACTCTGGCGGTATCACCAGAATATTCGCCGGCTTGATATCTCGATGTACAATCCCCTTTTCATGGGCATGATGCAACGCGAGACAGACGGCCTGCATTAACTTCACCCGCTGCATCAAACTGAGCGTGTGGCGGTTGCAGAATTCGCCCAGCGACACTCCGTCGACATATTCCATCACCAGGTACGGCAATCCGTCAGGCGTTCGCCCCACATCAAGCAGACGCGCGATATCTGGGTGGCTGAGCATCGCCAGAACCTGGCATTCAGTTTCAAAACGCGGCGAATATTTTTCCGCCCCGGGGCGGACAAATTTAAGGGCCACCTTACGGGTAACCGGGGCTGTTTGTTCCGCTTCCCAGATCGCACCCATTCCACCTTGGGCGATCAATTCAACCAGCTTGAAATCGGGCGGAACCCAAGGCGGGACGGGCACCGCCTCGTCCTTAATCCGGGATTCCTGCTCGTCAGGCTCAGGGCGGGCCAGCAGATTTGTTGCAATCAACGTGCGAAGCCCGGCAGGGTACGCGACCTCGACTGCGGCTTCAGCCAAGTCTTGCAACCAAAAACTTGCGCTCGCCTCCGGGTTGGGCGACATTTGCTCTGGTCTAGAGTCCGAAACCGCTCGCTCGCCGGCCGCCTCCATTTGAGCACGGGCAGCCTCTGCAGGATCGCTGAGTTTTTTTGGAGCTTCAGGCTGCATGCGATCGACTCACAGGTCCCTCCCCTCTCGAACGAGAGCTGGTTTCTTCATCAAAGCTTTCGAATCGAGCTCGATTCGGTTTCCCCAGCAGTTCTCAATTTTATCCTGCCTCGGGCCCGCGGATCTCTCTGAGCGTGGACTCTCCGAATTATTCCCCAAACCGAAGCCTGCTTTCATTGCCGAGGAACCTGCGAAAGACGCTGACTTCAAGTAGACTGGGAGGCAGAGGTTAGCGCGCGACCTGCAAATGCCCTCCCGACTGACGATTCGGCGCAAGAAAACTGTCCGCTTATCCCCCAATTCGTGAAATTCCTGTTGAGGTTGAACGTGACGAATCGGGAGCAGTGGCCAGTCACTCGGGACAGTATTGTCCTCCAGCTGCAAAACAAGGATCCGGAAGCTTGGCGGACTTTCGTCCAAGTCTACTCTCCCGTAATTTTTCAGTATTGCCTAACGCGCGGTCTTCAAAACGCTGACGCTCTCGATATCACACAGGAAGTTCTGACCCGCGTCTCGCGCTACGAATATCGACCCGAATTGGGAAAGTTCCGCGCTTGGCTGGGCACAATCACCCGCAATGAAGTCAACCAACTTTATCGCAAACAGAAAAGAGAACTGCCAGTCGTCACTCCATCGGCGGAGCCTTTCGACCATCAAAGCGAACTTGACTGGGAAAGAATTTCCAAAGCCTACCTCCTGGATGCCGCTCTCAGGGCGATTCGAGCGGAGTACTCTGATGATCAATGGAGAGCGTTTGAATTGACCGCCTTGGGTGTCGAAGAGAATGCGGGCGTCCGACGTTTTTTTTGGCAAGGCCAATCCAACATTCCGGAAATTGCTACCAAGCTCGGGAAGAGCACCGATTGGGTTTACAAGGTCCGCTCCACGATCATTCGTCGTTTACAAGAGGAAACGATCTTTCTTGCCGAAGAGATGGCACTGCTGGACTAGCCGTGCGACCTCGTCCTCTTTTGTCGACCGCGAAGCATTGCTGGTCGATACGGCAAAATGAAATCTCGGCCGCGAAAAGCCCAACGCGGAGCGACTCAGCGGAGGGACTCACCTCAGCGGACGGCCCTCGATCGGCTTTCCATTGGTAGTCAGCACCTGCAGCTCGTGAGCTCGATGTGGACCGGTGTATTTCCAGACGATTTCCCGGGCAGGGGTCAGCTCAAAAATCTTGATCACGCCTTCCTGTTCCGGGGCGTGGTAGCTGGCGATCACGGTGTTGCCATTCGGCAGGCGCTGCGCTCCACAGGGATCGTCAAATGGCTTGCCCGGCACATCATCGTTACTGGCTTTCCAGACGATTTGGCCCTGGGCGTCGAACTCCACGGTTTTGTTGCCGTGCGTCAGATTCACCAGGGTGTTGCCGTTGTCCAGTCGAATCGCCGTGAACGGCCAGTTCTCCGCCGCCCGGCCGCCCAGCTCCTCGCGGTCCGTGGTGAACTCGCGGACGACCTTTCCGGACGGGTCGTATTCTTTCACTTTAAAAGCCAGCAGGTGCGGAACCAGATAATTGCCATTGGCCAATTTGCGGGCCATTCGGGTCTGCATGTGGGCATTATCCGTCTCCGGCTGCAGCGGCACGCGACGACTGACCGTGCCATCGGGCTCGACTTCCAACAAGACGGGCTTGGCTCCCAATTCCGTAATCAGCGTTTTACCGTCGGCCAGTCGCTGCACGGTACCCAGCTCCTGGTTGTCCTTTGAAAGACTGTAATGAAAAACCGTGGCGCGTTTTTCACGCGTCAATTCGCGAACTTCGTCCGTCCAGCAGATGAGGACATTCCCGTTCGCGAGTACACAGCCATCGCGCGCTCCGGGCCGGCCGGCATTCCAGATCTCTTTGCCCTCTTCGTCCAGAATTCCGGTAAAGGTCGGCCCAGCGATAAACAGCGAATGTCGCGGTGCCTCCTGGGCGACTGCAGAACTACCCAGCAGAAGCAAAAAAGCTGCAAATAACGTTCCGCATACCATGAGTTCCCTCCACTCAAAAACAGGCTCTTGAATTTGGGTCGATCATATCAGCTGGGCCTGTCCTCTGCCCGATCGGATGAGACAGCCGCCTGAAAAAGAGCCCGCGCTCAGGCTTCGCCGCGCTTCCTGGGTTGGCTTCCGTTTATAATCGCAGGGGCATCCTGATTCGATTGGCTTTCCTCTCCTTCCCTCCGAGCCGCTTCCCCGACTGGCCAATGAGCTCCTCTCACGATGATATCGAAGCTGGCAAACAGCGGCCGCATTTTGCCACGACGCAGTGGAGTCTGGTCGCGGCAGCAGCCGAGCCGGCTGCGGGACCGGGCCGCGCGGCGTTGGAGCAACTCTGCCAGCAATATTGGCAGCCGCTGTACGCGTGGCTGCGGCAAAGCGGCAGCAGCCACGAAGACGCCGAGGACTTGGTGCAGTCATTCCTGCTGGACACCATCGATTCGGGCCGTGTCGAACGAGCGGATCCGAGTCGCGGACGTTTTCGGACCTTTCTCCTCGCCAGCCTGAAACACTATCGAGCCAACTGGCGGCGCGGTGAACAAACCCTCAAGCGCGGCGGAGGCGTGGAACGCTGGTCGCTGGACTTCGCCCAAGCCGGAAAAAGCTGGCCGGGCGAACCGAGTGACAGGGAGACTCCCGATCGGCAATTCGATCGGAAGTGGGCGCTGTGCCTGATTGAGAACAGCCTGCAGCGGGTGGCAGCCAAAAGCGAAGCCAAAGGCCGGGGAGATTTGTTCGCTCGCCTGAAACCGTACTTGACCGGAGCCGATGACGCGGACTCGCACGAACGAGTCGCCAGCGAATTGGGGCTGACCGTTGGGGCGGTGCGGGTCGCTCTGCACCGCTGGCGGGAGGAATGGCGGCGGGCGATTCGCGAGGAAATCCGGCAAACAGTTCTGGAGGAAGCGGAAATCGAGGATGAACTGGCCCATTTAATGAGCGTTTTGGGTGGATAGGGACTATTTTTGAATTTTTCTGTAACGAGTTGCCGCAAACCGTTTAGATCATGGTGAAAGCCCCGATTGCGGGGCGCGGCGACTTCCCCTGCTGCCGGCATTAGGTCCGGATTGAGAGCGATGGCCACCTGCCCCAATTGTCAACGAGAAATTCCGGCCGACGCCCCTGCCGGGCTCTGCCCTGTCTGCGCGATTGGCCTGGCCCGCAGCAAGCCACGGAATGCAGCCGACCTGCCGACTCGGGCATTCAGCAGTGAGGAATCAGAGGACGCCCCCTCGCCTGAGATGCTCACGCGCCTGCTCCCTCAGTTCCAGGTCGAGGAATTGATCGGAATCGGAGGGATGGGAGCCGTCTATCGGGCTCGCCAACCGAAGCTGGACCGGCCCGTGGCGCTGAAGATCATGTCCAGCCAGTTCGCCCGGCAGCCCGCCTTCGCCGAACGGTTTGCCCGCGAGGCCCGAACGCTGGCTCGGCTGAATCATCCCCAGATTGTCAGCGTGTTCGATTTTGGCGAGGTCAATGGACTGTACTATCTCGTGATGGAATACGTGGACGGCATCAACCTCCGGGATGCCATCGCTGCGGGCAAGTTGCCAGCTGACGAAGTTCTGCAGATCGTCCAGCAGGTATGCGAGGCGCTGCAGTTCGCTCATGACCAGGGCGTCGTTCACCGCGACATCAAGCCGGAGAACATTCTGCTCGACCAGCGGGGACGGGTGAAGATTGCCGATTTCGGGCTGGCCAAGCTGACCGCCGATCCCCAGCTGCCGGTTTCGCTGACCGGAACGCGGCAAGTACTCGGTACGTTCAACTACATGGCGCCCGAGCAGATTGAAAAGCCGGGCAGTGTCGACCACCGCGCAGATATCTATTCGCTCGGCGTGGTGCTGTATGAGCTGCTCACCGGAGAACTACCCATGGGCCGGTTTCAATTGCCGGGGGAAAAGCAGCCCCGCTACGCCCCGTTGGATGACGTGGTAGCCCGGACGCTGGAGAAGGAGCCGCAGCGGCGCTACCAGCAGGCCAGCGAAGTGCGGACTGCGGTCGAGATGGCCCGCTCGGATTCGCGCTTCCACCCGGTCCAGCCGATCGGAGGACGGCGCCCGGTTGTCGCCGAGCCGGTGGCTCAACCGCCCCAGCCGAAGGACTCACATTCACCTCTGTCAAAGACAGCCGAGTACACCGTTCCCTTCCGAATCGGGAATCCCAAGACTGGTTACTGGAACCAGACAGATGGCATGCTCTCGCTGTACCGTGATGAGTTGGTCATCCATTACACCACCCGCGATCCTTTTTTTAATTCGAGGTTGTTTGGCCATGACGGCGAGCATCATCTGCCGCTGGCGCAAATCGCCGGAGCCGAGTTTCAGGAGGGCTGGTGCTCTCATCCACTGACGGTGAAACACAAGTCGCCGAATGATTTCCGCGGGTTGCCGAGTGAGAAGCGTGGTTCATTGCGTTTTCAAATTGCCACAGAAGACATGGAAGAGGCAAAGCGCCTGATCAGTCATCTGCGGAATGCGATCGGCCAGCCTCCTCTCCCGTTCACAATCGATAAGCCGGAAGCGCGACAGGCTCGAGCCAGGCGCCGGCTTTCCTGGCTGGGGATTGCCATGGGGCTGGTTGGCTTGGTGAATACTGCGATATTTCCCCTGTTGTTGATTGGCCTGTCTTTCTTCAGAACGGAGGTCTCGAGCCTGCCGCAGAGTCTCGACCTTGACTCGGACATCAAGATTGAATCGACTTCGGGAAGTTCGAAAATCAAGGTGACTATCGATTCGTCGGATGAGCAATCCCAGAACGAAGAAGCCTCCGTGAAATCGGCATTGGAGCTTGCGGAACTGGCAGAGGGCGACGTTACAACGCAGGCTGATACCGGGGAAGTGAAGAGCGACAACAAGCAGCCTTCGGACGCGATTGAGATCCTAAACGACTTTGGCCTGCTGAGCACACCCGAAGAGGAAATTCCGGTTTGGGCCCAGGTAAGCAGTTCTCTTTTGATGTTCGTGATTGGCCTGCTGCTGCTTACTGGTGCCCATTGCATTCTGTCTTTGCGGCATTGGGGCTGGGCGTTGAGTATGGCCATTCTCTGTATCGTCCCAATTCATATTGGAGCCATTTTGGGAGGAATCCCGGTTGGAATCTGGGCCCTCGTCGAATTGTCCCGCTACAGTAACCGGACCGCGTTTAATCTGGATTCTCCCGCCGCCTGAACACCGGCAGGGCCGGACTATGACCGATTTTCGGTCGGGGATTGGGGTTGATCTTGGGCAATCTTTTCGAGCACACTGCGAACTTCAAGGGAGAGGTCTGACAACACTTGTTCGAGATTGCCAGCTCCCAGACGCTTCGCATGGAACTCTCCCCGAAAAGGCATGTCACAACACCTTGCCTGCCATTGCTGTGGGCGCATCCACCGGCTGCCGGAATTGAGCTCGAACCAGACCGCGGTCTGCACGCGCTGCCGCTCGGCGCTGACGCGGCCCGGGACCGCGCGTCAATCCGCCAGCCGCACGGCCGCCGCGGCGCTGGGCGCATTCGTGCTCTTCTGGCCAGCTGTGTTGCTCCCTATCCTCAAAATTGAACGTCTCGGCCAAAGCAGCCAATCGAGCATCCTCAGCGGGATCATGGACCTGTTTCAGCACGGGAGCTGGTTTATCGGCGGAGTGCTGCTGCTGTTTTCGATCATCTTTCCCCTCGCCAAAATCGTCCTGCTGCTGGAACTGTCCTGCCTCCAACTGCTCGGCCAACGGCACAAGGCGCTCACGCTTCGATTGATGGAGCACTTAGGCAAGTGGAGCATGCTCGACGTGATGCTGCTGGCCCTGCTGGTGATGCTGGTCAAGCTGGGCAATCTTGTCGAGTTCCAACTGGGTCCGGCTGTGTTCGCGTTTATCGGCTGCGTGACGATGAGCATGATCGCATCGCTCTGCTTTAACCCCCGTTCGATTTGGGAGGACTGCGAATGACGTCGGAAGAATTCCCCGCAGCGGAAATCGTTTCGCAGCGGGGCCAGATTGCCGGGCGGCTGGCCGTCTCGCGAATGTGGCTGGCGACGCTCGCTTGCCTGGCGGGAGCCATTGCCCTGGTTTGGTTTTCGCTTGAGCCCGCTGGAACCGAGATTGCGATCCGTTTTCAGGAGGGACATGGACTGAAGCCCGGCGACACGCTGCGAAACCGCGGGATTGATGTGGGTCGAGTGCTCAGCGTCGAGTTGGACAAGGACCTCGCCGGTGTCGATGTCCGCGCCGAACTCGCCCCGGCAGCCAAGGCCCTGGCTCGCGAGGGTACTCGCTTCTGGATCGTCAGACCGACGGTCGATGTGACCGGGATCAGTGGTTTGGAAACCGCAGTCGGTTCGAAATACATTGCCGTTGCTCCCGGGGCGAGCCAAAGCGGCCGTGCACAATTTGAGTTTACGGGCGTCGAAACGCCTCCTATTGAGAGCGCCGATCGCGCGGGGTTGGAACTCGTCCTGCGGGCGGACGATCGGCATGGGATCAACCCCGGCGCGCCGGTCAGTTGGCGCGGGGTGGAAATCGGCCGCGTGCTCAGTTGCGCGCTCAGCCCCGACTCCCGGAATGTGGATATTCGCATCCAGATCAACGCCACGCATCAAAGGCTGGTCAACAGTGGCAGTCGCTTTTGGGTGCTCAGCGGCGTACAGTTCGACGCGGGTTTGACTGGACTGAAGGTTTCGGCCGAGTCGCTGGCGACGATCGTGCGGGGAGGCATCGGGGTAATTACGCCCGCAGAGAGTACCGCGCAACCTGCGCGATCGGGCGACATCTTCGCGCTCTACCCGGAGGAAGACGAAAATTGGACAGAACGAGCTGCCGCGATCAATTTGCTGGAGCTGGTTCCGCCATCGACCGTGGCTCTGTCCGCAAGCTGGCAACAGAAGACGTTGGGCTTTACCCGCTCGCTCACTCGTCCCTCACTGGGCGTGTCGCTCGAGGAACAAGGGAAGACAGAACTGCTTCTGCCGGCAAGTTTTCTCGCTCCCCCGTCAGGCAGCCTCGAGGGTTCATTTAAAGTCTCGCTCGACTTCAAGCCTGAGCAGGCGCTGGAATGGACGGCCGTACCCAACGGCGGTGGGCTCCTGGCCCGGGTGCCGTTCGCAAACCCCGACCAGCCGACTCTCCCGGCGGATCGCTTGCGGGTGCCGCCCGGCCCGGAAGATTGCTTTGTCGCGCGGCAGACCAGCAGCGGCGCGACGGTCCTGGAATCGCTCGGCAAGCAGGAACTGAACCTCGCCTCCGACCGCTGGCTGGTCAACAAACCGGCGCTGAACTCCGGGCTCTGGAATGGAGCCCCCGTACTCGCGGCCAAAGATGGCCAGCTGATCGGGTTGTTCGTGGTCGATGACACGGGAGCGTATATCGCTCCGCTAAAGTGAACCATCGGCCAACCTCCCCTGGTTCTTCCCCCGTGCCCGCTGTGCCTCCGTGAGAGACCGTCTTCCGGTCACTCGGTCCGCACATGCGCTGCCGAACCGGGGGCTGGCGCGAAGACCCGGCTGACTGGGAAGGGCAAACGAGCCGAACCGGGGGCTGGCGCGAAGACCCGGCTGACTGGGAACCCCAAACGAGACTTGCCTGAAACGCGCCTGCGCCGAAGCTTGATGGCTTGGGGCCTCGGCCAGGGGTTAAACGAAGAACCAAAAATAAAAATTCCTGCCTTGGTCTTCCCCCGTGCCCACTGTGCCTCCGTGAGAGACCGTCTTCCGGTCACTCGGTCCGCACATGCGCTGCTGAACCGGGGGCTGGCGCGAAGACCCGGCTGACTGGGAACCCCAAACGAGACTTGCCTGAAACGCGCCTGCGCCGAAGCTTGATGGCTTGGGGCCGGAGCTACTTCTTACGCACAATCGTGTACCAGCAAAAATATTCCTTTGCGAGCTGTTCAAGCGATTTGCCTTCGCCGTAGCCAAGCTTGCCAAAACAGTCCAGGACCCAAGGCTGGTCCTCGACGTCAAAGGCAAGCACTTCAAACCCCGCCTGCTGAAATGCTTCTTGGCTGAAGGGGGACTTGCCATCGGCCCAGGGGATGTACGGTTTGTCAGGCGGATTCTGCGGCGGGCAGATGTTGTAGATCACAAACAATCCGCCCGGTTCCAGCGCGGCGGCCACCTGCTTGAGGAACTCCTCGTCGCTGAGTCCCAGCTGCACCAAGCGGCTGGGGTCAACGGTTTGCCCCGGGGGTGGATTGGGATGGATGTAGCCGGACTTGAGAGTGTTCTTGCTGGTGATCAGTTGGAAACCGGCGCCGGCTGCTGCGCGCAGCTTTTCTTCTGCCGGCCACTGGCCAATGTGCAAGGTGACCGAGCCGCTGCCGACTGCGCCGGTATCGCCCGGTTGGCTGTAGAGTGCCTCGAAAACGGGCTCGACATCGACGCCGTGGGCATTGAATCCACAGTGGGCGAGCAGATGCAACTGGCCGATGGTGCCACAACCGAAGTCGAGCAATTTCATTCCTGCCCGGGTTCTGAGGTGCGGGCTGGCCAGTTCCAGGACGCGGGAGTAAACCAAGGGCGATCCATAGGACGTCTCGTAATAAAACTCCGGCGGGCAATCGCGGAGGGTAAACTCGGCTTGCTGTTCGGGAGAAAGCGATTCGAAGGCTTGCTGCGAGATCGCCCGTTTTTTATCGTTGCTGCGATAGACTTTCCGCGCCGAGGGCTCCGCCAGTCGAGCCGTTGCGGAGAGAAAGTTTTTCGCCAGTTCGGTCTTCACCAGCGGCTGAAGTTTCTCGGCGTCGGCCCGGAGTTTGTCAGTGATCCGCGGCAGTGGCTCGGGCTGAACCTCCTGGGCCCCACCCAGGGAGCAGATTGCCATTAACCAAGCCAAACCGAGCCGAGCGATTTGGTTTCGCATCGAGGTTTACTCCCAAGACAGTTCTATTTTCCTGCATCGAACGAGCCGCAGAGGGATGATTCTACGGTTCCCTCAACCTGAAGGCTGCGCCTCCCCCAGTTCATCTCGGCAAACGGCAGCGGAAACGGTCAACTTCTCATGTAACGACCCGGTAGAGGAAGGGAAGGCTGGCCAAGCTTCAGCCGGCGTTGAATAATCAAGGCCGAAGAAGCCGGGCGGACTGGAGTTGGAGCAGGTTTTATGGCCGAACAGTTGGTCATCGCCAAACTGGGCGAGGGACCCGAGATTTTTTACAGCATTCAAGGCGAGGGTTTCAGCAGCGGCGTTCCCAGCGTGTTCGTGCGCCTGAGCGGCTGTAATCTGCAGTGCGTTTGGTGTGATACCGACTACACCTGGAACTTTGAGGGCACGCCTTATGTGCATCAAAATGACCAGCGGCCCGGTTACCGCAAGTTCGTCCGGGCCGAGGTGCAGTGCCGGCTGAGGATTGAAGAGGCGGCGGAAGCGATTCAAGGTTATCCCTGTCGGAATGTGATCTTCACCGGAGGCGAGCCGCTCCTGCAGTCAAAGCCTCTCGTGGAACTGATGACCTGCTTGCGAACTCTGAACGCTGACTTTCGGTTCGACTTCGAGACCAATGGCACGCGGTTGCCGGAGGCGGCGATTGAATCATTCGCGCCGCGTTACAATGTCTCGCCCAAGCTGGCCAACTCGGGCATGCCGGTCGAACAGCGGCTGAAGCCCGAGGTGCTGGACTGGTTCGCCGCGTGCCCGCGAGCGACTTTCAAGTTTGTTTGTCAGCGGGAAGAGGACGTGGCGGAGGTGAGAGCGTTCGTCGGGCAGGCAGGCGTGCCAGCCGAGCGCGTTTTCCTGATGCCGGAGGCGACGACACGGGAACTGCTGGCGGAGCGCCGCGGGTGGTTGATTTCCAAGTGCCTGGCGCATGGCTTTCGTTATTCCGATCGACTTCACGTCTCCGTTTGGGGGGCTCGCAGGGGGGTTTAGGCCTGATTGCAAGTTGGCTCAGAACAACTTCTCAACCGCTGCCGGGTTTAAGATGCTTTGGTTGGAATGAACCCGCTTTTCCTGATCGGACCTTATGCTCTCCTCTCGTTTTCCATTTGTGGTCTGCCTGCTCCTGGTGCTCAGCCTTTTGCTCCCGGCTAATAGTTCGCGCGCCCAAGAAAAACGGGACCAGGTCCAGTTTCAGGGCGCGACTTTTGATGGGGAGGCGGAACTGCTGCGGGTCTGGAACCTGGTCAATGAGCAGTTTTACCGGGCTGATTTTAATGGCGTTGACTGGGAGGCCGTAAAGCATGCTTACTTGCCGCGCGCCACGGCCGCGCGATCTTCGGCCGAGCTTGCTCCGGTCGTCAACGAGATGCTCGGCTTGCTCAAGACGTCGCACACCAACTACTACACCACCTCCGACCCGGAATATTATTTTCTGTTCGGAATCTTTTCGAACGGCCCCTTGGCCGAAGAAGCGCAACGCCGCTTCCCCGCTGGACAAGTTCAGTTTGACAGCCTCGGGCTATTGACCAGAGAGCTTGACGGGAAGTGGTACGTCAGCGGCGTACTCGAGGGGACTCCAGCCGCAGCGGCGGGGATTCACCGCGGCAACGAGTTGGTCTCGATCAATGGAGAGCCCTTCCATCCAGTGCTCCCGCTCCAAGGCTTGGCCGAAAGGGGCGAAGCGGTTGAGCTGGTCATTCAGACGACTCCCGATCAAGGCTCGCGCAGAACGGTTGAAGTTCGGCCGGTTGCCCTGCAGCCGATGCCTGCGATGCTCGAGGCGATGAAGCAGAGTATGCGGGTGATCGAACACATGGGCAAGCGAATCGCCTATGTTCACGTCTGGTGTTATGCCGGGCGACAGTACCACGAGCTTTTGGTTCAGGAATTAACCGAAGGCAGCCTCAAGGAGGCCGATGCGCTTGTGCTGGACATTCGCGATGGCTGGGGTGGTGCCAGCCCGGAATATTTGAACCTTTTCAATCGCAGGATACCGCAGTTGACGGCGCTCACCCGGGACAAAGCAGAGGTGTATTTTGAGACCCAGTGGAGAAAGCCAGTCGCGTTACTGATCAATGGCGGTTCGCGGAGCGGCAAAGAGCTGCTTGCCTATGGCTTTCGCAAGTACGGGATTGGCCCGGTAGTTGGCGAGCGCACGGCTGGCGCGGTGACTGGTGGGACGGTGGTTCCGCTGAGCGACCAGTCGCTGCTCTATCTCTGCGTGATGGGGATGCAGGTCGATGGCGAGATCCTGGAGGGGATAGGCGTGGCTCCCGACTATGAAATTCCCTGGCCACTGCCCCATGGCTCGGCAACAGACCCGCAGCTGCAACGGGCTTTGGAGTTGTTGACCGATGGTAACGGGAATTAAACCAGTGTTTTCTGGCCGTTTGGATTTAGCCTGCGTCGCTCAAGTCAGCGGCAACGAGACAGCCGAATTCCGTGGCGAAGTTGACCGAGACTCGGGCGTGGACGGCGCCCTGCTTGTCGAAAAACCGCTGTGAACCGCTGCAGGTGAAGACCCCCTCGTGCCAGATGTTGGGGTGGATGTACAGTCCACAGGAGCCGTCGAAGTAAAACGCCTTGAAATCCTCCGGTCGTACATCATCACCGGGCAAGGCTAGGGGCACAATGAAAGGGCGTCGGTCCAGCGGAAAGAAAAGCTGGCCGCCATCGGGATGATAATTTGCGTGCCAGAGGAAAACCTCCGCCGGATCGCGATGGTGCAAGT
>Ga0315899_10002611_pt1 | contig 19841 bp, 17 predicted proteins | sample LakEriMetagenome_2_FD_203518 | JGI IMG/M metagenome (GOLD analysis project Ga0315899, IMG submission 203518) | Freshwater fungal communities from buoy surface, Lake Erie, Ohio, United States - Buoy 4 MA112 | ecosystem: Environmental > Aquatic > Freshwater > Lake | place: USA: Lake Erie, Ohio... | reverse complement strand
GTTGCTTATCTGCTTCTATTTTTGATTTTTCAGCTTTTTTCTCATTTAAAGTAAGTTCTTTTTCTGTTTTCTCAGAATCGATTTCTCCAATTTCACGTTCAATCAATGCACGATGCTGTTTAATTAAATCAACCTGCCTCCGTTGAAGATGCGCCACCTTTTTCAAATAACTGTTTCTTCGGATTGCTTCTTGATACGTTCTTGCTGATAATAGAAACATCAAACGACCCGTATTATTTCTTTTTTTATAGGCAAATCGCAACATTTTACGATATTGATTTTTTAATTTAATCAAGCGCTTCTTTAGTCTGCTAACATCATTTTTTTTCTGAAGTATTTTAATTTCAGCCATCCTTACTTGACTATCGAATACACGAACTAACGCTTCTCTACTCTTGATTTGATTATCCAGTAAACGCACTTCCTTCAATGACGTATTTGAGTTTGCTTGCACCTTTTTTAAGAGTGATTTCGTCTGAGCGATCTTCTTCTCAAGTTTACGTTGTTCTTTTTTTAGATTATCAGGGTTTTGTTGACAGATTCCTTGAAACGATAGGAATAACAAAACGAGTATTAAATTACTTACAAGGCGCATAATCATCGGGTATTTGAAGATAGATTTCTTGAGGAATGTCTAATTCGAATTTATCGTACGTGAACAGCACATTTATGTTCCGTTCATTCGATTTAATGGCAATCATAAAGCTAGAAGGAATGAACATGTCTTTATGTTTTTGCCATGAAAGATATTGCACCCGTGCTATCGTAGCATCTTCTTTACTTGTGATTTCTTGCCAATCCAGGCGAGGATCATTAACAGTTGAAGCATAGCAGTATGCTATAGTTTTGTCACCCACCACCAAACCATTTACATAGCAGGAGTCACCACGTAAGTTCAAACTGTCTTTGTAAACTAGCGTATCATTATATCCTAAGGGCAGTCCAAGAAACAGCTCTTGGATGTTTTTTAAGGACAATTCAACACCAAGTAGGTCTTTAAATGAAGCGATGCTCTTTTTTCCATAGCACCGGTCTTTTTTGTTTACATAAATTAGGCTATCTGTAGTAGCCAGTGCGTTAAATACGGGTATAGAAGCAAAGGAAATGAGTGCGTTTAAGGCACTATCCTTCGTGCATTTTAAGCTCGTTTTAAAGGTGAACTTTTTATTTCCATCAGCAGAGCTCGTGGTATATTTACCATACATCCAGCGCCAAGTTTGATTATGAATACTATCTAACCATTTGTTTTTAACAGGAAATAAGGATGTGGTGTCTTTGGACTCAATTGCTGGAGTGTTTGCATTCAATACATTATGTTTCCGAGCGCAAGAACTAAAGAATATGGAAATTATAACACTGAATGAAATAATGAATGTCTTCATAGCTTTTTGAGTTTTTGCTTTAGTCGTTCGGTTTGGTTGCCCAAACTCACCGCATTTAACCAGTAAAATTTAGCTCTTTCTAAGTCGCCTGCGCGAAAGGCACAATCTCCGAGCCATTCTTCACCTAATTTTTGTGGATACCCATGAATAATGGCTTTTTCTAACCAAGAGTTTGCTAAAAGCAAGTCGTTTTTCATATAGTATAGGCGGCCCTTGATCGCCATGTATTTCGCATTGCTCGGATCTATAGTTATGCATTGATTCAACAGTGAATCGGCATAGGGTAAAAGTTCAGATGCCTCCATGCTTTCATTCGCTATGTCCGCCTTTAATTCATAATTTTCTGGCTGTAATTGCATGGAATGGTTAAACCAGGATCTTGCCCACGCCTGTTGTTTTCGGTTTATGGCTAAAATCCCTCGTTGAAAATCAAATTCGGCCTCCGTAGCGGGATCGTTATCTACTAAAAGCCCGCTTCCTATTTCAATTGCTTTTTCGGCTTCATTAAGTTCACCTTTTTTATTTCTTGCTATGGCCATCGTTAAAAAAGGCATCGGCTGAACGGGAAAAAGTGCTTGACAAGATTCGCTTATATTAATGAGGGTGTCCCAAAGTTCTTCTTTATATGTTATTAATAACAACTGTTTCCAAATCGGATAGGCATCGGGTTTTATTTCTACTGCTATTCGATATTGCGTTAATGCAAGGTCGGGGCGGTTACATTTAACATATAAATCGCCCAGTAATGTTCTTCCGATGATCGCTTTGGGATTATCCGCTGCGAATGTTTTAAATAATGTTGTGTTTTCTTCAGTGCACCCCGCACTTTTGTGTTTGGCTAGTAATATCTGCGCTTTTTGTTCAATGCTTGGCCCCTCAAGTAGAACCGCTTCCGCTAGAAATTTTTCTCCGCGTTCTTTCTGACCCGTATTAATTAAATAATCTCCAAAAACCATTTTTGCCATCCCATTCTCAGGATCAGTTTCACACAGTTTTTCCAACAAGGGGATTGCTTTGTTATGTTCATTCTGCTGAAAATATAAATCAATCAAATTAGCTAAAAACAAGGGTTCATTGGGAAATGCTGTTATGCCCGCCTCGAGTTGTTGAATTGCTTTTTTTGGGTCATCTTGGGCCATGTAAACTTTATAGCGGTTGAGGTGGCTTTCTATTGTTGAACCAAAGATCGATTCCTGTAGGGAAACAATACGGAGCGCCGACTTATAGTTCTTTGCTTGTAAATAATTTTCGATTCCACCGAAATAATAGGGCATCTCTCGAGGGTTTGATTTTATTAGTTGTTCAAAGATTAACCCGGCCTCATTATGTTTATCTAAACTGCTATACATAAATGCAATTTCAGACAACAAATAGGTGTTTTTAGGGTCTGCTTCCCCCGCTTTTAATAAGAATTTAGCCGATTCATCCAATCGTCCTTGGTCATAGTAAACTTTAGAAAGTAAATACAGCGCGCCGTCATGTTTCGGATTTAAAGTAATCACGCTGTTCGCCATGTTTTCCGCCACGACATAATCCCCTTTTAAATAAGCCCTAAGCCCTTCGTGATATTGCTGTATTACTTGAATTGAGCCGTCTGAACTCGTTGTCTCCACCGTTTTGCATCCAATTAAAGCGCCGAGAATTATAAAATAAAGAACCAGTTTATTCATGCCATTCCGTATAATCGCCAAGGCTTACATTGTTAGACTTCCCATTTATCGTTACATGGTTTCCAACCATGGAATCCGCTATATTTATATATGAGATTTTTGAATTCTGCTGAATAATACTATTTGCAATGATTGAATTTTGAACAACACTTCCTGCGCCCAAACTAACATGCGGTCCAATCACTGAATTTGAAATCACAACTCCGTCACCAACAAAACAAGGCGGAATAAGCACGCTATGTTCGATCAATGCCGAAGCTGAAGTGTTTAATTTTCCATCCGTCTGGTCATAATCTAACACCCGTGCATTCGTTTCAACGGTAACGACTTTGTTCCCACAATCTAACCATTCTTGAACTTCTCCAGGTTTAAACACAGTGCCTTTTTCAGTGAGGCGCCTAAGGGCATCTGGCAATTGGTATTCTCCGCTTTTAATAACCGCGTGGTCCACTAAATAATTGAGTTCTTGATGTAACGCATGACCATCTTTAAAATAATAAATGCCGATCATGGCTAAGTCTGAAACAAATTCTGTTGGTTTTTCAACAAAATCAATTATTTCTTCGCGCTCATTCATTTTGATAACCCCAAATTGCTCCGGATTGGGAATCCGTTTTACCCATAATATGCCCTCATCTGATGGACTAATGGTGAAATCGGCTCGAAACAAGGTGTCTGCAAAAGCAACAACGGTAGGTCCTGATAATAAAGGGGCGGCACATAACACAGCGTGACCAGTGCCAAGCGGGGTTAATTGATGAAAGATGTGTCCTTTGGCCCCGAAAGATTCGGCAATTTCACATAATTCTCGTTCAGTATCTTCGCCAAAGTCTCCAGTAACAAATCCAATATGTTCAATGGATGACCCACATACGGCAGCAATATCTGCTACCAAGCGATGAACGATGGGAATGCCTCCAACAGGTATCAGAGGTTTGGGAACCGTTAAGGTGTGAGGCCTTAGTCGGCTGCCTCTTCCTGCCATTGGGATAATAATATTCATATACCTTAGTTTTTTCCTGTACTACCAAATCCACCGGTTCCTCGATCCGATGATTCAAGAGCGTCTGTTTCTATTAATGTTACTTGGATAACCGGGCAAAATACCAGTTGGGCAATTCTATCATTCGGCTCAATGGTAAAATTTTCGTTAGAAAGGTTCATTAGAATTACACCCACTTCCCCTCTGTAATCAGAGTCTATTGTTCCGGGTGTATTTAATACCGTAATTCCCTTCTTTAGTGCAAGACCACTTCGAGGTCGAACCTGACATTCCAGTCCTACTGGGATTTCCAAATACAGCCCCGTAGGGACAAGCATTCGTTCTCCTGGCGACACATCCACGGTCGACGAAAGGTTGGCCCTAACATCCATTCCAGCCGCACCTATGGTTTCATAGCTCGGCAATGGACAGGTTCCTTTATTAATTATTTTTACGTTCATACGGTTCTTATGAGTCAAAATTAGCCAATGCGACTATATGAAAACACCCAATTTTAAGTAATAATCAACAATCGAGCGTTTATCAACGGCTGAAAGCAGTAAATTTGTATTATGAGAATAGGATTAATTAGTATGGGTTTGTGCATCGCGCTCTTAATGGGATGCGGTTCCGCTGAAAATGCAGTTAATTTATTTACCTTACAAGATGATATTGCATTGGGCGAACAAGTTCGATCGGAAATCGAAAGTGACAGTAGCGGTATGGAGTTGCTTGATTCAACCGCATATTCAAAAATTTATGGGTATTTGTACAGTATTAGGGATTCCTTATTAAATAGTGGTCAAGTACATTATAAAACAGAATTCCCATGGAGAATTAGAATTATTAAGGACGACTCCACCTTAAATGCATTTTGTGCGCCAGGAGGCTTTATCTATATTTATACAGGAATTCTAAAGTACTTAGAAGCAGAAGATCAGTTAGCTGGGGTGCTTGGGCACGAGATGGGACATGCAGACCTTCGGCATAGTACCCGCCAACTCACAAAAATGTATGGCGTACAAACGTTGATTGGTCTAATTGCAGGAGATAGGGAGTTGGTTCGGCAAGTCACGAGTTCGTTAATTGGTCTTTCCTTTTCAAGAACGCATGAAAAAGAAGCGGATGAATGTTCGGTTAGATACTTGTGTCCAACACATTATAACTCAGATGCAGGAGCTTTGTTTTTTGAGAAAATATCAAAAGAAGGTGGAGTAAGTCCGCCAGAAATTTTAAGCACACATCCCGATCCAGGAAACCGGGTTGAAGCGTATCGAACGCATAAACAGACATACGGCTGCATTGGGGAACTTAATCAAGCGGAGCGGTATCAAAAAATGATACAAACCCTTCCGTAAACCAATGTTCCATGTTATTTTTGTAATTCAAATCCTTTAAACGCGTATGCTCGAATTATCCCGAATTCGTACCGATAAAGAGCAAGTGATTGCTGCCTTATCCAAACGAAACATTAATGCTGAATCAACGATTAATGAATTACTTTCTTTAGATACTCAATGGCGTGGCATTAAGCAAGAGTTAGACCGAACGCTTGAAGAAGCAAATCGGATTGCAAAAGAGATTGGGCAATGTTATAAAGAAGGTAGAGTCGAGGCTGGAAATGAATTGAAGCAACAAACCACCTTACTCAAACAACAAGAATCTACGCTTAAAGTGGAGTCTGACGCCTTGGAAACGGCGATTCAGCAACTGTTATATCAAATCCCAAATACCCCGTTTCAAGACGTGGTAAAAGGAAAAGATTTGAATGATAATCAGGTTGTTTTTCAGTCTGGAACAGTCCCCTCGTTTGATTTTCAAGCAAAACCACACTGGGATCTTTGTAAAGAAAAACAAATCATTGATTTTGAATTAGGAGTAAAAGTAACAGGTGCTGGGTTCCCATTTTATCGTGGAAAAGGCTCAAAATTACAACGCGCTTTAATTTCGTTTTTTTTAGATGAGGCCTCTGCTGCTGGATATGAGGAGTATCAAGCCCCGTTAATGGTTAATGAGGCAAGTGGAATTGGTACCGGACAATTACCAGACAAGGAAGGACAAATGTATCATGATGCAACAGATAATTTGTACTTAATTCCAACAGCGGAAGTTCCACTCACCAATATTTTTCGGGACGAATTAATTCAACACCCGGAGTTTTCATTTAAGTTATGCGGCTACACCCCTTGTTTTAGAAGAGAAGCAGGTTCCTATGGGAAGGATGTCCGCGGCTTGAATCGTTTGCACCAGTTTGATAAAGTAGAAATTGTGCGTGTAGAACATCCAGACCATACGGCAAGAGCACTTGAAGAAATGGTTGAACACGTCAAAGGGTTATTAGATAAACTTGAACTTCCATACCGCGTTTTACGCTTATGTGGTGGAGACATGGGTTTTGCTTCGGCTATGACCTTTGATTTTGAAGTGTATTCCGCGGCTCAAGAAAAATGGTTAGAAGTAAGTTCCGTTTCTCGTTTTGATACCTTTCAAGCAAACCGCCTGAAATTGCGATTTAAAGACCACGATAAGAAAACCAAGCTTTGTCACACCTTGAATGGTTCTGCCCTAGCACTTCCACGAGTTATGGCGGCTTTGTTAGAAAATCATCAGCAAACGGATGGACGAGTGGCTGTACCAAAAGCACTTCAGACCTACACTGGATTTGATTATATTTAACCAATGAAAAGATTAATTGTCATTCTTAGTGGCTTGTTCTTTCTTATCGCTTGTTCAGATTTTAAACAAAAGGAACAGCTAAAAGCAGTTGAGCAGTTAACATCAGAAGCTACAACCTTGTCAAAGGATTTCCAATCGAGTTTCCCCGACACCTTATCAACGATGCGTCAAAATATGTTCCAATTGCAGTTGTTTTTGCAGCAACATGTTGTCTTGGATTCCGTCGACCGTACGTATGCGAAAGACATGGATACCTACAAATTAGCAAGAAAAAAAATCGGACCGATCAACAAACAGTATGTGGCGCTTAAACAGGCGTTTGCTCAGGAGAATACCCGTCTTTCCCAATTGCATTCGGATATTTCTAATGGTTTTGGAAAGAGGGACCGATATGACGCATATATAGCAACAGAGAAAAAGAATATAACATTGCTTGAATCTCGTTTAAACGAATTAAAGAAAGAACTCAATGCCCTAATGGATACGTATCGGTTGTTACATCCGAAGTTAAATTCGTTAGCAGGTAAATACAAATAACTTGTGTATAAGCTCACCCATTGTATCCTTTGTTGCTTAATTGCCTTTGTTGCATATTCGCAAACCGAAACGGATATTCAATTAGCACAGCATTATTACCTTAATGGTGAATTTTCAAAGGCGGTGGTGTATTATGAGAAGCTTTACACAAACGATCCGTCGAAGGTGTATTTCAGCCGTTATTTAGATTGTTTAGTCAATACAGGAGACAAAAAAGCTGCAGAAAAAGTCTTTAAAAAACAAACCGCAGCAAACCCGGGAGATTTATCGCTGAAAATTCAATTTTACTTTTTTTATAAAAATAATGAAGAGCTTGATAAAGCAAAGAAAGTAAAAAACGAAGTACTTAAGCATGAGTTTTATGACATCAAGGAGACTCAAGACGTATTATCTAATCTACTTTCTATTGATGAATATGCGTGGGCAAAAGAAGTTATAGATCAAGCTAAAAAGAACCTGAAATATTATCCATTTGAATTGTGGTATGGTCAAATTTACATGGCCGAAGGGGAGACCATTAAAGCATTAGACCAATACTTACTAGCCCTATCTAAAAAACCCGACCTTAAGGAACAAATTCAATTGGAAATCGATGGCATTTTTGATTTTACAAAGGAGTCGGAGGAAATTAAACAAGTAAAAGGAAGTTTTCTTTCCGCTAGTCAAAAAGACCCTTCAAATCCTGTGTATACCGAGATGTTAATATGGTTCTTTTTACAGAATAAGAATTTTAATTCAGCGTACCAACAGGTCTCCTCATTAGAAAAACGCATGCGCGGTGATGGGGGGTATTTAATCGATTTTGGCAATACCTGTCTTGAAAACCTGCAGTATGCATTGGCAAAGCAAGCATTTAAAGAAGTGATTAGCGCGAACTTATATCGTTCGGCAGAGGCCCAGCGGATGTTACTCAATGTGTATTTTACGGAATTAACCACGGAGCGAACCTTCACAGAAGTAGAACTTAACGACATTGTTAATTCGTATGAAGAGGTTGTACTAAATAAAGATTTTTCGCTTCGGTCGGGGGCTGAAATCGGACTTGAATATGCTGAGATTTTGGGTTTTTATGCCAACAAAGCCGATAAAGCCAGAGGGTTTCTTGAGCGTTGTATGAATACGCCCGGCCTAACGGATATGCAGCGTGCACGCTATAAAATGAAATTGGCAGATGTGTGTGTTGCCTTAGACAGTGTTTGGGAGGCCTCTTTATTATACATGCAAATTGACGAGGCGTTTAAGTTTGAGTCCATCGGGAATGAGGCTAAATTCAAGAATGCCCGTATTTTCTATTTTGATGGAGAATTTGAGTATGCTCAATCTCAGCTAGATGTATTGAAGCAGGCTACGTCTAAGTTTATTAGTAATGATGCCATGCAGCTTTCATTGTTGATTTTGGAGAACTACGGGCTGGATAGTAATTATGAAGCCATGAGTGCCTTTGCTAAAAGTGAGTTATTACTGCTTCAACATCGCTATACGGAGGCTTTTCAATGGATGGATACGATTGCGATTAAGTTCCCTCAGTCTGTATTGAACGACGATTTGATTTATTTAAAGGGTAAAGCGTATGAGTTGCAGGGGCAATGGGAACAAGCATCCGTATACTTTAAACAAATTATAAGTACCTATCCTACGGAATTACTCGCGGATGATGCATTATTTCATTTAGCCAACATCCAAAGAGTTTATTTTAGGGACGATTCGGCCGCTATGGAATCTTATTTAAAAATAATAGACCAATATCCAGGAAGTATTTATTCTGAAGAGGCGCGATTATCCATTAGAAGGCTGCGCGGAGATCAAATCCCTGAATAGTATTATTGCTCTCGGGTAAACGCTGGAATTCCTGTAATATCCATTCCCGTAATTAACAGGTGAATATCGTGTGTTCCTTCGTAAGTTACCACAGATTCTAAATTCGCCATGTGACGCATCATAGAATATTCACTTGTAATTCCCATTCCACCGTGAATTTGACGTGCTTCTCGGGCTATGTTTAATGCAATTTCAACATTGTTTCTTTTTGCCATAGAAATCTGTGCTGAGGTAGCTTTACCGTCATTCCTTAACTGTCCTAATCGGTAGGTTAACAACTGCGCTTTCGTTATTTCAGTAAGCATTTCCGCTAATTTTTTCTGAATTAATTGAAATCCGCCAATTGGAGTGCCAAATTGAATTCGTTCTTTGGAATACCGAACGGCTTGATCATAACAATCCATTGCCGCGCCAAGGGCTCCCCATGCGATTCCAAATCGCGCTGAATCTAAACAACTTAAAGGCGCACCAAGTCCTGACCTTCCTGGAAGAATATTGCTTTTAGGTACACGTACATTTTCAAATACTAATTCTCCGGTAGAAGAGGCGCGAAGAGACAATTTCCCATGCATTTCAGGCGTGGAAAATCCTTCCATTCCTCGCTCTACGATTAACCCATGAATTCTTCCGCTTTCATCTTTTGCCCAAACCACCGCAATTGCAGCAAAGGGAGCATTCGATATCCACATTTTTGCACCATTTAGAATCACGTGGTCGCCATCTTCTTTGAAGTTGGTAATCATCCCTCCGGGATTAGATCCAAAATCCGGTTCCGTTAATCCAAAACAGCCCATCATTTCACCGGTAGCTAGTTTAGGAAGAAATTTCATTTTTTGTTCTTCCGAACCATATTTCCAAATGGGGTACATTACCAATGAACTTTGTACAGAAGCCGTAGAGCGCAAGCCTGAATCACAACGCTCCAATTCTTGCATGATTAATCCATAAGATATTTGATCTAATCCGGCGCCCCCATATTGTTCTGGAATATACGGACCAAACGCGCCGATTTCTCCTAATCCTTGCAATAAATGGGTTGGGAACGTAGCATTTTCATAATGCTCATCAATAATTGGCGAAACTTCTTTTTTAACCCACTGACGGGCCGCATCGCGAATTAATTTGTGCTCTTCAGTATATAAATCATCTAGTCCATAGTAATCTGGATGTTGGTATAAATCTGTTTTCATTTCATTCGTTTTGAGGTACAAAGATACAATTAAGACATTTAGAAATCGTGATTAAAAGAATTACTTTTGTTCAGAATGGAATTAACGTTAAGGAACCCATTAATAGAAAATTGGGCTATTTTTTTGGTTTTTACTCAAGCTTTTTTGCTTGGGGTAGCGTACTATCGGAGCTATGGGGGATTGTTTTATGCTATATTGGATTCCGGTAGGAAAATCACCTTGGGATCAAGAGTACAGCTTGATCTGTTTTCTAAAACCATATTATACCTAAACACCTTTATTGGAGTTCTTGTTTTTATTAGCTGGTATTTGGTAGATGCATACTATGTAAATACTTCATTGTTTATAGGGTTTATCGGTGCCCTTTTTTTCTTGATTTTTTGGCATCTTGATTATTTGATTTTTTGGAGTATGAATGAAAAGTCGAAAATCGCCCAGCAATACATTAGTATAGGTAATGTTTCTTGGTTTCTTTTTGGGATTTCGTTAGCCATTTCAAATGCACTTCTTGTTTTTAATGCAAACAGCGACTGGGGGGCAATTATTTTCTTTTCGTTATTGGGATTAGCATTGGTATTACGCGTTGTTAACGCCTTTTTGTTAGCTGCTGCATCAGGATTTTCATGGTATTATATAATTTTGTACCTTTGCACCGTGTATTTGCTTCCTATAGTCTTGATTAAAAAGCTTTTTGGGGCATTTTGGTTGGAGTTATTGACGCATTAAATTAGTGTTTTGGCTATAAAAAGTATTCTGGTTTCTCAACCCAAGCCCGATGGAGACAAGTCACCTTATTATGACTTGGCAGATAAGTATAAAATCAAAATTGATTTTCGACCTTTTATTAAAGTAGAAGGGGTAGATGCTAAAGAATTCAGAGCACAAAAAGTAAACATCTCCGAACATACCGCAGTTATATTAACCTCAAAAGTTGCTGCAGATCATTTCTTTAGGATTGCAGAAGAAACCAGGTTCGAAGTTCCCGAATCAATGAAATATTTTTGTATTTCAGAAGCGGTCGCAAAATATCTTCAGAAATTTATTGCGTATCGAAAACGTAAGATTTTTCATGGCACTCAAACCATTGAGCAATTGGCGGATGTAATGAAGAAGCATAAGAACGAAAAATACCTGTTGCCCTGTACGGATATTTTACGAGATTCAATACCAGAAACGCTGTCAGATCAAAAGTTTAACTTTACTAAAGCGGTTTTGTATCGTACTGTTGCCGCAGACTTATCTGATTTAGAAGATGTTTATTATGACATGTTGGTGTTTTTCAGTCCAGGAGGAATAGAATCGCTGTTCAAAAATTTTCCAGATTTCAAGCAAAACACGACCGCAATTGCTGCATTTGGAGCCACAACGGCCAGTGCTGTATTGCGTAATAGCTTAAGGCTCGATGTTTCTGCGCCACATCCTAAGGCACCTTCCATGGTGGGGGCAATAGAACTATTCATTAAGGATCAACTCAAGAAGTAAGGTTCTCGTAAAGAGATTTCATGCCTTTTACGGCCGATTCACTTACCGCTTCAATCCAATTAGGCAGGTTTAGATTGTTTGCATTCGGGTCAATTAAATAGGTCTTACTGTCTTCCTTGATATGATGAATTAGCCCTGCCGCTGGGTACACGCGCAATGAGGTCCCAATAATAATAACCACATCTGCCGATGAAATCAGTTTTTCTGCTACTTCAAACAAAGGGACTGCTTCGCCAAACCAAACCACATGGGGCCTTAAGCGATATCCTTCAGGACAACGGTCAGCTTCCGTTAACTCCCATGAATCAATGGGGTAGTATGCAGCCTCTTGATTCGGACCGCTTGATTTGGAGAACCGAATATTACCATGCAGGTGAAGTACCTTACTGCTCCCCGCCCGTTCATGCAGGTCATCGATGTTTTGAGTAATTACTGAAACATCATAAATTAATTCAAGATGCTGAATTAACTGATGTGCTTCATTGGGGCTTGTTTCAATTATCTTTTTCCTTCGTTCATTATAGAACCGGGTAACTAACTCAGGATCACGACTCCATGCTTCTGGTGTAGCCACATCCTCAATCCGATGTTGTTCCCATAATCCGCCATGATCACGAAAGGTTTGAATGCCACTTTCGGCACTCATTCCGGCCCCAGAAAAAACTACAATTTTTTTTATCATTTCGGAAAGAAACATTAAATTTACGCAAACTTAAAATTTACACGATGAAAAAATTGTTATTCTCTTTAGCTGTACTTACTGGTGCTGCGGCTTATGCTCAGACCCCAGTTGGTACCGTAGTGAGTAATTTCACGTTGACTGACATCAACGGAAACTCTCATTCTTTATTCAATTACCTTGACCAAGGTAAAATGGTAGTTATTGATGTTTCTGCTACTTGGTGTGGGCCATGTTGGTCATACCACGGAACAGGTGCATTAAACAACTTCTACAATCAGTTTGGACCATCAGGAACAAATCAAGCCATGGTGTTTTTCGTTGAAGGAGACCCGCAAACAAATGCGAATGATTTAAATGGTACAGGAGCAAACACGCAAGGTGACTGGGTGACTGGAGAAAATATGCCAATTATAGACCTAGCAAACCAAGCTTCATTTGAGAATTCAGGAATGACCATTGATTATTACCCTGAAATGTATGTGATTTGTCCTAACCGCGTGATCGTTGCATCAGGTGTTGCTGGAGCAATCGGAACGGTAGCTAACTTAACTTCATTGTTAGGTCAGTGTCCTCCTCCTGCATCGAATCCTGCAGATGTTGCTGCGCTTTCTTACCTAGGAAGTTTAACACATTGTGAAGGTTCATATACACCGTCAGTTCAAATTCAGAACAATGGTACATCGCCATTAACAGCGGCTACAGTAACCATTACTCAAGGTGGAAATACCGTTTCAACTGGAACATATTCTGGTAGCTTAGCCACTTATGCTACAGCAAACGTATCTTGTACCCCAATTGCTAACTTTACTGGTGGAGCACTAACGGTAGCGGTTACAACAACTGGAGATGCTTCTGCAGCAAACAATAACGTGAACGCAACCATCGCGACAGCATTAATTGCGGCTTCTCAGTATGTAACAGTAAACATTACAACCGATTACTACGCTTCTGAAACTTCTTGGACGATCAAAAATGCCTCTGGAACAACAGTAGCTTCAGGTGGTGGTAACTGGCCAGATTTAACTGGACAACAAGCAGGTCAAACTGTTCAAACGCCAGTACAAGTAACCTTAAGTGCTAACCAATGTTATGATTTCGAAATTGTTGATGCGTATGGTGATGGAATTTGCTGTCAATACGGAAATGGTGCATATTCAGTGACTGATGCTACAGGAGCTACCTTGTTAAGTGGAAGTGAATTTGGTGATTCTGAAAAGAAACCATTTAAAACTGGTGCACTTGGAATCAACGAAGAGAACTTTGCATCAATGAATGTGTATCCTAACCCTGCTTCTGATGCAATCAATGTATCATTTGAGGCAGCGAACGCTGACTACAGTGTTGATGTATTAGATATCCAAGGACGTGTAATTGCTTCTCAAGTAGTTAGCAACGTAAATGGTGCTCAAGTGGTAACTTTCGCTACAGAAAACATGGCAAAAGGAAACTACATCGTTCGTATTGCTTCTAACGGATTTACATCTACTAAATCAGTTGTTGTTCGATAAGAAATAATTGAATTTTAAGAAAAGGGGCTTCGGCCCCTTTTTTTGTGCTGCTACTTAATAAAGGAAATCGTTGTACGGGTAGCGTATTTTGAAAATGCGTTGAACTTCATGATAAAGCACCTGCTTTAATTCATCAATATTCGTTTTGTCAACGGCGGAAATAAAAATACATGGACGACCACCCAAACGAGCCATCCACGTTCGCTTTAATTCATCCAAAGAAACCTCTTCACTTAATGAATCAATTTTATTAAAGACAATGATGGTCGGTTTCTCTTCCTTGTCAATTTCTTGTAAGGTTGTATTAACAGTTTCAAAATGATCTTCGAAATTTGGATGCGACAAATCCAGTACATGCACCAATAAATCTGCTTCGCGGACTTCATCTAACGTAGACTTAAAAGACTCCAGTAATTGTTTAGGGAGCTTCCGAATAAATCCTACGGTGTCTGTAAGTAAGAATGGTAGATTGTCAATTACCACCTTTCTCACCGTCGTATCAAGTGTGGCAAATAGTTTATTTTCAGCAAAAACTTCGGATTTCGAAATCAAGTTCATTAAGGTGCTTTTGCCTGCGTTAGTATATCCAACTAAAGCTACTCTAACCAGTTGTCCGCGGTTACCTCGCTGAATGGTCATTTGCTTGTCTATTTCTTTCAAGCGCTCCTTCATTAAGGCAATGCGCTGTTGAATAATCCTACGGTCGGTCTCAATTTGAGATTCACCGGGTCCACGCATTCCTATCCCTCCTTTTTGTCGTTCAAGGTGCGTCCACATCCGAGTTAATCGCGGAAGCATGTATTGTAATTGGGCTAACTCTACTTGCGTTTTAGCGTGGAATGTGCGTGCTCGTTTGGCGAAAATATCTAAAATTAGAATGCTTCGATCAATGATTTTTCGGTTAAGTTCTCGTTCGATGTTTCTAATTTGTGATGGACTTAATTCATCATCGAAAATGATGGCATCAATGTTATGTGTATCGGCATACACTTTAATCTCTTGCAATTTCCCTTCCCCAACGTAGGTCCTTGGGTTCGGAAAAGGTAACTTCTGCGTAAAAGCAAATTCTGCCCGAGCACCAGCTGTTTCAGCCAGGAATGCGAGTTCATCCAAGTACTCGTGTGCCAATCGCTCGTCAATACCCCCATGAATTACGGCGACTAACAAGCAACGCTCTTCAATTTCATCAATGGTTGCGTGTGCCATTATTTATGCAAGGTGGTTACGTAACGGCTTACAGAGTCAATGTGGCTATCTGATCCAAGTACACCACGAAAAGAGGGCATAGCATTCTTTCCTTTTTTGATAATGTGTTTGATTTCTGAAATACTCAATGCGGTTGTTTTTAAATTTTTTGCGCCAGACACCCCTAAATCACCGGATTGTCCATGACAACTGGCACAATGCAATGCATATAATTCTTCACCTGAGGGTACAGATGAGGATGAGGATTCAACAGAAGGATGAGATTCGTTACAAGCAAGCAAAAGGCTTGTTGTTAGAACCAGCCCCCACCCAAATTTGCTCGAAATGGCCATGGAATACTTGCAAGAATTAAAATCAATCCAATAATATAAAACAGTTTAATCGGTTTGTAAATCTCTGCAGGGGTAGTGCCCTTTTTTGATTTTACATATCCAACTGTAATTAGCGCAATTGCGATGAGCATTCCGGCTAAATGTTCCATTCCATAGAAACGGTCTGCGGCATCCTTCATCCAGCCTTGGTAAAACCGAACACGTGGAGAAATAAAATACAATACTAATCCCAAAATCAACTGAGTATGAAGGCTAACCATAGAGAAAAGGTTAATCAGCTTCTGTCGTTTTCCAAATTCTTTCGCGGTAATCGAATTATAAATAGCCAATAAGATTAAAATAAGGGCAACCCATCGTAGCCCAGAGTGCGTGTGTTTTAGTATTTCGTACATAAATTCTAAATTAATCGTTTAATTTTAATACGGCAAGAAAGGCTTCTTGAGGTACCTCAACTCGACCTACTTGTCGCATACGTTTCTTACCTGCTTTTTGTTTCTCTAATAATTTTCGTTTTCTCGTGATATCACCACCATAACATTTGGCGGTAACGTCTTTTCTAAGCGCTTTGATGGTCTCCCGGGCAATGACTTTCGCTCCAATTGCCGCTTGTATAGGGATTTCAAATTGTTGCCTAGGGATTAACTCACGCAGTTTAATGCAGATTTTTTTACCTAAGTCAAAGGCATTGCTACGGTGTACTAATGCAGATAAGGCATCTACTTGTTCGCCATTGAGTAGCAAGTCCATTTTAACTAGATCAGATTCTTTGTATCCAATCGGATGATAATCAAACGAGGCGTAGCCTTTTGATACCGTTTTTAAGCGGTCGTAAAAATCAAATACAATTTCCGCTAGAGGCATTTCAAAGGTGATTTCAACACGGTCTTGTGTGAGATACACTTGATTCTTTAGTTCACCCCGCTTTTCAATACACAAGGTCATTATAGAACCAACAAATTCAGATTTGGTAATGACTTGTGCTTTTATATAGGGTTCTTCAATACGATCTACTCCTGCTGGATCAGGTAATTCAGACGGGTTGTTAACGATGAGTCTAGCCTCTACATCCCGTTTCATATAGGTGTGATAGGATACGTTGGGAACCGTGGTAATAACGGTCATGTTGAATTCCCGTTCAAGACGTTCTTGGATGATTTCCATGTGAAGCATCCCTAAAAATCCACAACGAAATCCAAAGCCTAAAGCAGCGGATGATTCGGGTTCAAAAACAAGGGAAGAATCATTTAATTGCAGTTTCTCCATGGAGTACCGAAGCTCTTCGTAATCTTCATTATCCACAGGATATATTCCAGCAAATACCATAGGTTTAACATCTTCAAACCCTTTGATTGCTGCATCACACGGACGTTCTGCCGTAGTAATGGTATCTCCAACCTTTACTTCGTTTGCTGCTTTTATTCCGGATATTATATATCCCACATCTCCAGCTCTAACTTCTTTTTTGGGTACAAGATCCATTTTAAGAATCCCAATTTCATCGGCGTTATAATCTTTCCCAGTATTAAAGAAGCGTACTTTTTGCCCCTTTTTAATTACGCCATTTCTGACTCGATAATATGCAATAATTCCTCGAAAGGAGTTAAATACTGAATCGAAAATCATTGCCTGTAATGGCGCGTCTTCGTCGCCTTTTGGGCAGGGAATCCGATTGATAACGGCATCTAGAATCTGATCAACGCCCAATCCGGTTTTTCCAGAAGCAGGTATAATTTCTTCTGGTTTGCACCCAATTAACTCAATAATTTGATCTGAAACCTCCTCAGGCATAGCGCTCGGAAGATCCATTTTATTTAAAATGGGAATTATTTCCAAATCATGTTCTAATGCTAAATATAAATTAGAAATGGTTTGTGCTTCAATTCCTTGGGTTGCATCAACAATAAGTAATGCGCCTTCGCATGCGGCAATGGAACGAGAAACCTCATATGAAAAGTCTACGTGTCCTGGGGTATCAATTAAATTTAAGACGTAATCTTCTCCATTGTGCTGATAATTCATTTGAATCGCATGGCTTTTTATGGTTATACCACGCTCACGCTCAAGGTCCATATCATCCAACGCTTGGTCTTTCATTTCCCGATCAGAAATGGTGTTGGTTGCTTGTAATAATCGGTCAGCAAGGGTGCTTTTCCCGTGATCAATATGGGCAATGATGCAAAAATTACGAATGTTCTTCATAGTGTTTGCGAAGTTACAATAACTCTTGATATTCTTGGGAGAATTCCACTATTTTATCACGGTTACGTGCCCCGTCAGTTGTTGTTCTTGCATTCTATTTCTTCGATAGATAAGTTTCCAGGTGTACACGCCGTCAGGAACTTTTGTGCCGTTATATATTCCATCCCACTTAAAATCTAGTTGATCGGAGAAAAACAAGCGCTCTCCCCAACGATTAAACACCTCAATGTTTATCCATTCTACGCCAATAAAACTACCGGAAAACACATCGTTAATTCGGTTTTCATCCGGTAAAAATGTATTGGGAATATAAATATAGAATTCCTCTTGAATATAAATCGGTTTGGTAATGCTATCAACGCAGCCATTCATGTCCGTAGCAATTAAAGTAATTAGATATTCCCCATATGGAGAAAAGGTGTGCGTTGGATGAACTTCGTATGAACCACTGCCATCCCCAAAAAACCATTGGTATCCAAAGCCATTTTGTGTCAGGTTATAAAACGAGGTTGGTAAATTCTCCGTTGGATCTGTGGTTAATATTGTGAAGTCTGCTACAGGTTTAACAATCTGAACCTGACTGAATCCACTCACATTGAACGATTGACATTCATCAGACACCAAGACTTGATAGCTGTTGGTGCTGCCTGGGTAAACCCAAATCCCAGGAGTTGTTGCCCCGTTCGATGGCCAGAGATAGTAGTAGTTTCCATAACCACCACTTGCAATCACACTTACAAAGGCACTATCTCCCGGACAGATATATTGTGTTGGCGTCATACTCAATAGGAGTGGGGGACTCGTAATGGTGTACGTAACGGTATCACGGGCAATATTTCCGCACCCGTCTGTTACGGTAAACACGTAACTGTTGGTGCTGCTTGGCGTAACGTTTAGGCTATCCGAGGTTGATAGGACCGAATTTGAGCCAAGGGTTCTCCAGGCATAGGTATAATTTCCATTTCCACCATTAACTGTACTGTAGAAGGTGTGAGAAAGATAGGGGCAAATTTCGGTAACATCGGGCGAAAGCAAAATGGAAAGCGGCGGAAAGACAGGTACACTCACCAAGGCTGAATCAGTAAGGGTTAGTCCGGTGCAATTATCGGTAACCTGAACATAAATGGTTTGCGACGATTGTGGAGTAAATGAAATGGCTGCCGTAGTTGCCCCAGTGCTCCAAAGATATGTATATGGCTGAACCCCCCCACTAATTACTGCGGTTAAGCTAATGGGTTGGTTCGGACACAACAACGTGGTGTCGTTTAGGCTAAGTGTTAAAGGCGGAACATCTTGGATATACAAGGTTAATGGAATTGGGGTAACATTACCGCAGGGGTCAGCCACATTGAAATTGAGAACTATGGTCTCGAGTCCTTCCGCGAAATTATCCGCATTTACATTGATTTGAAACGTGTAAATAGCCTGGCCGGGACTAAAATTTACAGCATTTGGAATTCCTGAATAATCAACCCCTTGTGTTGCCGAACCACTCACGCTTAATGGAATGGAAAGCGGGCTATTAATATTGTTCTGACGTGTTACCGTAACCGTAGCTGAAACACAGCCTTCAGCCATCCAATCTGGATTAGGGAATACTTGTTGAGAAATAGAAGAGCTAACATCTACAGGCGTTTTAGAGCTTAAACTGTTAGCTTCTAAAAAAATCCCGGAGTCCCAAGAACCATCACCAACGTCCGCAATGGCAAGGATTAAATGGTATGTTTGCCCACATTGGACCGCGGAAACAGCTTCCAGTACATCCGTGAATCCGTCATATTGAATATAATTTGGGGACGTATTATATGGAGCCATCGTTCCATCGCCATTGGCATTGTAATACAATGAATTAGTTATTGCATTTACATTATTAATGGAGACCACACCACCACCATTTGGAAGCTGGGCAATATTTTGCAATCCAGTTATTCCGGGTCCGGAGATAAAGAACCCAAACACATCATTATAGGTTGAATTATTTGGTGGGGCAAATTCGGGATATTCTTCAGAACCAAATACGTATTTGAATCTTACGGTGTCCGCATACGGTATAAAATCAAATTCAAGCGTTGCGGCATTATACGTTTGGGTTCCTTGAATTATACCAGAAAGGATACCAGAACCGGGCATGTTGTTATCTGTTCCTGAAGAAGCGGCATTGTTTGGGCCTTGTGGAC
>Ga0315899_10002610_pt1 | contig 19849 bp, 19 predicted proteins | sample LakEriMetagenome_2_FD_203518 | JGI IMG/M metagenome (GOLD analysis project Ga0315899, IMG submission 203518) | Freshwater fungal communities from buoy surface, Lake Erie, Ohio, United States - Buoy 4 MA112 | ecosystem: Environmental > Aquatic > Freshwater > Lake | place: USA: Lake Erie, Ohio... | reverse complement strand
AGAAGAAAGAGAAGAGGCTACAGATATGGTTGTAGCAACAGTTGTGGCAACGGGAGCAGCATTGAATGCTGTTGGCCTTGCAGCAGGTGGTTCTTCACCAGCAGGTGGTGGATCATCAGGTGGTGGATCATCAGGTGGTGGACCTAGTGGTGGAACAAATTCAGGTGCTACAAGGAGGAATGGAAAATGGTAAAACTAATAAAAGATATCCTAGATCAACAATGGACTCTCCTTGGTATGTTTATTGCCTGGGTTGTTTTAGACGGGTCTGCAAAGACCGTAGTTGGTTACGGAATATTAATAACCATGACGACTTGGATATTAAGTTATCCAATTCGTAATAGAGAGGAGGAGTAAATATGGCAAGAAAGAAAGTAGACGTAACGATTACTGATCCTACTACAGGAGAAGAAGTTATTGGCTCAACAGCCGTAACTAACCTATGGAATATTCTTATGAGAATCATTGCAGTTTTTGCAGCGTCAGGACTATCAATCATAGGTGCAGGTTCCCTAGTTGGAATCGATACAATCACAGCAGTAATTATGGCTGGAACTCTTGGAGTCGCTACAGTAGTTGAAAAACTAGCAAGAGCGTTCCTAGATGACGGTAAGTTAAGTGCTTCTGAGATTAACGAAGCATTCAGTGCAGTTGACAAGAAAGCAAATAAGTAGTATAATTTAGCCACTAACCAATTATTTATGGAAGGTGGCTAGATTATTTTTGATTTAAATACAGTGCCAAAGTTTAATATAATTCCATCAAAAATTAACAAGGTTAGAATAACCGAAGATGATATCAATTATTATTTGTTTAATGATGATAGGCAATGGATGGTTTTAGGTAAAAAGAATTTGGACGAAATTGAAGATCTTTATTCTTCATACGACCTAGCAACTGGCAACGTACTGATGTCTGGTCTTGGTTTTGGAATTCTTGCTTTGTGGGTGGCTCAAAAAAAAGGAGTAAACTCTGTTACCGTAGTAGAATCATCTAAAGAAGTTATTGATATGTTTCTTAATACAAACATCCTTCCAAGTAATGTTACCATTATCAATGAAGACATTAATAACTTTAAAACTCAGGAAACATTTGATGCCCTTCTGTTAGATCACTATGAGTTAGAAGATCCAGAAGACTGTTTAAAGAACATGAAAGAAATTGCTAGCCAGATCCCTCATAAAACTTTTTGGTCTTGGTCTATGGAACTAATGTTTTTAATAAGTTTAGATTTCCACTTTGATCAGGCAACAAAAGAAAACTGGGATAACTTTACATTAAAGTATTTTCCAGACGAAGAGTCTCTTAGGTCAATGGACTTTGAATCAATTAAAGGATACACTGACATCTGGTATTCAAACTACTATAGGCACTGACTTGACATATCCAATAAAGGATGGGATAATTAAGCCATGGAAACAATAATCAAAGTTCTTAATGCTACAGACAGATGTGACTCCTGTGGGGCACAGGCCTATGTTAAGGTCAAAGGTATCACTGGTGAACTGCTATTTTGTGGACACCACTATAACGCCATAGTTGATGACCCAATTGGATATGCTAAAATGATGAGTTTCATGCTTGAGATACTAGACGAAAGAGACACGATCTAGTAATATAAGATTCCTATTTGACATGTAAAACGTCAATAGGCTATAATAGTATCTGGCAATCATGCCAAATACAAAACCAATCGAAAGGTAATAATGAAGAAAATGACAATCGGTGCAGTAGTAACTGCACTTCTAGGATCAGTTTTGCTTGCAACATCTGCAAGTGCAAACGTTCCAACAGTCGTACTTACGGTAGCAACAGTTGCCGATAACGACGCAAACACACAGGCTGGTGCAGCAGTAGTTACTGTTCCATCAGATAACAAGGTAGACGCTGCAGATGCAGTTCGTTTTGCCATCAGTGGCATTGAGACAGGAACTGCAGTCACTGCAGTTGCAACAAATGCTACAATCGTAACAGCACTCCATACAGATGCTGCTCCAGTAACTTCTGCATCAGGATCATCAACATGGTCTGTTAATACAGGAACTGGATCTACAGCAGAGTTTTATGTATATACTAAAACTACAGCAGTTGGAACTGTAACAATCAATGTAAAGGGAAATTCTTTCGTTTACTATGTAAAGGGAACTGCTGGTCCAGCGTACAACCTAGTTGTAACAACGCTTGACTCAGTAAGCACCTCTTCAATCGTAGAAGCACAAGTTAAGGTCTCAGATGTTTTTGGAAACGTTCCATCTGCAACAACTCCAGTAGTTACAGCAATTGGAGCAACAGCAGGAACAGTATCTGCATCTGATACAGCAACTGGAGTTTCTAAGGTTAACATTACATATCCAGCAACTGCTTCTCGTGCAGCACTTCAGTTTGCAATTACTGCTACTGATGTTGTAGGCCTTCCTGCAGCAGTTAAGACAGTAACTAGATTCGTAGATGTTGCAGACCTTGCAACAACAAACGCATCACTAGTTGCTCAACTTGCAGCAGAGCGTACTGCTCGTGCAGCATCAGATGCAAAGGTACTTGAACTTACCTCTGCACTTGCTACAGAAAAGGCTGGTCGTGCAAGCGATTCAGCAACTGCAACAACTGCAGCAACAACTGCAAAGGCATCTGCTGATCTAGCACTTGCTACATACAAGGCTAAGTACAATGCTCTTGCAAAGAAGTGGAACGCAAAGAATCCACGTGCAAAGGTAGCACTACTTAAGTAGTCCTTTAATATTAGAGGGGGTGGGCTTTACAGCCCATCCCCTTTATGTTATAATTAGAAAGTCGAAAGGTAAGCAGTGCCAAAAATTATATTTGAATCTAGAACTCCAGTAACTCAGGCTTTTCCACAGCCAGAACCTGCTTCTAAAATGATCCCACAATGGTGGAAAGATCTTCCACATTATTTATGGGGTGAAGATAAATTTAGCATGCAGGCTTACAGAAGAGATGGTAAGAATGGTGAGTCTTCTGGCAATGGAGTTCCAAATGTTGGATTAAAAAGATGCTTACCAATCTTAGATGGATTAACTGCTGGATATATTATTAAGTCTCATTGCGATATAGAATTTGCATATAGAGATGGTGCCAATAGAAACAATACTACTCAAGAAGCATTCTTTGCCTCTTCAATCAACCCAGTAACCAGATGGAGCACTGATCAATTTAAGGGGTATGACATTCCCGAAGGATATTCAGATCAAGTATACAAATGGAGTGGGCATTGGATTATAAAGACGCCACCAGGATACTCAACTTTGTTTATCCATCCAGTTGGCTACAACTCCCTACCTTTTAAAACAATTGCAGGTGTTGTTGACACTGATAAGTTAGAAACAGATGTGAATCCACCATTCATTATTCAAAAAGATTTTGAAGGAATTATTGAGGCAGGGACTCCAATAGTTCAAGTAATACCATTTAAAAGGGATGAGTGGGAAATGGAAATCACTCACATCCCTGAAGTAGAACAACAAATAAGGCTAGAAAGATTGCTTAGAAAGATTGTAAGTTCTTACGGTAGACACTACCGTGTTCCAAAATCCTATAAGTGATATAATAATCAAGGCTGGTGTGAGGCTTTATCTTAGGATGAATAGTTACCATACCATAGAGCAGGTGAGACAGCATAACGCTTTCCCCATTCGACGCAGGTCAAAAGGACCTCGCACCAGTCTATAAAATAAAAGGAGATAGAATGGCAGCAGTACAAGGATCAGCAGCAAGAATTGTAGAAGTAGCACTTGCTGAAGTTGGAACCATTGAGGGTCCAAAAGATAATGAAACAAAGTATGGTAAGTTTACAAAAGCAAACTTTCAACCATGGTGTGGTTCATTTGTTATGTGGTGTGCTAACCAAGCAGGAGTAAAGGTACCTAATACCGTATACACCCCTGCAGGAGAGGCTGCATTTAAGAAAATGAATCGTTGGGCAGATGCACGTAATGACGATCCAACTCCAGGAGATATCATCTATTTTGATTTTCCAGAAGATGGCGTCAACAGAACATCTCACGTAGGTATCTGTGTAAAAAATAATGGCGACGGAACAATCCAAGTTGTTGAAGGAAACACTTCAGGAACTGCAAAAGGAGATCAGCGAAATGGTGGCATGTGCGTAGAGAAGACTCGTGCATATGTTAAAGACAACAAGAAGAAGTTGATCAATGGTGTAGTTGGTTGGGGTCGTCCTAACTATGTTGGTGAAGAGGGTGCTGCACTAGCAGTTAAACTACCACCAAAGCCAAAAGCAGCAAAGCCAGCAGCCAAGAAGTAAACACTTGACAGGCCTTGCCTAATAGTCTATAATTGTCCTGAGTACGACACAAAACTGCTCTTTATAATTAGATAGGGAATAAATGCCAGAACTTAAATACATTAAGTCAAAAGATATTTATGTTGACCGAAATGAGCAAAGAAAAAATAAAAGAAGAAAGTTTGTCTGGCAATACAAACTAGATCACCCAACGTGTGTTGATTGCAACGTTGACTACCCACCACCAGTTTTAGATTTTGATCATCTTAGAGATAAGGTTGCTAACATTTCTGAGATGGTTAAGACAGCAACTCCTATGGAAGTGTTGTTAGAAGAAATAGCAAAGTGCGAAATAGTATGTTCTAACTGTCACAGGATGAGAACATATAATCGTAGCAAGGTACTATAGTTCAGTTGGTTAGAACGCCACCCTGTCACGGTGGAGGTCAGGGGTTCAAGTCCCCTTAGTATCGCTAGTAGGTATAATATAACTATAACTTAGGAGGTTATTATGAAAGAAAGAGTCCTGTTGGACTTCTGGGCAGAGTGGTGTGGACCATGCAAGATGATGAACCCAGTAATTGACGAACTAGAAAAAGAGTACCCAGATTTAAAGATTGTAAAGATTGACATTGATGCTGATGCAGAGATGGTTCAAAGATACAACATCAAGTCAGTACCAACATACATTCTTGAAGAAGACGGCGAGATCGTTAAGTTTGTTATTGGTGCTATGCCAAAGCCAAGATTTATTAAAGAGTTAGGTCTGTAATGGACATTCATGAGTGGGTAGCCTACGGGCAAGAAAAGGGATGGGTGTCTGAAGCCTTTTGTAATACACACGATGGAGATCCATATATGACGGAGGAAGAGCAACAAGAATGGGAAGATGGTGGAGACCCATGCATGTTCGTTCTTAAACTTATAGATGTATAATTATCTTGTATGGAATATACAGGATTTGCAACTAAAAAAGAACGGTTGGAATATCTAATAAGCAGAGACGGAGATCTATGCTTTATTTGTCAACTTCCCTTTGACAAAGATGCAGCCACAATAGATCACTGGATTCCATTATCAAAAGGTGGCACTTGGGATATTGACAACTTGAGATTGACCCACAGACAGTGTAACAACTGGAAAGCGGATCAAGTTCCAGATAAAAATGGAAAGGTTGTTAGGCAGGTCAAAGATAGAAGAAAGGTAGTGAAGCGTAGCAATGGAAGAAGAGGATCTCTACATCCAGTACCTCATTGAGGCTGGAGCAATTGAAATAGTTGCTCTAAACGATGACGGTGAGTATAGGTTTAGCATCACTGAGAAGTGTGCTGAGATTGCACCAGAACTATACCATTCTTATATTGAAGACATTTCAATGATGATGTTTGAACTGTGGACCAAGGATATGGTTGATGTTTCTATGTCAGATACAGCAGAGTGGATCTTTAGGTTAACGGACAAAGGTTTAAATATGGACCTATATGACCTAGATCCGTTTGAGCGTGAGTTGCTACAGAATATGCGTTCAGCATTAGGTTAATTATGATAAAATGGTCTAGGAGGAAAGTATGCTAACACTAAAAGAAGGCGACATGGTAATGGGTAAAACCACAGAGGGTATGGTCCATGGCATGATTGAACACATTATGATTGAGGGTGGAACCCTAGGAACACCTGGAACAGAGTTTGCTATTGAGTCTATGCCTCCAGACAATCCAGCAATGTCAGTTAGAATTTATATTGAAAAAGATGGCACATGGAAGCCAACTGCTTTTAGCATTGGAATGATGTACAAAGATGCAGTTAAAATTGAATCAGATCACAGCATGGATAAGTCAGAAGAATTATACGAGTCAGACAATGAAGATGAAGATAAATGGGATAATCTTACAAAAGCATGTTGGTCTGGTTATAAGCAAGTAGGTATGAAAGAAAAGAACGGACGCCAAGTTCCAAACTGTGTTCCGATCAAACAATCAATGTGGAAGGGTGCGATTATTCCTAGTTCTAAGAATCATTAGTAGGATATAATGTAATCATGGCAAGCGTCAATAATACTCCAGGAACATTAAATATCACGCTTTACCGTGGTGATACTTATTACGCTATCGCAACAGTAAAAGATAATGGTGGCACAGCCATCAATTTAACAAATTATAGCATTAAAGCAGAGATTTACGGACCAGATCTACAACCTTTGACCTTCACTTCAACTGCAACAGTCACACAAAAACAAAGAGAATTAGTTGGTGGAACAACATACGCAACCCTAACATTAAGCCAAAACCATAACTTTGATACTAATCAGACTATTACTGTAGCAGGTGTTGGTGTAGGATGGGATGGAACTAGAGTTATTACTTCAGTCACTGCAACCACTATAACATATCAGTCAACTGGTAGCGTTGTCACTCAGGAAAATGCAACTGGAACAGTAACCTCTAGCGTAAAGGCAGAGTTCCAGATTGGAAACAAAGCATCTGAAATTACTGCTGGAAAGATTCATATGTTCCTGCCAGATGGTGTAAGCAAAAGACTACCAGACAATGCAGTATATGATCTTGAAATTGCAAGAAAGACAAACTTAACAGACTTTGGTGACGATGCACTTAATGCATTTGACGATCACTGGACTGTTCAAACTATTTTAAAGGGAGAAATTGATGTTGTTGAAGACATTACATATAGCGTAACTGCTTCAACAGATACAACTAGGGGGCAATTGACATAATATGGCAATTAATGTAATAGTAGACGAAGGAACAAATGATGTCGTTCAAGTAGATGTGGCGTTAGCGTATCCATCGCACACGCACACAGTTACAGATATTACAAACGTTGCAGAAGATATTCAAGACCTAGTTGGTGCTATGGTAACTACAAATACCGAATCTGGTATTGACGTTACTTATGACGATACAACTGGAAAATTAAACTTCAATGTAGGTGACTTTACATTAACCCTAGATGGTGATGTAAGTGGAACTGGAACAGTAACAAACCTTGCTAACGCAACCATTACAACAACAGTTGCAGATAACTCACACAACCACGTATCTACCAACATAACAGACTTTACAGAGGCTGTACAGGATGCTGCACAGGCTATGGTTGTAGCAGCCACACATTCTGGTCTAACAGTATCATATGACGACATCTTAAATACATTAACATTTAATGTTAACGATCCAGTAATTAGTATTGCAGGAGATGCAACTGGATCAGCAACAATGACCAATCTTGGTAATACCACAATTACTATTGATCTTTCAGACACTGGAGTTACACCAGCAACATACGGAGATGCTAACTCAGTATCACAATTTGCAGTAGATGTTGATGGTCGTATTACAAGTGCATCAAATGTCGACATTGCAATTCCTTCTACTCAAGTAACAGACTTTACTGAAGCAGTACAGGATTCTGCTGCACCACTTCTTAACCATGCTGGACATACAAATGTTACAGCATCATACGATGACGTAAACAACAGAATAGTTTTGACTGGTGCTGGTAATGTTCTAAGCGTTAATGGCGAAACAGGAGTTGTAACTATAACAACTGGAGATATTGCTGAAGGCAATGACGGAGATCCAGCAACAACAAACCTATGGTTTACAGATGACCGTGCAAAAGATTCTGCAGGGGCGTTAATTAATGGAGCAACAAAGACTGGTATATCAACCACATACGATTCAGCAACTAACGGATTAACAATTTCTAACACTGGTGTGTTAGCAATCAATGGAACTACAAATCAAATAGTAGCAACTACAACAAATGGAATTACCACTGTAGGCTTGGCAACAGATGTAACCATTCCAAATAATTTAACAGTAACTGGTAACTTAAGTGTACTTGGTACTGAAACTATATTTAATGCAGGAACTATTACAACAGAAGATACAACTATTCTTATTAACTCAGCACAAACTGGCACTCCAGCAAGTACTTTAAAGTCAGGTATTGAAGTTGCAAGAGGAGATCTTACTAATGCAATCCTTGCTTGGAGCGAAGCAAACCAGCAATTTGCTTGGAGTTTAGACGGTGGAGATACATATAAAGTTCTTAGCCAAGTAGACTCAGTAAATGGTTTTATTGGTACAGTAGTTCTTGACACAGACGATGTATCAGAAACTGGAACAGCAACAAATTTATGGTATACCAACCCAAGAGTTGACAGTAGAGTTTCTTCTTATTTTGGAACACCCTCCCATCCATCTATAACTTCAGCAATGGCTTTGCCAACAACTGCTGGAGACCCATTAATCTACCAGGCTGAGGTTAACTTTGCACCAAAGACAAAAATTTATGTTAGAAATAACGGCACTACCGATATTAACGCAGGCAGTTTTGTTAGTATTAGTGGATATGCTAGTGGATCGACTGTACCAAATGTTGTTTTAGCAAGTGCTGGAACTCCATCAACAATGCCATCAATAGGAATAGCAGAAGAAACCATTCCAGCATCAAGTAATGGATACATAACAAGCCAAGGATTAATAGCAGCATCCACCTTTGAAATTACTGGTGCAGTTGTAGGATCAGAACTATACGTTGGGCTAAACGGAGTTCCGTCAATAAGCCCACAACAATATAACTTTGTTACACAGAGAATGGGAATTCTTGTTAAACTATCAAGTGCTATAGCAACATTTGATGGAGCCATATATTTGTATGGACCTGGGCAGGTAGAAATTGCTCCAAGTTTACAAGAAAATTATTTTTATCTAGGTGGACCAACCAACATATCTTCAGACCCAGTTTTGTTTGCTATAGAAAATATTGTTACTCAAGGGTATGCAAATCAAGCAGCATTACCAACTGGTGCAGACTCTGGTGCTTTTGGATATGTAGCAGACTCTGGAGACTTGTATATAAAGAGTGGAACTGTATGGAAGGCTTTAACATACTTAGGACACGACCACGTATCAACTGACATTACAGATTTTCAAGAAGCAGTAGATGATGAAATCTTTAACTTCTTAGATGGACAATTAAATCTATTTGGATTAAACTTTGTATACGATGACCTTACCAACACTGGAACTCTTGCCGTAAGAGATGCCGAAGTTACATTTACCATTGATGGAGATGTTGAAGGTACAGCAACAATCACTCAATCAGCACACGGAGATATTGAACTTACAATCCCAGTTGCATTTAATGGATTACAAACATCAGCATTCATTTATGACACACTGGACCACGTTAATCATGAAAACGTTGTAGTAGATTATGTAGCAGAGGATCCAATTACTGGATTACCACAGATACAAATTAAGATTCCAACACCAAAAACACAAGAAGAAATTCAAGATTGGGTTGAACCATTACTAAATCATACTAACCATACAAACGTTACAGTCACATATGATGATGGTCCAAACCAACTTCTTCTTAGTGTTCCAGATTCAGTAGACTTAATTCAGTTTGGAACTAGACCAGCAGTCAATGGTAACGTAACTGTAGGATTATTAGATATAACATCTGCTCTTGGATACACTCCAATTGGAAATACCCAAACAGAAGTGGTTACAGACCTTGTAGCACCTTCTTTAGTACACGATAATCACGTAAACCTTGTGGCAGTTTATGATGACGACAGTGATAGAATTGTCTTTGAAGTTCAAACAGCAGGTGCAGCATCAGTAGGATCACTAACCAACTCATGGTGGTTGGGTGCATAATAACGAAAGAGGTATAATAGAAACATGTCAGGATATTTAAGACCCCAAACAGAGGAAACCCTCTTTGAGCCAATTGAAACGTATGTCGATCCAGTATCGAAAATTCGTGTTTCTACACCATCTAACCTTATTGATACAGACTTTGAATATGGTCTACAGGAAACACGTTGGGAGACAATCGAACTTGTTAACAACATTCCTACCTTCTTTTCTAGACCTGGACAAACTGCCCTTTCTCACACAAGTGTCCTTGCCACACAAGGCTCAGACATTGTTCAGGTAGTATGCAGCACTGAGCACAACCTATCTGTTGGTTCTCCTATTATCGTATCTGGACTTACTACCAACATTGCAGAAGGTGCGTTCGTAGTTAGCCGTCTTGTTTCAGCATTCATTATTGAATACAAAGCAAAGAAGACAATGAATTTTGCTGGAGTTACTCCAGGTGGTACAGTTGAAATTAAAGATGATACAACTCAAATTTTTGGTGGTCGTTTATATCAGGCTACCCAATACAAACTAGATACACTAGGTTCAATTAGAACAGACGGTGCAGTGCCTTCAATCCTTACCGTTGACACAATCTATCCACACGGATTTAGCGTAGGAACAAAGTTTATTTTGTCAAACACTGTTGGTGGAAAGACTTTAAGATTTAATGCAGCAAGTATTATACCTACAAACGTAGATACTCTAACTGCTACAGTTGAAACAAATGCAACAACTTCCCTTGAAGGTTATTCAAAGTTTGCATTCGTTCCTTATGACTGGAGAGGAAAGGTCTCAGGATTCTTCCAAGCATCTAATGTAGATTACAATGCTTCTACAATTACAATTACATCTCATGGATTTACAACTGGAGATCCAGTTATGTATGTTGGTCCATATGAAGACACACTAGTCGGTGGACTTACAAACTATTCTTTGTACTATGCAGTAAAGATTGATAACAATACTGTTGCTCTCTCATCAACTGAAATTGACGAATATAATACAGCAACTTTAGTTCAATTTACAAGAAATGGAACAAGTAATTTTGGACAGCATGCACTATTTTTTGCAAACAAAGTTGCTTCTGCAACAGTTGCTGACGTTATTACAACAACAAATAACCTTAAAGGGGTAGAAGAAGACGATCCAGTGTTTGTTTTTTCAACTGGAACTGGTCTAACTGCTGCTTCTCCACACAAGTCAACTAACAACCACACTGTAACTAACTATGTAAAACTTTATGTCAACCAGGCTAATAAGACTGAAGCAAGAGAAACATGGACTAACAGTGGAACATCTTTAGACGTTGTTACAAATGTATTTACAGTGCCAAGCACATCTGGTTTTACAACTGGTGATGCCGTAACATATTACTCAAACTCTGGAACAATTCCAACTGGACTTACTAGTGGTAACACATACTACATTCGTGTTCGTTCTTCCACAACAATGTCTCTACACACATCTGCAGCAGGTGCCTCTAGCGACACATTACAGGTTGACGTAACATCAACTGGTACTGGAACAAGTACAGTTATTAAGCAAAACAGAACATTAAGATTAGGTACTGCTCCAGCAGGTACTGGAATTCTAGATATTAACGGAACTACCATTAATGGAACTACATGGATTGTAGTTGGAATTATGGAAGAAAACTACGACAGCGTATATGTTCCAAATCATGGATTTTCTAGTGACGATGTTGTTCTAGTAGAAACTGCTTCTGGAGAAGGTGGACCAGTAGATGAAAACTATGGAAAAATTACTGCTCTTGCAACAACTGGAATTAATACAACATCAAACGTTATTACAGTTGATGATGGATCAAGGGTTAACACAGGAACTCCAGTATTTTTAACTGCACAAAGTGCAGAAACAACATTTAATGCTAACGCTGGTGTTAACCTAGCAACCGATGTTATTACAGTTGCAAGCACAACAGGATTTACAACTGGAGATGCAGTAACAGTAAAGCATCGTGCCCGTCCACTCTCATTTGAGCAGGCAAACGGAATCGATCCAGTAACTGATCAAATTACTGTACCATCAACAGAAAACTATGTAAGTGGACAAGAAGTAGTTTACTACAATGGTGGAGACGTTGTACCTAACGGATTAACAAGTGGCTCAACATACTTTGTAAGAGTTATTAACTCAACAACAATTAGTTTGCACGGAAGCAAGGCTGGAGCACAAGGAAACAATAACACTGTAGACTTAGTTGCTCGTGGCTCTGGAGTTGGAGCATTGAAACCAGTAAATGCACAACCAGGTGGTTTAACTGATAACGGAACTTATTATGTAAGAGTAGCAAGTGGTACAACATTTACTCTTCACGCTTCTTCAGCAGACGCTATTGCAAATAACAATTTAGTTAACATCACTGCTTCAGGATCTGGAACTGCTACTATTACACAAAGCAGCCCAACTCTTGCAGGTGGGTTGACAAACAATACTAAATATTTTGTAAGAAAGACAGGAACCAATACATTAACTCTTCATCCTACTTTAGCAAATGCAATTGCTAACACTTCAATTGTAGACATTACAACAGTTGGAACAGCAAAAGTTCAGTTGGCTATTGTGGCTCCTACTGTAAGCAACCTATCAGCAATTGATACTGCAACAGAAATTTTAACAATGGTAAATGGAGACGCTACAACCTTTAGAACTGGACAAGCAGTATTGTTTACAATGGACGACGGGACTACAACCACTCCCTTTACAAGCACTCCTCAAGTTGTTCCAGGCCGTAATTACTACATTAGACCATTATCATCAACAACATTTACACTGCACACAACTCCTGAAAAGGCAATTGACAACACAGGATCTATTAACTTTACAGCAAGTACAACAAACGCAAACGTTAGATTTACTGGTGGATTCGGACCAATTTCAATTGGACAAAGAATTAACTACTTTGTTGAAAAGGTAAATGAAAACAGAATTAGACTTAAGCCAACAAAGGCAAGTGCTTATCAAGCATTCTTGCCATCTCCATATTCTTCAGGAACAATGACCTTTACACGTAGAACAGCAACAGACTTTGCTGATGGAATCTATCTTCCACAGAATGCTTTGTCTGAAGGACAGATTCTTACATACTCATCTGGTGTTAATCCAGCAATTACTGGACTTGTAAATGCTAACCAGTACTATGTCTTTACACCAACAGAAAACTACTTTAGACTATCTACAACGGCTACTTTTTCTTCACTTAACATCCCAGTACAAGGATTGTCCACTGTAGACACGGTTGCATTTTACATAACATCTGCAGGTCACGGATATTCAACTGCATCTGCAGAGCCTGCAATCTATAACTCAACTACCCCAATTGGTGGTTTAAAGAGTGGAACAGTTTACTTTGTTAGAGGATTGGATGCAAACAGATTAGCACTATTCTATTCACCTGAAAGTGCAGCCTCCCTAGTTGTTAACGCAGCAGGAGAAGCCCCAGTAGATGATCGTGTACCTCTTCTAGACACAAATCTTGGAGGAACTGGAACATTTAAAAAGATCCCAGGGCTTATTAACTTTAGTGCTGTTGGAACTGGAACACACGAACTTTCAATCACTGGTACAAATGCTATTGACGGAATCTATGAAATTCAAACCATTCCAACAGATACACACTTTACCCTTAACCCAACAAGTGCAATTCTTAGCCCAAGAACTTATACCTTCGATCCTTTGAACACACTTGACCTTAACTATAGTATTATTAACCAAACAAATCACCAGTATTACACAGGTGCTCCAGTAGTATATAACACATCAGGAACACAAATCGGTGGACTTGTTGCTGGAACTACATATTATGCAATTAGAATTAGCCAAGATTGGTTCCAACTTGCAGCAACCAGAGATGATGCTGAAATTGGAAGAGAAATTGTTTTAACATCATTTGGATCTGGTGTAACTCACTCAATTACAAGTTCTAACGTTGCTGCAGAATTTCCTGCAAGCGGAACTGTTAGCCTAGTTCCAGGAACAAAAACAATCAATGGACTTGGAACAAACTTCCCAAATCTTTATAAGATTGGAGATGTATTTAAAGTATATGTACCAGATACTAGATTAAGCAATCTTGAATTTGTAACTCAGTCCAGTGGTATTAACTTAACAACAAACATTGTTACAACTCAAGATACACATACATATACAACTGGTCTTGCTGTAAGAGTTTCATCTAGTACTACTTTGCCAACTGGGCTTTCAGCATCAAGAATTTACTATGTAAGAGCACTTACAACTTCAACTTTAGCATTCTATCCAAATCCAGCAGATGCTAATGCAGATTCAAACAGAATTGATATTACTGGCCTTGGAACTGGTAACATGACAATCTCTCCAGTACTTCCAGGAACAGTGTTTGCTTCCAAGATTACTGGAATTAGATCAGCAACTGCCTTGACTGTAGAAGATACTATTCCAGTTACAGGATCAGATGAAGCACAAACTCCAATCTCAACTGCCTCTGGTGTTGCTAGAACCGATTTATCATATGCAACCTCTACATCATTGTATGTTAAGGGTGATGGATTCGCAGTTCACAGACCTTACGACGGTGGTGTTGAACTTACTCCTTCTACTAACCCAGACGCATCTATGATTCGTCAGACCCGTAAGTACTTCCGTTACCAGTCAGGTAAGGGTATTCAGGTATCTAAGGCAATTAACTTTAACGCTCCAACTCAGATTGATACATATACAAGAGTAGGAACTACTGCAACAATTACAACAAGAAACCCACATCGCTGTACAGATGTTGTTACAGTTAGAATTGTAGATGCTGTAAATGGAATTGGCGATCTTGGTCCTAATTACTGGAATGGAAACTTTGAAATTAATCAAATTATTGATGAAAGAACATTCACCATTACACTTTTAGGAACTCCACAAACAGATCGTCCAGGAGGATTCCCACAATTTAATCCAGTTTCTTGGGTAAACTGTGTACTAAGATCAGGATTGTTTGATGATCAAAATGGAATCTTCTTTGAGTTTGACGGTAGCAAGTTGTACTGTGTAAGACGATCATCTACACAACAGATGTCTGGAACTGCAACAGTAGCGTTTAACTCTACAAGAATTGTTGGTTCTAGCACTTCATTCTCTTCTCAGGTAGCAAAGGGACAAAGCGTTGTTATTAAGGGACAAACTTACAAGGTTGTAAAGGTTGACTCAAATGACATTATGTATATCCAACCAGCATATCGTGGTATCTCTAAGAGTGGAGTTATCATTTCAAAGGTTGTAGATACTAAAGTAGAACAAGCAAACTGGAACCTTGATCCAGCAGATGGAACTGGCCCATCAGGATTTAACCTAGATCTTACAAAGATTCAAATGGCTTACATTGACTACTCTTGGTATGGTGCAGGTAAAGTTAGATTTGGATTTAAAGATCAAAAGGGGCACGTAAAGTACTTCCATGAATTTATCCACAACAATATATTTACTGAAGCATACATGAGAGCAGGAAACCTTCCAGCCCGTTATGAAATTACTTCAACAGGAATTCCTTCATACGTACCATCACTTTCTCACTGGGGTACATCTATTATTATGGATGGAGAGTTCCAAGATGACAAGGCTTATTTGTTTACAGCAGCAGGAGATTCAATTCAGTTTACAAACAACTCAACTCAAAAGACTGCTCCTGGTCAAATTGAAACAACTAAGTCATATACCATCACTGACCCTGACACAGCAACAACTGTTGCTGCTTACAGAATTACATTTGATTCATACACCAACGCAGTAGTTGCTGCAATTAAAAATAATACAGCAGTGGCTAACTCAACTGCACTTAATGAAAAACTTCCAGTAGGAACAAAAACAATTGGAGTGCCAGTTCGTGGATACAATAACACTGGTTGGGTTTATGTTGACCAGGCTCCTTCTGCAACAGATGGTGCCACATTTAGAACCGTAACTTCTCAACAGCAATTATTTGATGCAACAAATAACTTTACTGTCTTTACCGTAGCAAGTGGACACGGAATGACTGCAGGAACTGTCCATAGAGTTAGATGGGAAGCAGATTCATCTGTACCATCAACATTCTTCTATGGTGGATCAGGTGGTAGATCTTATACTGGATCAACAATCTCTAATGGTTCAGTTGTTTATATTACACCTTACCTAGGATCATCTACACAGTTTATTGCTTCAACAGTAGCACCAGGCTCTGGAACATTCCCAAGAACTGCAACTCTTACTAACAATGCACGTTGGTACACTGGTGGCTCAACTGGTTCAGGTGCTCAAGTAATTATTTATACTAACGATGGAGCAACCTTTACATATCCAACATCACAAACATACAATATTGGATCAGGAACAGACATTGTTCCATCAGTAATCCCTCTAGTATCAGCACGTCTTGCTCCTTCAGTAGATAATGCTAACACTGGTAACTTAGGTTCAAAAGAAGTAGTAAATAGAATGCAGACAATTCTTAACTCTGTTGGTATTCTTACAAACTACGACTGCGAAATCTACTTGATTCTTAACTCAACTTTAGATAACACTAACTGGACATTCGTGAACAAGCCTTCACTCAGCCAGTTGATTAAACACTCTAAGGGAGATTTGTACACTGGTGGAATTGTTCTCTACAACTTCCGTGCAGCAGGTACTGGAACCGTAAACTCACAAGATACTACATTATCTCTTGCAGAACTTGCAACTTTAGGTAACTCAATCCTTGGTGGAGACGGTGTGTTCCCAGACGGACCAGATGTTCTTACAGTAGCAGCAGTTGTCGTAGAGCCTGCCTCAGTAACTGAAGCAATACCTCTTAAAATCTCTGCTCGTGTCTCATGGACAGAATCGCAGGCGTAACAGATGGCTCTGAGACGACTAGGAATTGCTAACCCAGATCCAAATACACCAGTCCTAATATTTACTTCGGATGGCGAGTATCTTGCCTCTGTATTGGTTACTAATGGAAATGAAAACATTGGATCTACAACAATATACATTGACCCAGAAGGTGCTGGAATCGATGCAAACTTTGTTTACATAACAAAAAATCTTCTAATTGAGTCAGGAAACTCAGTAGAAGTACACAGATTTGCTTTGGTGGAGGGTGATAAACTATACGTTAGTGGAAGTAGAGAAGGATTCTCATTCCTGGCAGAGGGAATTCAACAAACAGACCTACTCGCATACTCCCCAAAGCAACTACTTACTCGTACTGATGCTGCTTCATCGCATACATTAGTATTTGAAGATATAGATAGAATGCTAAAACTTACCAACGGTAGCACTGTAACACTTACAGTTCCAAATGAGACTGTAAACCCTGCACCACTTGGTTCAAGGTTTTACGTTACTAGCACACAGGCAGCAGTGCAAGTTGTAGCAGCCTCTGGTGTAACGTTAAATAAGAATGCAGGGTGTACAAATGTTAGCGAAGGTGCTCACAGCGTAATAGAACTTCTTAAAACAAATCCAAACGAATACCTTTTGTTTGGTGAGTTAAATAGGATATAATAGGTTAGGGGAGACACATGGCAATTAGTAGACTAGCAACAAATGTACCATTAGCAGATACAACAACTGTTATGTTTGCATCTCCAAGATCCGCTTTGATTTCTGTGATTGCTACAAACATTGGAAGCGTAGATGACAGAATTAGCATCTATCTAGTACCTAAAGATGAAGACCAAAATCAATCTAAATGGGCTTGGCTTACATATAACACAGATTTGTCTCGTGGAAACTCCATTGAGACTTACAGATTTACAATTGGTGTAGGAGATAAGGTTTACATTCGCTCTGACCAAGGAGTTACTTCATTCTCTATGAATGGTATTTACGAGTCAATTGGATCTCAGTTTGTTATTCAGCAGCCAACAGAGCCACCAACTCCACAAATTGGAGACATTTGGTTTAACTCTACTACTAACTTAATGTATTTTTGGGCAGGTAACGCATGGATTGCCTCTGCTAACCAGACTACAATTGATAACAGTATTGACGCTCACGAGGCCTTAGCAAACCCACACCCACAGTACGTAACAGATGCTGAATGGGAAAACCTTTTTGGTGCTAAGACAACTGACAACCTTCCAGAAGGAACTACAAACCAATACTATGTTTCAGAACGTGCACAAGATGCTGCAGCAGCAGCCCTAACACATAACGATCACGTAAACATTACTGTTACTTACGATGACCTAGCAAATAAAATTGTTCTTACTGGTACAAATGCAACGGGTGGAGATGTAGAATTAATCCAAGACTCTGCTGCCGTACTGTTTGACCACACTACCCATAATAATATTACAGCAACCTATGACGATGCAAACAATAAGATTGTATTGTCAGGTAATACAACAGATCTAGCATTGATCTGGATGCAGGTATAAGAGAAGAGGTGAAGAAATGCCAGCATATACACCAAAACAACTAGCAGCAGTAACACGATTAACTACTACGGCTGCAACATTGTATACAGTTCCAGCAAGCACAACTACACTTGTGAAGCAAATACTTATAGCGAATACCAGTGGTATAGACGCTAGAGCAACGATTCACATTGTGCCAAGTGGGGGAACTGCATTAGCAACAAACAAGGCCTTTGGAGAAATCCTAGTGCCTGCAAATACTACTCAACTAGTAGATGGAAGTATCGTAGTTCCAACAGGTGCTACAATACAGTGTCTAGCAAACGTTGCAGACGCAATCAGCCTACATATTAGTGGAGTGGAGATAGCCTAAAAATGTCTGATGTAAGAGTTCCAGAGCCTGTTGTCTTGGCTTCCCGTAAGGGTGGCCTTGAGATTTATGGACCAGGAACAGATGGCGATGTCACTGTTATTTCAAACATATCTTTGAATAGAGACATGTACTATAACAATCTTACAATTTTAGCAAACGTACAATTAGATACAAACGGATTTAGAGTTTTTGTTAAAGACACATTAACAATGGCAGACGCCACTTCTGTTATCGGAAGACTCGCTGACACTGTAACTGCAGGAACTATCTTTGGTGGTGGGGCTTCGGGAGTCAAAGCATCTGATACTCTTGGTGGATCTGGTGGTCTTAATAACGGTGAGAACTTCTTTGGAGAAGCAGAGTTTTATAATTTTTCACAAGCAATTGTTGCATATAAATTTGATGCAGCATTAAATAGACTTAGAACACTTCAAGGTGGATCTGGTGGAAAACCAGGTACACCAGGTAACAAAGGTGCAGACGGAGTTGCACAGCCTGCCCCTGCAGGTTCTCCAGGTGCACCAGGAAATTTAAGTCCTACATCTAGAACAAACACAGTGGGTGCCCCAGGTGGAAAAGGATCCCCAGGAAACACAGGTGCTCCAGGAAACTTAGGAACTGGAGGGCTTGGAGGTGCTGCAGGACTTGGAGGAGACGGAGGTCCAGGTGGTGGAGTAGTTGTTATTTCTGCAAGAAAAATTATAGGATCTGGAATTATTCGTGCTGACGGAAAGTCTCCAGGACCATTACCTTTACCAGGTGAAGGAACCGCAGGAAGTGTTGGTAATCCAGGTGCACCAGGAAATACAGGAGCAAAGGCCCCAGACTTTTTTCAATTCTCAAGAACTCAAGTAAATGCAGCAGGATATAACTACAATGTATTGGCATATGGATACAATGCACCAACAGTAGTTACACAATTTTATCAACAACCATTTTCTGTTACATTTAACTATACCTATACTCAAGTAACTCCAGCAGTTACACCAGGATATTCTTATGTAAACGCTCCAACTCCAGGCAACGCTTGGTCTAGAGGAATCTTTGGAGTCTTTCCAGGAAGAACTGTTTCTGGAACAAACCCTGGAAGAACAGTTTTTGGAACAAACCCAGGAAGATTTGTTAGATTTCCAAGAGGTGGTGGATTCTTTCAGCCTGGAAACCCATT
>Ga0315899_10002608_pt1 | contig 19858 bp, 18 predicted proteins | sample LakEriMetagenome_2_FD_203518 | JGI IMG/M metagenome (GOLD analysis project Ga0315899, IMG submission 203518) | Freshwater fungal communities from buoy surface, Lake Erie, Ohio, United States - Buoy 4 MA112 | ecosystem: Environmental > Aquatic > Freshwater > Lake | place: USA: Lake Erie, Ohio... | reverse complement strand
TTTACAATAATTTCCATACCTGGGTCTATGAAAGGTCCACCAATTACGAGATGTTGACCCCATTGAAACTTGATTTCTTCTCCGCTTAGATTTTCAACAGATTCATCAAAGCGAAGTTCTCCATTGATCAGCGTCATTACTCTGATTAAACGCAAAGGCAGGCGACGAAGATTTACTGAGAACTCGACAGAGAGTTTCTGCTCTGCATCTTCAAGTATTCGGTAATCCCAAGCGAGCATGGCGACTTCACCGTGTCCCCCAAGCGATGCGCCCTTGTAATCAATTGGATATTGGGCATTCGGTAAAACCTCTTGCCAGCCGCCACTGAAATGATCGAGAAAATTACCCATTGGCGCTTGCGTGGACTGAACGCCCTCGCGATATCTGACAATATCTTCCTGGCCATGCCAAAGGAGTTCTAAATCTAATTTCTTCGAGCGTAACTCCAAGATCTCTGCCCCACGCGTCAGACTGACTTTGAGATGAATCTGAGGTGAGGTCATCTCAATGATCTCGTGACCTTCCCAAAGTGCAAGGCGTCCATAGTGTCCGGAACCGCGACGTGTGAATGGGTCTCTTGGCCCCTTAGTTGTCATAGCAATACTCGCAATCCGTTTTAACTCTTGGGTAGACCAGTTTTATGATCTAAGCCATAACGCTTGGCTAATTCAATATCGATTTCTGGAACACCGAGAGCGGAAGTCCAAGCGCCCTCAACGGCAATGCTCTGACCAGATAGATAAGAAGCGCGATTTGATAGCAAGAATGAAACTACTTCGGCGATCTCACTTGGCTCTCCGATTCGCTTCAGCGGTGCTAACAACTCCAATGAATTACGTCGCGCAACCGGATCCGGTGCATCAACAAAGCTCTGCTCAAGAGCTGGGGTCATAATTGCTCCTGGTGCAACCGCATTAGCGCGGATTCCAAATGGGCCGTAAGCAACGGCTACATTGCGAGTAAGCGCATCAACAGCCGCCTTAGTCATTTCATAAACTGCGTGATCCGGCCAAGCCCGTCGTCCATGAACAGATGAGATATTAACAATCGCACCTGGAACTTTTCTTGTAGTAAACGATGCAACTGCTTCAGCGCAACCCCAAAACGAACCAATTTGGTTAGCGCCAATTAAATCTTCCAGGACTGCGGGGTCGTTAGGGAAATCATGCATTGGTGCGCCTCTAGTCCAACCAGCGCAGTTAACCCAAGAAATTAAATTGCCTTTTGATTCCGCCAATGCTCTGGCGTTTTGATGTGTCGCACGTTGGCCGACATCACCCAGAACAGAAAAAGCGTGTTGACCCGCATCTGTGATCTCTTTTTCAACCAAAGGAAGTGTTGTTGGATTAAGGTCAATAAGAATTACTATGTAATCCTCGGCTAACCGCTTTGCGATTCCACGCCCAATGCCAGATGCAGCCCCAGTAACAACAGCAACTTCTTTCATAGCGCTCTCTCCCTCTTAAGAACGTTCAATGGGTGAATGGCAAAGCCAAGAGTGAGTCTCGGATCCCTGATTTATTTGCAAAGGTACTGACTTGCAATCATCTCGACCTAAACCAACTGCACACCGAGATCGGTAATTACAGGCATCATCGACTACTGGGCTTGGTAAAGATTGGACTTGTTGGCTAAACCGCTTTTCCGTCGTGGGTGATGCAAGGGGAACAGATGCCAGAAGACCACTTGTGTAATGGTGTCGTGAATTCTTGAAAATATCATCACGATCTCCACGTTCAACAATTCGTCCGCGGAACATCACAGCAATTTCATCAGCCATGTAGTGGGCAACTCCAAGGTCGTGTGTAATAAATAGATAAGTCAACCCTCGCGTTACTTGAATTTCACGGAGCAGGTTTAGCACTTGCGCGCGAACAGATACATCTAGGGCTGAAACTGCCTCATCTAGAACAACAATCTTGGGATTAACTGTTAGAGCTCTTGCAATGGCAACTCTTTGGCATTGTCCTCCCGATAATTCGTGAGGACGACGATTTAGATGTTCTTTCTCAAGCCCGACTGCTTGGAGTAATTCAATTACTTGCTCTCGGCGCGAAGTCTTATCGCCAATATCGAAGGCAATTAAGGGACTCGAAACAATTCTCTCAACTGAATGACGACGATTTAACTGGCTAAATGGATCTTGTTGAACGACTTGAATCTCACGACGAAGGAGACGAAGTTCTTCATGCTTTAAAGATCCAAGATCTCTACCCAAGACCTCAATTGAACCGGAGTTAGGTTGATCAAGCCCAAGAAGTACGCGCGCTGCAGTAGTTTTGCCGCTGCCAGATTCGCCGACGAGCGCAAGAGTTTTACCAGCTTTCAAATCAAAAGAGACGTTATCAAGCGCGTGCACCGTACCTGTCTTGCCCTTGAAGATTCGATTTACGGCAGAGAGACTGGCAACGGAACCATTTTGGATAGCCATTTACTTAACCATCCCTATTTCAAATAACTCATCTGCTCTGAAGCAAGCAGTAAGTCGATCTTGAACTGATTCAAGTCTTGGAACTTCCTCGCGACACTTGGGTTCCGCGTGAGCACAACGTGGCGAAAATACGCATCCTGTTGGCCGATTATCTGGGCGAGGAGGTTGACCGGTTATTGAATTAATTGGTTTAGTGACATCAATTGTGTAATCACAGCGCGAATTCAGTAAAGCCTTTGTATATGGATGAACCGGATTTGAAAATATCTGGTTGACATCCCCACGTTCGACTAATTTTCCTGAGTACATCACCATGAGTTCGTCGCTAAATTGCGCAGCAACTCCTAAATCGTGGGTAATCAGCAGTACTGATAAACCACGTTCTGCCGCTAACTTGTCGATTAGTGTGAGAACCCGCGCTTGTGTGGTCACATCGAGCGCAGTAGTTGCCTCATCTGCAATCAGAACCTTTGGTTCGCCACTCAATGCGATTGCTATAACAACGCGCTGCAACATTCCGCCAGACATTTCAAATGGGTAAGAATCAATTCGGCGGTCGGGTTCGGGAATACCAACACTTGCTAAAAGTTCGATCGCAGCTTTTCGAGCCTGAGAACGATTCAAATCTGAATGTAATTGAATGCTTTCCACTATTTGCGCGCCTATACGCATAATCGGATTTAGCGCAGACATTGGATCTTGGTAAATCATTGAAATATCATTGCCGCGTAAGTGGCGGAATTCCTTCATTTTCATCCCTAGGATTTCCTGACCCTCAAGGAATATCTCGCCCTTTTCTATCCGAACTGGTTCTTTTATCAAACGCATTAGTGAGTAAGCAGTCAGTGACTTTCCACTTCCGGATTCACCAACTAAGCCAACTCGACGCCCAGCAGGAATATCAAAGGAGAGATCATCTATAACAGTTACGCGGCCTTTGGCTGATGGAACTGATAGCGAAAGACCTTTAACTACAAGGGCGCTTGTCATACTGAAGACCGCCTTGAATCCATGTTGACTCGGATTCGTTCACCATAAGCATTAAATGCCAAAATCGTAATTGTGACGGCAAGTGCTGGGAAGAATACAAACCAATATGTATTCCAAATCTTGGCATAACCTTGCAGCATTAGCGTTCCCCAAGATGCGTTCGGTGGCTGTATGCCAAGACCGATAAAACTCAAAGTTGCTTCCAACATAACCGCTGCAGCAGCGTTAATACTGAGTTGTACTAAGAGTTGAGGAGCGATATTTGGCATTACTTCCGAGAGAATCAACTTAGATCTTTTTGTACCACTTGCAATCGCTGCGGTGACATAATCTGATGCCAACTCTGTAACAACGGCGCTGCGTGCCATACGCGCGGTAGTAGGAGACAGCAAGAAACCAACGACAATCGGTAGCGAAATAACACTGGCACCAACGGCTGAAACGCAGACGAGAGCGAAAAGGATCTGTGGGATCGCCATTGTTGCATCTGCAGTTCTCATTAAAAATTCGTCAACCCAGCCACGACGAACCCCAGCCACCAACCCCCAAGTAGTTCCGATTAACAGGGCTACCACTGTTGCTGCGATCGCGATCAGAATAGTGATTCGACCGCCGTAGAGAATTCGCGAGAATAGATCGCGTCCCAAGTCGTCAGCACCCATCCAGTTTGCTGCTGTTGGACCGGAGAAAGCCTCCGCGACACCAATGGCATTTGGATCATAAGGCGCGAGAATTGGCGCAGCAAGGCAGACTCCAAGGATGGAAAGAATTAATAATGCGGAAAAAGAAATGCGTTTTTTAAATTTCACTCTTTTGAACCTTAGCTAAACGTAGACGGGGATCAACAATTCCGCAAAGAACATCAAAGAGAAAAGTGGTCAAAATGAAAAATGAGATAATGGTCAACGCCACGCCTTGAATCACTGCATAGTCTCGTTTGAATGAACTTTCAATAGCCAGTGATCCGATTCCAGGAAGTCCAAACATATACTCAATAACAACAACTCCACTGAGCGTGTAGCCGACAATGAGTCCGAGCATCGTAAGAGTTGGAATTAAAGAGTTTGGCAAGACGTGGCGGAAAAGAATTCGACCGCTTGATATGCCTTTACCTTCGGCAGTTCGAACAAATGGTGACTGCTTAACTTCCAACATTGAGGCTCTTAAATACCGAACTAGGTATGGTGTCGCAGTCAGCCCACCAGTTACTGCAGGCAACAACATCAATTTCAAATTTTCAAGCACATCCTCTGAGATTGGTACATACCCACGCGAAGGCAACCACTGAAGGGTTAGGGAGAAAACCAAAATAAGAATAATTCCAATTACAAAGCCTGGAACTGAAAGACCAATGGATGTGTAGTAGCCGATAACTCTATCTAGGATTGATCCTGGCTTTAGAGTGGATAGTGGAGCAAGAATTAAGGCGAGAATTACCGCAATAAGAATAATGAAAAAAGTTAGTTCTAAAGTTACAGGAATTCTTTCTGCAACAAGCTGGGTGACCGGGAATTGAGATATGTAGGAAACTCCCAAGTCTCCGCGAAATGCATCACCAATCCAATCTAAGAGTTGCGCGAGGAGCGGGCGGTTTAAGCCCGCTTCCTCACGCAACGCCGCTAGTGCTTCAGGAGTTACTTCTGTAGCTGCACCAAGCCTTGCGAGCACTGGATCACCAGGGAGAATTCGAATCGACAAGAACACCATCACGACACTTAGCGCCAAAACGCTAAGGCTAGATGCGCCACGTCGAATCAAGAACAAACCCATATAACTCCTTTATCTATCTTTCTATTTGTATTGCTATCCCGTTACCGGGGGCAATTTACTTGAATGAAGTTCCCTCGAGGTGGATCTGACCACCAGCTTCAACCCAAGCATTCTTCACATTTGCGCGCGCTGCATGCAGCACGTCAAATACGAATGGTGTGATTAGTGGAAGTTGCTCATTCTCCATCTTGAGCGCCTTGCACCATTCAGCCTTACGTTCAACTGCGTTCAGAGTTCCGATCGCCTTGGTGTATTGCGCATCGTATGCCGCATTATTCCAATTTGATTCTGCACGACCAGAAAGTAGGAAGTTCATAGAGAATGCTGGTTCTCCTGGAACTGATTGATAATTAGGGAGTAACAAACCTGGATAGGTCTTTCCGGCTGGGTAGAACTTACCGGCCCAAGTTCCTACTTCGTTGTTCTCGATCTTCATATCGATTCCGATTTGCTTCAATGAGGCCTGTAGTACTTGACCCATTGCGTCAAATTCAGGAAGTGCTCCTGCAATACCCCACCACGTAAATGACTTCACGCCGGCAGCAGCAAATAGCGCCTTCGCCTTTTGGAGGTCGTACTTGTAGGCAGTTAGTCCGCCTGCTTTTCCACAGTTCCAAGGACTATTGTCAGGAACAATTGTGTTATACGAAGTAACTTTACCGAATCCGTAGTAAGCAGATTTCAAGATTGCGGCTCGATCAGTTGCATAGGCAATTGCCTGTCGCACTCGAATGTCATTAAACGGAGCTGAGTTTAGGTCATATTCCCAAGTTACTGATGTACTTGAAACTGTCGCCTTAACCAATTGAAGGTTCTTATCTTTCTTCAGTGGTGCAGCATCCGCTAGTGGAAGTTGATACAGGACATCTATATCTCCAGAGCGAAGTGAAGTTACAGCAGCGGTTGGATCCGATGACTTTACAAATTTAATTGTAGGAATCTGAGCCTTTGCACCGTAGTAACGTGGGTTAGCTTTCAATGTAAGTGAAACGTTAGGACTGAATGCCTCAACTTGATATGGCCCTGATGTTGCAGGGTTTACATTGAAATTACTAACCTGGCTAACTTTAATCATCTTGATCCAGGCGATTGCTTCTGGGAATAGCGCGCTTGGAGAACTGAGATCAAAGATTACTTCGTTTCCTGAAGCAGTTACTTTATCGATGATCTTTATCTTGTTTGCTTCTTGAGTAACAGTTGTTGGAAGCTTTGCGTAATCAAATACCTCTTTAACTGCTTTTGCATCGAGAGGTGATCCGTCAGAGAACTTTGCTCCGCTACGGATCTTAAATGTCCACTTGGTACCTGCCGCGTTTGATTTCCATGAAGAAGCGAGATCCGGGGCTACAGTGCCTGTTCGAGTCCACTTTGAAAGACCTGACCAGAGCAGTGGAAAGAGTGATTCCTCATATGCGAAAGTTCGAATAATTGGATTTAGTTGTGGAAGACCCTGCGTAGATCCCACTACGAGAGTTGTCTTCGTTGCCGCGGTGGCAGGTCCGACTGCTGTTGTGATAGATAGAACCATTCCTGTTGCGATTGTCGCGACAAGTATTTTCTTCTTCACACTAAATTGTGATCGAAGCATCTAATTCCCTCCAGAGAGTAAATGTGACAAACCAATCCTCGCTCTGAGAATTGGCCATAGGCGTCCCCGCTAGTACATATCAGCATGTCCAGTAAGTCAATGATCACTTACATCCTGGAGTCTTCGAGGTTGGAATATCGCTAATTTCCAGCCGAAAATCCTACAAATCAACCGAATCTTGACCCACTATGTAACGAAATGTGATCGGCAAGGAATGTGCCCCCTACTGATTAGTAATTTACTGCTTGAGCACCATTGTCGATTGTCCTGGCACAAGAACTTTTCCAGACTTCAAGACTTGTAACGTCTTGGTGCCTATCTGAGAACCTTTAGCAATTATGCTCCAGTTTTTAGAATTTGGAAGCGTCACTGTTGCTCCAGATGAATCAGCGTTATGGATTACCACAATTGTATTTGCCTTATCTCCTACTGCTTTGCCATTGATTGTGTATGCGATCAAGGTATCTGTGCCCTTTAGGAATTTAAGATTTGCCTTAATTGCCGCAGTACTTGTCATTCGAAATGCAGGATGAGCAGCTCGTAGCGCAATTAAACCCTTGTAGTAATTAACTGTTGAAGCGTATTTCAGTTTTGTACTCCACTTAATTGAATTAGTCGCATCATCTGATTTATAACTGTTGTCATCACCGTTTTTTGAACGCAGAAACTCTTGCCCCGCCTGCATAAATGGAACGCCCTGTGACAAGAATGCAATTGAGGTGGCGAACTGGCTTAATTGCGCAACGCCGGCAGGAGAGATTCCCTTAACGCTGGCAGTTAACTTGTCAGCCAAAGTTAAGTTGTCGTGTGACTCCACATAATTAACTGATTGCATCGGCGAGCTCGTTGTCCATTTATTTAGGAAGAGCGGGTTGTAGTCAGTATTTCCCACGATTCCAGGATAGATGTCTCCAACTGCGCTGATCTTTCCTGTTGCCCAACCAGTATCGGATGCCTTAAAGACCGATCCCTTAATGCCATCACGAATTTGATCATTAAAATGGGCGACGTTGTTTAACTTCGCAATATTGGTTTGACTAGCGCGTAGATCCTTATCTAAAGTCCCCATCTCCCAGCCCTCACCGATAACAATAATTGTCGGGTCGATTGCCTTAAGGGCAGCGGTGATTTCATTTATTGTCTTAACATCCACAATGCCCATTAGGTCAAAGCGGAAACCATCAAGATTATATTCAGTAGCCCAGAACTTAACTGAGTCAACTATGAACTTACGGACCATTGGACGCTCCGAGGCGACATCATTTCCGACGCCGGTTCCGTTTGTCAGCGCACCACTCTCGTCAGTACGGAAGAAATATCCTGGCGTGATTAAGTTCTGACTGAATTTGCTTGTGTCATAAACGTGGTTGTAAACCACATCCATATTTACACGCAAACCAATGGAATGCATCGCTTGGATAGCCTGCTTAAGTTCGGTAATGCGAGCAGTTGGATTCGCTGGGTCTGAACTATAAGAACCTTCTGGCACGTTGTAATTCGCTGGATCATAACCCCAGTTAAAAGTTGGTGCCGCTTCGTCTACAGATGCAAAGTCATAAATTGGCAATAACTCAACGTGAGTAACCCCCAGGTCTTTTATAGCTGAAATTCCCGTAGCTACTCCACCACTCTTTGTCTTTAACTCTGTAAAGGCAAGATACTTTCCTCTGTTCTTTGGAGAAATACCGCTCGAAGAATCCATTGAAAGATCTCGCACGTGAAGCTCGTAAATGACCGCATCTGTTGCCTTGCCGCTAAAGGCTGGCTTTGATTTCTTCCAACCCTTTGGATTAGTCTTTTCAATATCAATGACCACGCCACGAACGCCATTAATCGTAGTTGCGCGGACATATGGATCAACTGCTTCGTTTGTCTTGTCATCAAGAGTGACTCGATAGTTGTAAATCAATCCCTCTTGATCACCTTTAAGGGTGGCTACCCAAGTGCCATTCACATCAGATGACATTCTGGTTTCAACCGCTGATGACAATGGAGAGTCTGCCTTGGCATAGGTAACGAGCGTTACTGCAATGGCAGTTGGAGCCCAAACTCGAAACTTGGTGGAAGTTGGAGAATACGTGTTTCCAAGATCATTACCTGTATATGTGTACTTTGCACTGAAGTCCGCAGAATCGTAGAGCTGAGCCAATTTATTTCCCAGGGGAACCGGCGCAGGCGTGGTTGGCAATGAGTAGTGAATTGTTGGATCTCCTTGCCTTAACCAAATTTCCGTTACTCCGTTAGCACCAAACTTGGTAATAAAGCGATCGTCCGGAACATCTTTAGAGAGCCATTCTCCTTTTCGGACGATGATACCCAAGTCATCAAACTTATCCATTTCGGTAATCTCAATCGTTACAACTTTGCCGAAGGCATCATCAGCAGTAAATTGCACACCAGCTTTATTCACATCAACATCGGTGCCCGTCAATTTGTTCTTCCATAGCCATAGATTCCAACCTACATAATCCGCTGCCACGCGTTGATAGTGAACGGTGAGCTTCACGGTTTCAGGATTTGCCGCGGTAGCAATGCTGGGAATTCCAACAGAAAAAGTGGCGATCGCCAATAAAAGGGCTTGAAATGTGCGCGCTGGTTTTTTCACGCCGAGTAGATTACACGCTTGCGTATGAACTTTAGGTTATTTTACGTTGGCACCTGGGGCAGAAATGCGAGGAACGTGCTCCGAAGGTTATCCGACGAATCAGGGTGCCGCATCGTGGGCATGGTTCATCGGTACGCCCATATGCCGCCAGAGATTGCTCAAAGAATCCGCTGTCACCATTGACATCAATATATAAATCATCGAACGAAGTGCCGCCCTTTTCGATCGCCTCTTGCATTACTTCGGTTGCGAAATCGATTATTGATGCAATCTTCTTTTTCGAAAGATCTGCTGTTGAAATCTCTGGATGTACTTTTGCTCGCCACAAAGTTTCGTCTGCATAAATATTTCCTACACCACTCATAATCTCTTGATTGAGTAACGCGGTCTTGATTCTAATATTTCGCTTTGCAAATTTGTTTATAGTTTCATCTCGGTCAAAGATAGGGTCAAATGGATCAGTTGCGATGTGATGCGCAGATGTGGGAATTCCATCTCTAACTTCTTCTACAGATACCCACCCAAAGGTGCGCTGATCATTAAAGACCAACTCGCGCTTACGGAAAATCTTGGACAATTCAAATTTGGCGCGAACGTGTTTTGCTTCTGGCCGATCTTTTTGATGGATCAAAAACTGTCCGCTCATACCTAAGTGAGCAACTAAAACCTGTGGGCGATCTAGGGTAAACCAGAGAAATTTGCCACGGCGCTTTACATCCAGAAACTTTGCACCATTGATCACCTTTAATGGTGCGATTGATTCGGGCTTGAGCGCTCGTGGATGCAGTTCTTGTGCCGAGGTAATCGTGTAACCCTTTATCAACTTTTGCAGGCCGCGTCTGACCGTTTCTACCTCAGGAAGTTCAGGCATTGCTCAACCTTTATAGATCACGCTGAGTGCGGCGAGTGCGCTGTCGTAACCTTTATCTTCTTTACTTCCCGGCAACCCAGCGCGAGCAGTTGCTTGATCTAGGTTGTCACACATCAAGACGCCAAAACCAATTGGCTTAGAACGACTTAACGAAACATCCATTACTCCTTGAGTAACCCCTTGGCAGACATAATCAAAGTGTGGGGTCTCGCCGCGAAGAACTAAGCCGACGATTACAGCAACATCGAAGCCTTCATCGAATGCTAATTGTGCGGCTAATGGGAGTTCAAAGGATCCGGCTACGGTGCGAGTAATCGGATTCTTGATTCCTGCGGATTGAAATCCCCGCACTGCACCAGAAACTAGTGCGTTACAGATTTCGGGATGCCACGAAGCTGATATGACTACCGCCTTAAGGTGCGGAAGCTGCGGTATTGAAATTTCAGGTGCTTGTCCGACCATTAGAGCGCTCCTAACGCATGATTTAACTTATCTCGCTTCGTTTCTAAATACTTCCGATTGTATTGATTGGCGATTACTTCAAGTGGAGCCGTTCTCACAGAAATTCCCGATTCTTCAATTGAAGCGACCTTCTCAGGATTGTTGGTTAAGAGAATCAATGATTTGATCTGCAGCCGCTGCAGTGCGCTGATTGCATCTTCATAAGTGCGATCGTCTACTGGTTGGCCAATAGAGATATTTGCTTCAACAGTGTCTTGCCCCGAATCTTGCAGCACATAAGCACGAATCTTCTCTGCTAAGCCTATTCCACGGCCTTCATGATCGCGCAGATAGATGATGTAACCATTTCCACTCTGCTCAATCAGGTGCATCGCTTCCTTTAATTGTGAACCACAGTCACAGCGCTTTGAACCAAATACGTCACCTGTTAAGCACTCTGAATGAATTCGAACGAGTGGCTCAGATTGGGATTGTGATCCAAATTTAAGAATTGCGTGTTCCGCTCCTGTTGGAGATACATATGTTGAGATCTTCCATTGCGCATTTTCTAGCGGTAGCTCGGCCCAGTCCAAATCTGAATCTGAATTACTGGTTGGCTGGGGTGCAACGCGTGCCAACTCTTCGATTGATATAACTTGCAGACCATGGGCTAGTGCGAACTCTGTGATCTGGGAACCGCGCATCATTGAGCCATCATCGTTTACTAATTCCGATAAGACTGCAGCTGAATTTGAACCGGAAAGCTCACATAAGGCGATGCTCGCCTCAGTATGTCCGCGGCGCTCGTGAAGTCCACCAGCGACAGAGATCAACGGAAATACATGGCCAGGGCGCGCAAAGTCCGTTGGTTGAGAATTAACATCAGCTAGCGCGCGCAAGGTGTTGGCACGTTCTTCAGCCGGTATTCCAGTTGAGCGACCTGCTATCAAATCTACTGTCACGGTAAATGCAGTCGTATGGTTATCTTCATTACGTTTGACCATTAGAGGTAATTTCAAGCGCTTAGCAGTTTCTGCGGTTATAACGCCACAGATTACGCCCGAGGTGTACCGCACCATAAAACCGATATTTTCAGCGTTTGCTTTCTCAGCCAAGAGAATCAAGTCTGCTTCGTTTTCACGGCTTTCATCATCGGTCACGACAATAAATTTGCCAGATTTAAAATCACTGAGTACTTGATCTAAATTCTTCATTTCTTTTCCTGTCCACGTGCAATAAGTCTTTCTACATACTTGGCTAGAACATCTACTTCTACATTTAGTTGATCGCCTATCGATTTTTTGGACAGGTTTGTCTTGGCAAGGGTTTCCGGGATCAGCCAGACTGAAATTTGATTGGCGGGATCGTTTAACTTGCCAACTGTGAGGGAAACGCCTTCTAGGCAGATAGAGCCTTGCGCAACTACATATTTCATTAACTCTGCTGGAATCGAAAGATCCATCCGTGTCCATTGCGAATCAGCAGAAATGGCCACAACTTTTGCCACACCATCAACGTGCCCTTGGACGATATGGCCACCCAAGCGATCAGCCGTACGTGTGGCGAGTTCGAGATTTACGATAGATCCAACTTCAAGAGATCCAGTAGTTGTTAAGTTGAGGGTTTGTATCATTACATCAACAGAAAATTTTGAGGAATCAAAAGTGACAACGGTGAGGCAAACGCCATTAACGCTCACCGAATCACCCTGGGCAATTTGTGAGGCAACTTCAGGGCTAGTGATCTCCAAACGAGCGCTGCTTTCTTGGTGCGCTATCGCAGATATCTGCCCAATTGCTTGAATTAATCCCGTAAACATCAACGGCCGCCTTCTCTATTAATAGCGCTCTTCATTAAAGTTATCTTTAGATCTGCTCCCAAGATTTCTACATCGGAAATCTCAAAATCTAGACGCTCAGATAAATTCATGATTCCTAAGTCACCGATAGATGGCGTGCCTGAGCCCAAAATAGTTGGCGCCTGGAAGAGCACAATCTCATCAATTAGATCTGCACGTAACAGCGCAGTGCCAAAAATTGGTCCAGACTCAATCAAGAGTTGATTAAATCCGCGCTGATTGGCCAAGGTAATTAACTTTTTGGTATCACGTGAATTGATGATCACCGTCTCTGCATCACCATTTAAAATTTGTGAATTGCTATTTACAGGTTTTTCGCCCATCACGATCCGAACAGGGTTTCGGCCCTTGCCTTTACTTGTCATCAGCGGATCATCAGCGGCGACAGTTGCAGTTGAAGTAACAATCGCATCGACTTGCGAGCGCATATGTGCAACGTCGTCACGAGCAACTTCTCCGGTAATCCATTTGGAACTGCCATCACTTGCTGCGACCTTGCCATCCATTGTCGATGCGATCTTCCAAGTAATTCGGGGGCGACCTAACTCGACCTTGGTAAGCCAAGCTCTATTTTCTAACCGCGCTTGTACTTCTTCGACTCCTGCTTGAATTTCTATACCCGCCTGGCGCAAGCGCTCTGCTCCCCCTGCCGCAATAGGATTTGGATCTTTAACTGCATATATAACTTTGGTGATTCCAGATTTGATAATGACATCAACACACGGTGGAGTCTTACCGTGGTGGTTGCAAGGTTCTAAAGTCACATAAAGAGTTGAACCAATCGTTTTTCCCTGCGCAGCATTTATTGCGATGACTTCGGCGTGATCTCCTCCCTGATGAAAACCTTCACTGATTAACTCTCCGGTTGCAGATGTGATGACTGCGCCAACAATTGGATTTGGGTAGGTCTTTCCAAGCCCAAGGCGAGCAGAATCAATGGCGCGAGCCATCGCAGCTTCTGCACTCAGTACTTGATTCATCGCAATCACCCTTAGTCGAGAACGGATGTTGCATCTCGGGGTGGAAAAGCGGTACGAGCCGACGCAGTGATACTTTGTTTGGAAAAACCAAAAACAAAGCATGCGCCGACTACACGTTGGTTTTCTCTCATCCGGACTTTAACCGTCGGTTCGGGAATTTCACCCAATCCACCGGTCAATGGCCTTGACCGGGTCGCAGACTTTAACTGCCGGTTCGAAATTACATCGACCCCGAAAAACAACACCTTTATTCTAGCGCTTCAAGCCGTGGTGCGATAATCCCGGCCCAATATCTAAGAATGAACTGCTATTTAGGGGTAATTAAGCGACGCTTACTATGTCCATGACGAAAATTAAGGTTTCATTTGGACCAACAGGGCCACTGCCTTGTGCTCCGTAACCAAGATCAGGTGGAACCACTAACAAACGTCGTCCACCGACCTTCATCCCGGGAATACCTTGCTGCCATCCAACAATCAAATTCGATAAGGGGTAAGTGGCAGGTGATCCACTGCTCCAAGAAGATTCAATAAGCGCGCCATTTGACCAAGTCATCAGTGTGTAATGAAATGTAATTGTAGACGTTGGCAACACTTCCGCACCTGTTCCAACGACTATATCTTTTGATTCTAAAGTTGTTGGTGGAGTGCCACTAGGCGCACCAATGGTGGGTGCTTCACCCATGTTGGTTGTGACTGTAGGCAAATTATCTGCGGTTGCGCTCACTTCTTTATCTCCACATCCGGTTAGTAGCACCATTGAAAAAGCTAGAATTACAGCGATACTTCGCTTCATTATTTCTTTTCTCCTTCACCAATTTCGCGAATTAACTTGAACTCTCCACTGCCCAACTGTCCTTGATCACGGTACATCTCTAATTTTGCTCGAGTGTCTGCGATATCTAAATTACGCATCGTTAACTGCCCAATTCGATCTACTGGTCCAAATGCTGCACCTTCGGTACGTTCCATAGACAGTTTCTCTGGGTGGTAGCTAAGCGTCGGTCCAGTTGTATTGATAATCGAGAAATCATCTCCACGGCGCAGGCGAATAACCACTTCACCTGTGACAGCAGAAGCAACCCATCGCTGCAAGGATTCGCGCAACATAAGTGATTGCGGATCGAGCCAACGTCCTTCATAGAGCAAGCGGCCCAAGCGGCGGCCTTCCGCGTGGTAATTAGCGATTGTGTCTTCGTTGTGAATGGCACTTAATAAACGCTCGTAGGCGATAAAGAGCAAAGCCATACCTGGAGCTTCATAAATTCCACGGCTTTTAGCTTCAATAATCCGGTTCTCAATTTGGTCTGCCATTCCAAGTCCGTGGCGACCACCGATCTCATTTACCGCCTGCATTAGCGCGACTACATCCGTGAATTCTGTTCCATTCACGGCAACGGGGCGGCCTTGCACAAATTGAATCTTTACATCTTCACTTGCAATAGCGATGGATGAATCCCAGAACTTCACTCCCATAATTGGGTTAACTATTTCAATTGAAGCATCTAGATTCTCTAAATCTTTCGCTTCATGGGTGGCACCCAAGATATTCGCATCTGTGGAGTAAGCCTTTTCCACACTATCGCGATAGGGGAAGTTGTGAGAGACCAACCACTCAGACATCTCCTTACGTCCGCCTAGTTCACGAACAAAGTCTGCATCCAGCCAGGGCTTATAGATTCGTAGATTTGGATTGGCTAGTAATCCATAGCGGTAGAAGCGCTCAATGTCATTGCCTTTATATGTCGATCCATCTCCCCAAATTTCAACTTTATCCTGCAACATTGCGCGGACTAATAGCGTTCCAGTAACTGCTCTCCCAAGTGGAGTTGTGTTGAAATACTGCTTTCCGCCAGATCTAATATGAAAAGCACCGCAAGCTATTGCAGCTAAACCTTCTTCTACTAGAGGGGTTTTGCAATCGACTAAGCGAGAAATTTCTGCTCCATACTCTTTGGCGCGTACTGGAACAGAATCAATATCAGTCTCGTCATATTGGCCTAGGTCAGCGGTGTAGGTGCAAGGAACCGCACCCTTTTCGCGCATCCACGCAACGGCAACCGATGTATCAAGTCCACCAGAAAAAGCGATACCGACTTTTTCACCGACCGGAAGCGATGCGAGTACTTTTGACATGTTGGCAAGTCTAACGGTTCAAGAGGCTGGCTAGCGCAGGCTTAACCTTCCACAGAGAAATCATCGCTTCGTAGCGTGATTTCTCTGTGTTATCGGCGATAGCGCCTGTCTTTACTGCGCGAATCATTAAATTGCGAGGTGTGTGCTCTCCCCCAATAAATTCAATCGCTTCCACGCGATAGCCAACTAACTTCATAATCTGCATCCGCAACGCATCAGTGATCAAATCACCAAGTCGTTCTTTCATAATTCCATTTCTTGTAATGATCTGCCAAGGTTCTGGCGTATCCACCATCTGAGCTTGAATATCGTGGTGGCAACAAGGAGCGATTAACGCCAATTTAACATCGGAATTTACCGCCCAGCTAATCGCATCATCTGTTGCGGTATCGCAAGCGTGCAGCGCAATTGCGACATCAGCAGAAGTTAAAGATGTCTGAGAAATTTCTTCTGCCAAGAAGGAAATACTCTTGGAGATTCCAAGTTTTTCAGCGATTTGGTTGTTGCGAAGGCGGGCGCTCTCGCGCACATCGATTCCAATTACTTTGACAGGTATTCCTTGCTTAGTTAAATACTGATGAGCGGCAAAAGTTAGATAAGCGTGTCCACACCCTAGGTCGACAATGGAGAGTGGTTTCTCTGGTGTGGGTTTGGCAATATGGCCAACAGAAATAGCTGATGTCAACGAAGGCGCCAATAACCTCAAAAATTCTTCAACTTGCAAATACTTATCATTTTTGCCAGCTTTAACTTTTCCGGATTTATCAGAAATTCCAACTTCGATTAAGAAAGGATCACTCGCATCGAGCAATCGAACCTTGGAGCGATCATGTGAAAGATCTGCCTCGAATGGCTCTTGGGTGCGGTGAATTAAAGGTTCACCTTTTTTGGTAATACGCACGGAAATTGAACCTACTTGATGCTCCAAAAGAATGTTTGCAAAGCCAGAATCTAGGAGATTAAGCGCTATGAATTCTGATGGAGAGTAATTCTTTGTGGTCATTGCGCGACCATCACTCTGCATGACTTGATACTTAACTTCACCTTTTATCAGAGCGGGCTTTACATCAATGCGCTCAGCAGGAGTCTTCATATTTCTGCGGCGGCCAGATAAGACCAACCTCACGAACGTATCCGACTTTTCTAGGCTGGCGACTACTTCGGCCAGCGCTGCAGCAAGTGTCGAATCCATGTATTTAAAATACCTTAGATTCCAATGCACTACGCTCTGCAGGTGATTACAACTAACGCTTGGATCCTGACCGCCATACTTTTGGGAATAGTCGTCGCCTTTGACTTTGCTTGGGCGGTTATTCGCCGCAATCAAAATACATCTCTACGAGAAGCGACGGTATGGAGTTTGATCTACGTATCCCTAGCGATCGCATTTGGCATTTATCTCGGTACTTGGACTGATTCGCAGACGCAGCAAGAATTCTTCGCTGGATGGCTGACCGAGTATTCATTGTCTTTCGACAATCTCTTTGTATTTGTACTTATTTTGACTAGATTAAAAATTGAAGAAAAGAAAAAACAACTGGCCCTACTTTTCGGAATTTTGATAGCACTTGTATTTCGCATTATTGCAATCAGCTTGGGAGCTGCGGCAATTAAGCAGTTTGAATGGATCTTTTTCTTGTTTGGAGCCTTCTTAATATTCACCGCAGTTCATCTGATTATCGAGAGCACAAGCGATGAAGAAGAGGAAGAGAAAGAGAGTAGGTTAATTACCTATTTGAAATCTAAGGGGCTTAAGCCTTTCACAATCGCTCTGCTCGCCTTAGGGGCAACCGATATATTCTTTGCGCTGGATTCAATTCCGGCAATCTTTGGATTAACTGAAAATGTCTATGTTGTTGTAACGGCAAATGTTTTCGCACTAATGGGTCTACGCCAACTCTACTTCTTAATTGGTGGACTTATGCAACGCCTGATCTATATAGGACAAGGTTTATCAGTAATCCTTGGATTTATCGGGATCAAGTTGATTTTTCACGCCTTCCACGCAGTCGGCATTCACGAATTACTTGGATTTGAAATACCAGAAATCACAATTTCGCAGAGTCTGACTGTAATCATTGGTGTATTGGGAATTGCGACCGTGTCGAGTCTACTTGTGACTGCAAAGCGAAAAAGGCTAGCGAGTTAATTCAACGACTACAGCAAGGCCTCCTAATTCGCTCTTTCGTAGCTCGAGTTTTCCGTCGTGCTCCTGCACAATTGCAGCAATGATGCTTAAACCAAGACCCGAACCGCCACTAGCTCTAGACCGTGATGGATCAAAGCGGTTCATGGCTTCTATCTCGCTGCGATAAGCGCTATCCGGTAACCCTGGGCCACCATCTTCAATCACCAAACTGACTTTTTTACCTTTAGCTTTAAGTGAAACAGCAACCGGTGCATTTGCGGGAGTATGTCTGACAATATTGGATAAACAATTTTGGATTAGTCGATTTAGGTGCTCGCGCGATCCTTTAATTTCACAATTATTATCTAGCGAAACTTCCATCTTTCGTTCATTATTGAAGAGCTGAAAATCGTTGATATGCGCTTGAATTAACTCGTTCAACTCTATTTCTTCAAAGGTTGTCGGGCGGCTCTCTCCGAGTTCGGCAAGCAACAGAAGATCGTGAATCAAATTCTCCATTCGCTCAATCTCCGTATTTACTCGTGAAAAAGCGCGCGCTCTGTCGACTACATCTCCCATCTGCCCCTTGCTCAGCATCTCGCTATATCCCTTGATTACAGTCAATGGTGTTCGTAGCTCATGTGAGGCATCAGCTAAGAACCTCTGCATTCTCTCTAGCGCTTTGGCATCCAAACCACGATTGTGGCGGCGCAGCAAGACTAAAGAGATTAAGGTGGCAAAGGCGTTGGCCACGAGAGTAAAACCTGCAAGATTTCTTAAATTGGATTGAAAGTTTAGATTGAGCCTATCTAGATCTGCTGCAACTACCAGATAATCGCCTCCTGCGATTTTTACGGCTCTAGCGCGAAAGGGGTTATCTCCATCTACTGATACTGGAGAAGAAATAGCGCTCTTTACCAATTCTAGACTCTTAATTCCTGAGTAGATTAGATTTGATTCATTAATAACCGTCTCATCACCTTCTTTGGTCACAAGAGCAAGCGTTAAATCCAATTTCTGCTCGTCGATTGTAAAGATAGCGGCGCTAATTGCTTCTGCAGGGTAAGACTTAACGCGTTCTACCACTAAATTAATTGATCGATCTAACTCTTGAAGATCAGAGTTTTTTGCATCAATTGTTGCGAAGCCACCAATGACGCCAGATAATACTGTGGTTACGAAGATTGAGATTACAGCGTATTTACTTCGCGATCGCGGCATATTCACTTTGGTTCCTGAATTACGAAACCTACGCCACGAACCGTCTTAATCCCTTCAAATCCATCTTTATGTAATTTCTTTCGCAGGTATGAAATGTAGGTGTCGGCAACGGTGCTTTCAGATTCAAAGGTAATACCCCAGACTTCATCTAAAAGTAGGCTCTTACTTAACACTCGATTTTTATTTTCGATCAAGACTTGCAAGAGTCTAAATTCTGTTGGTGAGAGGTCGATTACTTCTTCATCAAACTTAACGGTATGACTAGATTCGATTACAACGATTGGTCCACAGCGTAATTCTGCAGAACCTATGGTAGAAATTTGTGATCGTCTCAGGATCGCTTTAACTCGCAACAAGAGTTCTTCCAGGCCAAATGGCTTAGTCACATAATCATCTGCACCTAGAGTTAAGCCGCGAGTCACATCCGCTCGATCTGCGCGCGCACTCAACATCAGCGCTGGAGTGTTATCTCCTAGAGAGCGCAACCGTTCTACGAGTTCAAAACCATCCATTAGAGGCATGTTTATATCAATTATCAGTAGATCGGGTTTCTTATTGCGAATAGCCGTCAGGGCTGACATTCCATCCGGGGCGGTCACCGTCTCAAAGCCTGCGATGCGCAACGCATCCCCCAGCAGTTCGCGAACTCCAGCTTCGTCGTCAACGATAAGAATCAGTTCGGCCATGGCAGTAGCCTTGCATGCCTGCGCATAAATAGCCACGGAGTAAGGCGACAATCACGGCTTGGAAGGCGTTTTCACCGAACTTTCACAAAGTTTTGGCTGATACTTATGCCAACGGAATTTGAGGTAGAAAATGCGAAATCGGCTGGTCGCCCTT
>Ga0315899_10002607_pt1 | contig 19860 bp, 18 predicted proteins | sample LakEriMetagenome_2_FD_203518 | JGI IMG/M metagenome (GOLD analysis project Ga0315899, IMG submission 203518) | Freshwater fungal communities from buoy surface, Lake Erie, Ohio, United States - Buoy 4 MA112 | ecosystem: Environmental > Aquatic > Freshwater > Lake | place: USA: Lake Erie, Ohio... | reverse complement strand
GCGCCGTCCGTCGGAGGACATTCAACTCATCGCCGTATCGAAAACGCGGTCGGTAGAAGATATCGCGCCGCTCATTCTTCAAGGCCAAATGCTGTTCGGTGAAAACCGCGTTCAGGAGGCTGCGCAAAAATGGCCCGTGCTTAAGCAACAGCATTCAGGCATCCAACTGCACCTGATTGGTCAACTCCAATCCAACAAGGCTGAGGAAGCGGTTGCATTGTTTGATATGATCCATTCCGTCGATCGGCTGTCGCTGATCTCTGCGCTTGGCAAGGCAATGCAAAAACTACAGCGAGCAGTGCCCTGCTTCATTCAAGTCAACATCGGCGCTGAGGCGCAAAAGGGCGGCTGTTCGGTGGCGGAGCTTCCCGAATTGCTGAAGGCTGCGCAGGAGAGCGATATTCCCGTTGCAGGGCTCATGTGCATTCCGCCCGCCGATGTTGAGGCCGCGCCTTTCTTTGCATTGTTGGCGGAATTGTCCGCGCGCTATGGCTTGCCGCAACTGAGCATGGGCATGTCTGATGATTTCGAAACGGCAATCATGCTAGGTACAACACATATCCGCCTTGGCACGGCGTTATTTGGCGAACGCACCAGAGCCGTTTAAGGCAAAGCGGGCATAGCCCGCTTGCGTGGCGACAACAGCCTCGACCAATTCACCGTCCGTAAGGTCGCACGCTTCCAATATCGCGGGGTCCTGAACATCCAGCCCGCCGGTCAGTGCGCCGAACGCGGGCATGATCAATTTGCGCGGGGTTACGACAAAGCAGCGCCGTTTGACCATCCGCCCGCGCAACACTTGGCGGAACTTGGGGTGGAAATGTCCCGAAATCTCTGGCTTGGGGTCGCCGCCTTGTGCCTCATGCCGAAGCGTAATGCCGGATAGCGCCAATTCATCAACCGCCTTGCCACCCCAAATAGCCGACACCGCCCGGTCATGGTTTCCGGTAATCCAAATCCATTCGGTCTCGCGGGCCAAATCGACCAGCAATGCAGCCGCCGACTCCGCCAACCGGTGTTCGCCATCGTCATCGTGAAAATTGTCACCGAGAGATATGATTTTGGCGGGTCGATATGTCCTGCACAAAGCAGAGATATCTTCAAGCGTGGCGACACTATCGTAAGGCGGCAACATCTGGCCATATGAGGCAAAGGCGCTGGCTTTCTCTAAATGCAGATCAGACACCAGCAACGCATTTTGTGCGCGCCAATATAAGGCAGCCTCACCAGCCACTTCAAATTGCTGCCCACCAAATTCGAAACCATGCGCCATTGCCAGTGGCTATGCGGATTGTCATCCGCGACTGCAAGCGGATGTGCGCAAATCCTTATTGCGCCTGTGCCACGCGCTTTGGTAAATCAAAGCCAACACGGCGATTGCTGAAATCGATGAGCACGCGGTCAAACAATTTTAACGCGTCCATGCCAAGCAGGATCGCGGGGCGATCTTGCAAATTCAACGCGGCAAAGGCGTAGTTATCGGCAAAGGTCATTGGCATATCGTTGATCGTTAAGCCCCCGATGTCGATCTCGCGGATCTGCGTATAGTCACCGTTTAAGATTGTGCCCGTGACACTCCGCAGCTTAACGGGAATGAAGTCAAAGCTGCGGTGGCGCCGCCGCAATTTGTCGCGCAAGGCAAGATTGGCCATGCTGCTTTGCGCGCCTGTGTCCAATATGATGTCGACCTTGATGCCATCGATCTTGGCAGTCGAAAGGATCATGCGGCCTGCCTTCCGCCGAGCCTGCACAACGATCATCCCGTTTTCAAGCTTGGTCTTCGAGCGGGTCTTTTTGGAGGGCAGAACGTCCATCGTCTGGTGGGTAAAGTCGAGATGAACGCGGCTGTCCTCTAAGCTGTCTATGCCCAGTAGGCCATACGCACCAAGGTTGGCGCGCTCGAGACCGGGTGCCTCGACCCCTTGCAAATTGACAGATGCGGTCGAGAGAGACTCGATGAAGAAGCTGTTGACCTGATATCGGCCTGAAATGGTCGCCAGCGTGAGTATTGGGCCTGCCTCCAGCGCGAGTTTGCGCGCAAAGTCGTTGGCAATGACGGTGCGTTCAGCGCCTGTATCGACAATGAAGGGCACGGGCGCGCTGCCGTTGACGCGGACTTGAACCGTCATGCGGTCGCTGCGGTCAATGTTGAACTGCTCGGTTATGGGGGCGACATCCACGCCCGCCTCGGTGTCGGTTTGCGGAACACCCTGCGCCATGGCCGGAGAGGCGAATGCGAGGCCAATAAACCCAAAAGCCACGCGGCGCATGTTCAAATTCTCCTGTCGGCGCATGATACGCCTCTTAACGCCCAGCTACAAGGCATGGACGGTCGAAGATAATCTACATTTTGTCGATGCTGCAACAAAGTCAATTGTTGCGCGTTGACCTTTGCTTTAGCTTCCGTTTGATAAAACACAGAAGGGGATACTCATGAAAAAACTGCTGTTGATTGCGGCACTCGCCTTGCCGATGACTCCACTATTTGCAGATGCGCCAAAGCCGGAGGCCCTATTAGCCGATGGCTTGCCGTCCATCCCCGACGAACTTCCCGTGCAGACGCGGCCCTATATGGAATTTCGCACTGCAAGTTTTGCTGGCTGGCACCCAACCGACAAATCGATGCTGGTGGCCACGCGCTTTGCCAACACCACACAAATACATCGCGTTGCGGGCCCGATGTTGGCGCGCAAGCAAATCAGCTTTGAGGCAGAGCCTGTGAGCAATGGCCAATGGGCCCCCCAAACGGGTGATGTCCTGATCGTCCAAAAGGACGTCGGCGGCGGTGAGTTTTTTCAATTATATGCGCTTAGGGACGGCAAGCTTGATTTGCTGACCGATGGAAAAAGCCGCAATGCATTCAACGCCTGGAGCCAGGACGGTGAACTTGTTGCGTACAGTTCCACGCGGCGCAATGGCACTGACAGCGATCTGTACGTCATGAACCCGCGTGACCCGTCGACCAACAAAATGGTGGCGCAAGTGCAGGGCGGCGGTTGGGCAATCTCGGATTTCGCGCCGGACAAAAAAACAGCCATTGTCTCGCAATATCGGTCAGTGACCAACGTGGATATGTCGTCGCTTGATTTGGCGAGTGGCCAAATGACGCCAATTGGCGACCATCAAAAGGACGTCGCTATCGGCGGCGCAGAATTTGCGCCTGATGGCACATTGTGGGTAACTTCGGACGAGGGCTCCGACTTCCAGCGGCTTGGCACGATGGATATAAAGACGGGCGCATTCACGCCGCGCGGGCCTACCGAAAAGTGGGACGTCGAGGCATTCGACATTTCGCCTGACGGAAGCTTCATCGTCTATGCCACGAACGAGGCGGGGGTAAGCAAGGTCAAAATTCTCGACATAAAAACCGGCGGAGCGCGCGTCGTGCAGGGTTTGCCCGCAGGCATTGTAGGCAGCTTTAACATTGCGGAATGGGGTGACATCGGGATAACCTTCACCTCGGCCCGCAGCGCCGCCGATGCCTATAGCATTGATCCCAAATCCCTGAAAGTAACCCGCTGGACCGAGAGTGAAACGGGCGGCCTTGATGTAACCAAGAATGTCGAACCTGAATTGATGACCATAAAAAGCTTTGACGGGCTTTCGGTCTCGGGCTTCCTCTACCGTCCCGACCCCGTTAAATTCCCCGGTAAGCGGCCCATGCTCATGAACGTGCATGGCGGGCCAGAAGGGCAATCACGCCCTGGCTTCCAAGGCCGCAGCAATTATTTGTTGAATGAAATGGGCGTCGCCATTTTCTATCCCAATGTGCGCGGCTCAACGGGATATGGCAAAAACTTTGTTGGGTTGGATAATGGCCCATTCAAACGCGAGAACTCGGTCAAGGATATGGGCGCGTTCCTCAGCGCGCTTGGGAAGGACGCGTCGCTTGATGCCTCGCGCTTTGGCCTCGCTGGCGGATCCTATGGCGGCTACATGTGCTACGCCGCTGCGGTGCAGTTTAGGGACAAGCTGCGGGCTACAAACTGCGTCGTGGCCATTTCCAACTTTGTGACGTTTCTTGAAAACACCCAAAGCTATCGCCGTGATTTACGCCGCGTCGAATATGGCGATGAGCGCGATCCCGCCCAGCGTGCCAAGCTCCTAGAAATCTCACCACTGACGCGCGTGGCGGAAATCACCAAACCGATGTTCGTGGTCACCGGCGGCAACGATCCGCGCGTGCCAGCATCAGAAGCAGACCAGATCGTGAAGGCCATTCGCGATAGGGGCGGCGTCGCGTGGCACCTGCTCGGCAAGAATGAGGGGCATGGCTTCGCAAAGAAAGAGAATGTCGATTACCAATTTTGGGCGTCGTTGATGTTCTGGAAACAGAATTTGTTGAATTGATCCGTTAAATTCGCCCCATCGGCGTGCGGTGGGGAGATTACCCTTTACGGCGTCATGGCAATGCCGGCGAGGCTCTCTGCCTCCATCAGCAACGCGTCGTCCACGGACCCTTGCGCCACGCTCTCGCGGCCAATCATGACGAGCAAGGGCACCGCCAGCGGACTGACGCGCTCTAAATCGACATGCAGCATCGTGTCGGCGGCGCGGTCCAGCAAGTCGCCAAGCCGTCCGACATCGGTCAACCGCGTCCGCGCATCGGCCCATGCCGCCTCAAGCAGCAAATGGTCGGGCTCATATTTACGCAGCACATCGTAAATGAGGTCAGTGGAAAAGGTGACTTGCCGGCCTGTCTTGCGCTTGCCGGGATGTTGCCGTTCGACCAGTCCGCTGATGACCGCCACTTCGCGAAACGCGCGTTTGAGCAAATAGCTTGATTCCACCCAGTCGACGAATTCGTCGGCCAATATGTCGGCGGAAAACAGCGTGTGGGGGTCTGTGATGGGTTTGAGGCTCCACACGCCCAAGGCATAGTCGCTGGCGACAAAGCCCATGGGCATAAGTCCGCGGCTCTCCATGCGCCGCGTGAGTAACATGCCAAGCGACTGGTGCGCGTTCCAGCCCTCGAACGGATAGGTCACCATATAATGGCGTTTGTCGTGCGGGAAGGTTTCTACCAGCAACTGCCCGGCTTTGGGCATTTGGCTGCGATAGGCCTGCATCTCAAGCCACTCGCGCACTTCGTCGGGAAAGCGGGCCCAGCCTGGCCGGTCAGTCAGCATCTGTCGCACGCGGCCCGCCAGATGCGTGGTCAGCGGCAGCCGCGCACCCATATAGCTTGGGATGTTGGTCGCGGACTTGGTGGCGGCGCGGACGACAAGGTCAAGGTCTTTGATCGATTCCACCTCCAACGCCATTCCGGCAAAGGTGAAGCAGTTTCCGGGGCTGAGCGTGGCCGCAAAAGATTCTTCGACCCTGCCCAATTTGCGGCCATTGCGGAAACGGACCTCAAGCATGGGTGCGTCGACGATGATACCTGCGTTGAGTCGATGCTGCGCCGCAAATTGCGGGTGCGCCAGTCGCCACCGACCGTCGGGTTCTTTCACGAGCTTTTTGAAGCGGTCGTAGGCCTTCAGCGCGTATCCGCCGGTGGCGACAAAGGCGATGACGCGCGCAAAGGTTGCGGCGTCTAGAGCTGAATATGGCAAGGCAGACTGGACCTCGGCCAGCAACTCCGCCTCTTCAAACGGCCCCGCGCAGGCCAGCCCCATGACATGCTGCGCCAAGACGTCATAGCTGCCTGGACGAAAGGTCTCACCGTCGCGCACGCCCTCTGTCACCGCGTCATAGGCGGCCTGCGCTTCAAGATACTCAAAGCGATTGCCGGGCACGAGGATGGCCTTGCTGGGTTCATCCATGCGGTGGTTGGAGCGGCCGATGCGTTGGAGCAGGCGTGACGACCCCTTGGGCGCACCCATCTGGATGACGCAGTCTACATTGCCCCAGTCGACGCCCAGATCGAGGCTAGCGGTGCAGACCAAGGCACGCAGCTTGCCCTCGGCCATGGCGCCCTCGACCTTGCGCCGCGCTTCCACGGACAGGGAGCCGTGGTGAATGCCGATGGCGTATTTGGGTTCGTTCGCGTCCCACAATTTCTGGAAGATAAATTCAGCCAGAAATCGGGTGTTGCAGAATATCAGCGTGATTTTGTTGCGGCCGATTTCGTCGATGAGTTGCGGTATCGCGTGCTGCCCGCTGTGCCCCGCCCACGGCACGCGGCCCTCGGGCAATAGGATGGTCAGGTCAGGCTCGGCCGCCGCCTCGCCCTCGACCAAGCGCACTTGGTCAATATCGCCATTGGGGGCGAGCCATGCGCGGTAATCGTCTGGGTCGGCGACCGTTGCCGAGAGCGCAACGCGCTGCAGGTTTGGTGCGAGCGTCTGCAGCCGCGCGAGCGAAAGGCTCAGCAAATCGCCGCGCTTGCTATTGGCAAAGGCGTGCACTTCATCGACGATGACGCGCTTGAGGGTGGCAAACATGTGCACGCTGTCTTCGTGGCTTAGGAGTAAAGAAAGCGATTCGGGCGTGGTCAGCAATATATGCGGCGGCTTGACCCGCTGCCGCGCCTTGCGGTCGGACGGCGTGTCGCCGGTGCGCGCCTCGACGCGAATGGGCAGGCCCATTTCCTCGACGGGCGTCAGCAGATTGCGGCGGACGTCCGTCGCTAGCGCCTTGAGCGGGGAGATGTAGAGCGTGTGCAGGCCGTCCGACGGGTCGGCAATCAAGTCACTTAGGCTTGGTAAAAATCCCGCCAGCGTCTTGCCCGCGCCCGTCGCGGCCACGAGCAGGGCGTGCCGCCCATCGCCCGCCGCGTCCAGCATCTCCAACTGATGCCGGCGCGGCTGCCACCCGCGCGCGGCGAACCAGTCGAGAATGATGGGAGGTAAGTGCACGCTGGGCTTAATGCCCGACAGTTTCCCCGCGTTCCAGCCCCGATGCCGCCAATTGCGCATCAATTTGCGCCATCAGGCGTTCTAGGCCTTCTGCGGATGACGCTTCGGCGCGCGCGACGAGCACATCCTGCGTGTTCGATGCGCGCAGTAACCACCAGCCATCGGGCGTGTTGACGCGGGCGCCGTCGGTGTTGTTAACATCTGCGCCAGCCGCGGACAGCCGCTTGAGGACTTCGTCGATGACCGCAAATTTGCGGCTCTCGTCCACTTGGAAGCGCATTTCAGGCGTGTTGATCATCACGGGCATTTCGCCCCGCAATTCGGTCACGCTTTTGCCTAGCTTGGCCGACGCCGACATCAATCGGACAGCTGCATAAATGGCGTCGTCGAAGCCATAATATTCATGTTTGAAGAAGATGTGCCCGCTCATCTCGCCGGCGAGCGAGGAGCCAGTCTCTTTCATTTTGGACTTAATTAGGCTGTGGCCGGTCTTCCACATCATGGGCTGTCCGCCCAGTTCGGTGACGCGGTCGAACAGTGCCTGCGATGCCTTGACGTCTGCGATAATGGTTGCGCCAGGGACTTCGCCCAGCACATCTGCAGCATAGATTTGCAGTAACTGGTCGCCCCAGATGACGCGACCCTCGCCGTCGATTGCGCCAATACGGTCGCCGTCACCGTCAAAAGCCACTCCAAAATCGAGCTGCTTTTCCGCGACAAGGCGTTGTAAATCAACTAGATTTGCAGGATCGGTGGGGTCGGGGTGATGATTGGGAAATTGGCCATCTACCTCCACGAACAAAAGATGGTGCTCACCAGGTAACATCTTGACTAGCTTTTCAATTGCTGGTCCCGCCGCGCCGTTACCCGCATCCCAACCGATGCGAAATGCCTTTTGCGGCGCCGCCTGCGCCACGCGGGCGACATATTGGTCAAGGATATCGAAATGCTCGAAACTACCCACGCCCTCAACCCAGTCGCCTGTCGACGCCATGCGGCCCAGCTTCAGGATGTCCGCGCCGAAAAACGGTTTGCCCATGAGGACCATTTTGAAGCCATTATAATTGGCTGGATTATGGCTGCCGGTTATTTCAATGCCGCCGTCTACGTCGTCCAGAACGGCCTCGGCATAATATAGCATTGGCGTTGGCCCCATGCCGATGCGCACCACGTCCGCACCGCTGTCGTTCAGTCCCTTGACCAAGGCTTCCTCAAGCATGGGCGAGCTAACCCGTCCGTCATAACCGACGGCTGCCTTCTTGCCGCCAGCGCGCACAAGGCAGGTCCCAAACCCACGGCCAATCGCATAGGCATCGGCCTCCCCCAAAGTTTCGCCAATGATGCCGCGAATATCATACTCGCGAAGCGAGGTGGGGTGAAAGCTGTGGGACATGGGGGTTCCTCTTTTATTGTTAGGCGATTGGCGCCTAGCGCTGTTTATTGTTCAAGTCATCTAACAGTAAATCGCGCGCTTTGTTCAAATCGGCGGCGCGTGTGTCACTGCCGCCGGCGTCCGGATGGCTGTGCGCGATCAGCGTCCGGTGGCGCTCACGAATGCGGTCTGCATCATCGAGGCGCGACACGCCAAGCAACAATCGCGCGTTATCGAGGGCGGACTGTTCGCTTGGCTTGGCGCTTCTTCCAAAAAGCCGCAAAGTGAGGCCGCGATACCAGGCTGCGGCAATAATGAGTGCGGCCACGCCGATGAGCAGGCTTCCACGCGCTGCGATAAATGCCCCGGCGAGGCCAAGCAAAACCGGCAACAATTGCTTCTGTTGAAGTTTGCCGGTCCAAACCGCCCAGCCAATTGCGGCCACAGCGAGGAGGGCAAGAAAACCCATTAAATCAATGCTGCCTGAGGGACTTCCGGTAAGGCAAGCCCAGTGACCAACTCACGCAATTCCTGCCGCGCGACAATATGCGCCGTCGCCAATTGGCCAAGGTGGCCCTTATCGATGAGCGTCAAGCCAGATGGAAACAGCTCGCGGTAAATGACGCGCTCGTTCAGGCCGGGCAGGGACCGGAAGCCCACGCGCTTGGACAATTCGGTCAGGGCGTCGGTCATGCGCTGCTGATTGCGCGCCTCCATATTATGCAGGCGATTGCGGACTACAACCCAGTCGATCGTGATACCGTCGGCCTTGGCCCGCTCCTTGCGCGCGTCCCAGATTAGTTCGGCGTAGAAGCTTAATTTACGCACCTTAAAATTTTCTGCGTCTACTTGGCCGATCAGGTCAAAGTCGACAAAGCTGTCGTTGATGGGCGTCACCAACGTATTCGCGCGCGTCGCCACAAAGCGCGCATATTTGTCATCGCGCCCCGGCGTGTCGAACACCAGAAAGTCATTCTCGCCGCCGAGCCGCTCGACTTGGCTTTCAAGCGAGGCCTGCGAATCATGTTCAAACACTTCGAACGCCGGCATTGGTAAACTGATCTTGCGCCGTGCGATCGTGTCGCGCCGGTTTTCCAAATATCGGAACAGGGTGCGTTGGCGTGAATCAAGGTCAATGCACGCCACGCGCGCGCCGCGCGATGCCAGCGCGATGGCGACATGCACGGCCGTCGTTGACTTGCCCGTTCCGCCCTTTTCGTTCGCGAAAACGATGTGATGTGCCTTGGCCATATTCCCCCAAACTGCTGCAAATTCATGCCCGCAGCGACATTTGCCTTGAAATGCCGCCGCGCCCTCCCGCATAGGCAGGATTATCAAAGCCAATAAACAAGGCGGCCCATCCGTGCAAACCATCAATCAACTGTACCCATTGCGGCACCAGATTTCCTTGCTGCGCGCGGAAATGGGTCGCATTGCGCTGGTCCCGACCATGGGCGCACTGCATGACGGGCACATGACGTTGGTCAAGGAGGCGCGGCGGCACGCAGACGCTGTCGTCGTATCGATCTTCGTAAACCCAACGCAATTCGGCCCAAATGAAGACCTCGACGCCTATCCGCGCACGATGGAGCGCGACGCCGAACTGCTGCGCGCCGCGGGTGTAGACATTTTATGGGCGCCACACGCGGCGACGGTTTATCCGGCGGGCTTTGTAACGAAGGTCCACGTGGGCGGGCCAAGCCGCGGCTACTGCGGCGGGGCGCGGCCAGGCCACTTTGACGGCGTCGCGCTGGTCGTCGCCAAATTGTTCAATCAGGTGCAGCCCGATGTCGCGCTCTTTGGTGAAAAGGATTTTCAGCAACTGGCGGTCATCCGGCAAATGGCGCGCGACCTCGATTTCGCGTTGGAGATTTTGGGGGTGCCAATCGTACGCGATGCGGACGGCCTCGCTCTGTCCTCGCGCAATGCCTATTTGACGGCGGACGAACGCGCGGCCGCCTTGGCCTTGCCACATGCATTGCGCCGCGCGGCTGAAGATATCCGCGCCGGCAGTGACGTCGGCCAAGCGCTTGCACATGCCGAAGCGGATATTCTTACAGCAGGGTTTGCACAGGTGGATTATTTTGCACTCGCCGACGCGATCACGCTTGAGGAACTGCACCACTTTGACGGCAGGCCGGCGCGGTTACTGGCGGCGGCCAAGATGGGCAAGACGCGGTTGATAGATAATTTGGTGATTTAGCGGGCTGCTCGCTTTTTGGAAGCTCTGGCAGTTGCCAGGATGTTGCTAAGGCGCGGCTTGGTGTTAAGGCGTCCGAGTTGAGGTAAAAGCCTATGTACCCGCATAGCCACACGCATTTGCTTTTTATAGCTGAGGATATTGTTTGAGATGCCGGCACCGATAGTTGTAACAGGCGCAGCCGGGTTCATAGGCCACGCTGTGGCGCATCGCCTTTTGGCGCGCGGAGAGTGCGTCATTGGCGTCGATATCGTCAATGATTATTACGACCCTGCCCTAAAAGAGGCGCGGCTGGCGACCTTTGCGGGGATCAACAGCTTCGCCTTTGAGCGCGTGGACATTGCCGATGCCGACAAGATGAAGGCGCTTATACGCGATAACAAAATAGTCCGTGTGGTGCATCTCGCGGCGCAGGCTGGCGTGCGCCACAGCATTGAAAATCCTTTCGCTTATGAACGTTCAAACCTTGCCGGTCACTTGTCGGTTATGGAGGCGTGCCGCCATGCTGAGGGCTTTGAACATCTGGTCTACGCCTCCTCCAGCTCGGTCTATGGCGACAAGCCGATGGGCGGAGAGGGTTTCAAGGAAGAGGAGCCTGCTACCGATCCAGTGTCCCTCTACGCAGCCACCAAGCGGGCGTGCGAATTGATGAGCCAATCCTATGCCAAGCTTTACGGCTTCCCGCAGACAGGGCTCAGGTTTTTTACCGTCTATGGCCCATGGGGGCGACCGGACATGGCGTATTTCAGCTTCACCCAGAAAATCCTGAAGGGTGAGGCAATTGAGGTTTACGGCAATGGTGAAATGGCGCGTGATTTCACGTATATTGACGACATCGTCGACGGCATTATTGGCGCGCTTGATCATTCACCGTCACGGGGGGAACACCGAATTCTGAATATTGGCGACAGCCACCCCGTTGGCCTGATGGAGATGATAGAGACGCTTGAAAAAGCCATTGGCCGTGCGGCGACCAAGATCATGCGGCCAATGCAGCCGGGCGATGTCACGGCGACCTATGCCGATGTGTCCAAGCTGCATGCGCTGACGGGGTATCAACCCAAGGTCATGCTTGCGGAGGGGTTAGAGAGGTTCGCGGACTGGTATCGGCACTATTACGGAGCCGCTTCTTAGACTTAAGGCTTCAACTGCGCCTGCCAGGCATCGAATGAAGCCGCCAGCTTTCGGCCGGCAATTTGGCGGCCAGCCTCGCGGGGTAAGCCAAGCGACGCCGACAAAGGTCCGCCAAGCAAAGCATCGCCCAGCGCCATCAGCACCATTTCAAGCGTCAGTTCATGCAACGACGTGTCGGCGTGACCCTCTTCACCGATTTCATCGACAAGCTTGTGGATTGCCTCAACAATAGGGTCGAGCGCGTCTTCATTTCCCGACAGCAGCATCCACGACGCGAGCGCGCCTGCACCCTCGCGGTCGAAATGGTCGAAGATCAGGTCGGCCAATTCGTGCGGCGTTACCACCCCGCCACGCATTTGGACTACGGCCTCGGCAATTTTGCTGCAGATATTGTCGCCCATATATGCCGCAAGCGCGCGCTGAAGCCCCGACGCCGACCCAAAATGGTGCAGCAAATTGGCGTGCGTCCGCCCGATCCGTCCGGCGACCGCCTTTAAGGTAACGGCCTGCGGCCCCGCCTCAAGCAACAGGCTGCGCGCCGCCTCAAGCGCCGCCATCCGGCTCGCCTCGGGGGTCAATCGACGCGGCATGCCAACGTCTTGCAAGTGGATAATCTTGGATTCCTCCGTTACCATATTCGCCCCGACCGAATTGATTTTTTCAACGCTACGCCAATATCCTTGGATATCCAAGAGCGTTGCAAAATTCAGGGATGGTATCAGTTACCTGTTGAGGTCATGAGCGAGTGGCTTGGCCCGTTATGCAGCCTGCAGGCGCTCCATTTGCTCGCGCATGCCGAATGCCGGTGGGTGTAACATGGCGCGTTGTTCTGAACTGGCGCCGGCCAGTGCCCTTTCATACATGGCGCAGGCAGCAGCTTCGCCGCGGCCCTTGCTCTGGCGCTGGGCGATCTTGCCCGTGCTTTGGAAGCCAAGCTTACGCAGCACATTGCCCGAGGCAGGATTGTCGGTGAAGTGGCTGGCAATGAGCTTATTGTGGCCAATGGCCTTCGCGATGTTGATGACGGCGCGACTTGCCTCTGTCGCGAAGCCAAGACCCCAATAGGGCCGGGCAATCCAGTAGCCCAATTCGGCTTCGCCATCGAGATCGCCAATGCCGCACCCGCCGACTAGGCGCGGCGCACCCTTGGTACGCAGCATCAGCAAGAAGGCGGGGTGGCGTTCGTCATGTGCCTGCGCAGTAAAGTGCACGGCATCGTCGGCGGTGTAGGGCCATGGCGCGCGCGCGAGGTTGCGAACGATGCCTTCATCGGCAATCGCCGCATGCAGTTCTTGTGCATCCTCTGGCCAGCTTGGCCGCAACAGCAATCTTTCGGTTCTCGCGAACATCGTTTCTCTCCGGTTCTGCGCCGCCCCTTTGCATGACAAGGCGACAGCCATGTGACAGTTGCCTCTTGCGAGGCTTGGAACAGGGAGAATGCGGCAAAAAGAAAGGGAGACCGGTTGACCCGTCTCCCTGTTCAAAGGTGGAAACCACCTGATATGATTTCCGGGTCATCCGTCTGGACAACCCGGTATCGATTGTCCTGTTTATTCGGCTGCCATCGCTGCCATGTCGACCGACACATATTTGCGGCCGAGTTTGCCAGCATGGAATCGCACGCGGCCTTCGACGAGGGCGAACAATGTGTGGTCTTTGCCAAGGCCAACGCCCGAACCAGGATATACCTTGGTGCCGCGCTGACGGATGATGATGTTGCCGCCGATGACGTTTTCGCCACCGAATTTCTTTACGCCAAGACGACGGCCCGCTGAATCGCGACCGTTGCGTGACGAACCACCTGCTTTTTTATGTGCCATGGTCTAAACTCCTACTTAAGAGCGTTGCCGCTCAAGCTTCCTTAGGGGCTGCAGCCTTTTTAGGCGCAGCGGCTTTCTTTGGCGCGGCTTCTTTAGCAGGAGCAGCAGTGGCAGCAGCCTCGACCTTCTCGGCCTTAGGTGCAGTCGCCTTCTTCTCTTCCTTGCCAACGGCAAGAATACGCAGCAGCGTCAACGACTGGCGATGACCCTGCTTACGACGATAATTATGGCGGCGACGCTTTTTGAAGACGATTACCTTTTCACCGCGCTCTTGCGCAATGATTTCGGCAGAAACGGTCAAGCCGTTCACGTCCTGTGCCTTGTCACCGTCACCGGCAAGAAGGATGTCACCAAGCGAGATCTTGTCACCCGCTTCACCAGACAGTTTTTCAACTGCGATTTTGTCTCCGGCGGCGACGCGATATTGCTTGCCGCCTGTGCGCACGATTGCGAACATGGCTTTAACTCATCCGTTTCTACAGCTTAGCGCCTTATAAGGGCGGGTTGCTAAGGCGCGTGACATAGCGGAGACGAATCTCAACAGGGTCACGCAAGAATGGGCGCAGCTAGTGCAAGCAAATATCTATGTCAACGTATAATCCGGCGTTTCGGCCCCTGCGATGTGGCATTGCGATGCCCTTGCATGGCGCTGCATGCAGGCTTAGACGTCGGATATGTTGAATTTCAAGCCTGCATCTCCGTTGCTTCTGCTTTTTGCCCTTACCGCGTGTGTCGCGCCAGGGGTGCAATTTCCGTCGCTTGAGCGGCGGCCCTATGAGACAAACGCTCCAGTTGCAGCCCCTGCCGAATCGCCCACGCCATCCGCTGTGCTGTCGGCGGAGCTGGCCACAAAGTTGAATGCGCTGCTGGCTAAACACACGGCCGCGAACCAAGACTTTCTGCGCGGGCTTGGAGCCGTGCAGTCCACCGCCTCAAAGGCTGCGGGGACTGCGCCTGGCAGCGAAGCATGGGTCAATGCACAACTCATGCTGTCGCGGCTCGACAAGATGCGCGCCGATTCGGTGGCCGTGTTGCGCGAGTTTGACGGGCTGATAACGGATGCAGGTGCGGTTGACGCCGACATGGCCGCGCTCGTGACCGAGGCGCAGCGCCCCGTTACCGAAGATGTGGCAGCGCAAAGTACAGAAATCGCCCGGCTTTCGCGGCTGATTGGGGAATAGCGACGAGATCTGTTCTCGCTTCCGGCATCGGCAAAGCCCTCTGCCCATTCGACAAGCTACAAAATTGCACCTTCCCCTCGCGTGTCGGGCTGATATGACGTTGCCATAAACAAATTCAGGAGAGTTTTCATGCGCATCACCAAAACCGCTATTTCCGGCCTTGCCATTGCCTTGGCGTACCTGGCTAGTCCGGCCATCGCGCAGACGACAGCGACGGCGCCAACGGCCGCAGCCGAAGTTGATCAGAACGCTGCCATCACCGCCTTTTTTGAGGAATATGACGCCCAGCAACTCGCGCTATCGCCGCTGAGCAAATCCTATCGCGGCATAAAAGACAGCGACTATGGCCGGTGGGGCGATTTCACCAACGCAGCCGAGGCGCGCGCCAATGATGCCGCGCGCTCGGCGCTCAAGGAAATGCGTGCACGCTTTGACCCAGCACAGCTTACGCCCGAAAACGGCCTTTCGTATCGCCTGTTTGAAAAGCGCGCCGAACGCAATGAGGCGGCCTTTAAGTATAATGATTACGGCTATGTCTTTGACCAAATGAACGGCGCGCAAAGCGAATTGCCAGCCTTCCTGATTAACATCCACCGCGTTGATAATAAGTCCGATGCCCGCGCCTATGTAAGCCGCCTATACGGCATCGGCCCGGGGATGAACCAAGCCATTGAGCAGGCAAAGGCGCGCGCCGGGCAAGGCATCATGCCGCCCAAATGGGTCTATCCTTATGTCATCAATGACGCGCGCAACGTCATCACTGGCGCGCCGTTTGACAGTGGCCCCGATGCACCGTTGTTTGCCGATTTCAAAGGGAAGGTCGGCAAGCTCAACATTAGCCAAATCGAAAAAGACCTGTTGATTGCCGACGCGGCGCAGGCGCTCAACAGCGCAGTGAAGAAGGCCTATGAGGCGTTGATATCCGAAATGACGGCGCAGGAAAAAGTCGCCGGAACCGACGACGGCGTGTGGCGCTTCAAGGATGGCGCCGGCTATTATGCGGAGCGTCTGGCCAATTACACCACAACCAACATGACGCCGGAACAAATCCATCAATTGGGCCTCGCGCAGGTCGCGCGGATCCATAAGGAAATGGGCGTCGTCCAAAAGAAGATGGGGGTGAAGGGCGACCTTCAGGCATTCTTCAAATATATGCGCACGGAACCGAAATTTTACGCCCCCGAAACCGCCGAGGGTCGCGCGCTGTATCTGTCCGAAACGCAGAAGGCCAAGGATGCGATTACGCCCCTGCTGCCGAAATGGTTTGGAACGCTTCCGCAGGCGCCGTTGGTGGTGAAGCCAGTTGAAGCATTCCGCGAGAAATCGGCGGGCAAGGCGTTTTACCAAAGCCCGGCGCCTGACGGTTCGCGTCCGGGTACTTATTATGCGAATTTGTACAAAATGGCCGACATGCCGCTAACTGAGGTGGAGGCGCTGTTTTACCATGAGGGCGTTCCAGGCCACCATTTGCAGCTCGCGATCCAGACTGAGTTGAAGGGCGTCCCCGCCTTCCGTAAATTTGGCGGCGTCACCGCCTATTCCGAAGGCTGGGGCCTGTATTCGGAGAAATTGGCCAAGGACATGGGGCTATATACCGATCCGGCGCGTGATTTCGGCCGGCTGCAATTGGAACTGCACCGCGCCATCCGCCTGGTGGTCGACAGCGGGCTTCACTACAAACGCTGGTCGCGCGAAACGGCGATTAAATATGTAGAGGATAACAGCGCAGACGCACCTGGTGGTATTGTGAAGGCGATTGAACGCTACATCATCTACCCCGGCCAGGCGACGGCCTACATGGTTGGCCGCCTGAAAATCAGCGAACTGCGCGACAAGGCGCAAAAGGCGCTGGGCAAGAAATTTGACATACGCGGTTTCCACGACACGGTGCTGAAGTCTGGCCCCGTGCCGCTGGATGTGCTCGAAGAGCAAGTTGATGCGTGGATTGCCTCGCGTAAGTGATCAATTCGGGGGTAGGCGCTCAGTCTTAGGGCGCCGCCCCCTCCTCAACTGCCTTCACCCCAAAATCGAAATGGATGCGCACCCACACGCCCAGTTGGGGTTTATTGTTGATGCGCGGGGGCTTCACGAGGAATTGCCACGCGGCGAGACGAAGCGCCTTGGCAAGGCCAGTACCACGCGGGTTTTCGCCCAAAATCTGGCAATTTTCAACGCGGTTATAGGCAGCCATCTGGCAGGCGATGTCCGCCGACGCGCCGGGCGGGATGCGCTTGACTGTGGCCAGATAGGGGGACAGCTCGCTGTCATAGGGTTCGCGCAGCCACGCCACGGGGTAAAGCTGCGCACCGCCCGGGCCGAGACCTGGGCCCATCATGCCCTTATTGCCTTGCCCACTTCCTTTGCCCTCGCCTGCGCCGCTTTGCCCGCCGGCAGGGAGTTTTGACAAGTCCATCGCGTCAAATTCCGACTTGCTGACCTTGATGAAGTCAGGGCTCGGGGGTGGCATGTTGACCGGGTTAACCGGCGGCAGCAGTGGCGGTGGAATGGGCGGGGTGACGATGCTTTGTACTTTTGGGGTCACTGGCGTCTTTGTATCGCTTTTATCGGGCGAGGCCTCTGATTCCGCCTCAAGTGCGAAGCTCGTCAATCCACCTTTGCCAGCGGCTGGCCCGCCGGCGCGCATGCTGAGGCTCAATATCGCGAATATGATTATGACCTCAAGCAACAGGGCGATGGCAAGGCCAATGCCGCGCCGCCTTATGTCCTCACGGCTCCAATCTGTCTGTTCTAAATAGGCCATGCGTGCAGCGCGCACCTTTAGTGCGCTAGGCGCTGCTTGCAATGCCGCATTATAGAGGCGTGAACCGCACCTTCAGGCCGTCCTTTGGTTTTGGTATGGGCCAAGCCTGCCAATCGGGTGCGTAGCCATCGGCAATCTCCACGCGGACAGATGTCAGCAAGTGGTGCATGAACAGCTTCGTCTGCATATAGGCAAAGTGCAGGCCAAGGCACATATGCGCGCCGCCGCCAAAGGGCACCCACGCATATTTATGCCGCGCCTTCACCTTGTCGGCCGTGAAGCGCATGGGGTCAAATTCATGCGGGTTCGGCCAATATTCTTCCATCATGTGGACATAAGACGGGCTGATGCTGACCGACGTGCCCTTGGGGATGTGGTAGCCCATGAAATCAAAATCACGCAACGCGCGGCGCGGGATCGACGGCACAGGCGAAATCATGCGCAGCGATTCCTTGAACGCATATTCCGTCAACTCGAACTTATCGAGGTCGGCAAAGGCGATGTCCGCTCCGGCTGGTCCTATCGCAAGACACTCCTCGCGCAACTTCTGCTGCCACTCGGGATGCTTGGCGAGATACCAGATCATCGACGTGACCGACGAGGTGATGGTGTCATGCGCGGCCATCATCAGGAAGTTCATATGGTCGATCAGCTCGCCATCGGACATATATTCGCCGTCCTCGCGCTTTGACCGGCAGAATTGGCTGAACATATCTTGCCGGTTTTCGTTGCGGCGGCGCTCGGCAATTTGTGGGCCGAAATAGTCGATGAGATATTTGCGTCCGGCAACGCCCTTGCCCATCGGCGTGAACGGCAATGGCGCGCGAATGGGCGCGACCGACGCCTGAACCATGTCTACAAAGGCCCTGTTGATCTTGTCCGCCTCTGGCCCGAGCGGGATCCCTAAGAAGCTGCTGGCCGCGACATCCAGCGTCAGTTGCTTGATCGCGGGATAGAACAGCATGTCGCCGCGCCAATCCTTCAACTGCTCGGCAAAGATGCGGTTCATGTCTTGGGTATATGCGCGCATTGGCTGAGGCTTGAAGGCGATGCCAAGCGCGCGGCGGTCCATGCGGTGGTGGTCGAAATCCATCAACATCAATCCGCGCGGGAACAATAGGTTCAGGACTGGACCCCAACCCTGCTCCGACGAAAACAGCTTTTCACGATCAAACAGCAAAAGCTCATTTGCCTCGGCGCCCACCAACGAGACAGTCGGGTTGCCAAAGGCGTTGGTACGGAACACCTTGCCATAGGTTTTGACCATGCGCGCGCCGTAACCGGGAGGGTCACGCAGCACGCGGAATGTGGTGCCGATAATCGGCAAGCCATTTTCGCCGGGGATGTGCGACAGATCACCAATCTTCTTGCGCGGCACCCAATGCGGGTTCGCAGCTTCGCTATGGGCAAGGGCCATGGGTCTCAATCCTGTTTAATTGCGCGGTTAAGGTTTACTGCCATGGATGTCAGTATGGCGCAAGTGGGACATAGACGCACCGAATTTGAATGGAACCAAGCAGCCATATTCATGTGCAATTCAACCACCACGCCATAGGCATTGTGACGCGGGGCCGCAGTGGGTATATCTCCGCAAGTAAGGCCGGTTGCGCGCGACTGCCTCGATGTGCGGCGGTGCGGCGGCAGAGGATTGATCTCCGCCCCGTAAATTTGCCCTACGCGCTTAGCGCCGCCAGCGGATGTTAAGTCACTTTAATCGCGCGGAAATAAGTTTATCTATTTAACTTAAAATACCTTCATTGAGTTTTCAACCAAATCGCCGAAAGTAAGAAGCTGTAAAAATAAAAGCGGGAAATAATGGGACAACTGGAACGTATTCGCACCGTTGAGGACGACCTGCGCGTCCGCATATTGACGTGTGAGGCGGAGATTTTGTTCTTCCTGAGGGACATGAGGGCCGCAAGCTTCAAGACCTGTGTGAGGCGTCAAAATACTCCCACGTCACCATCCATGACTATATTCGCAAGTTGACGGCTGCCGAAATCATCGCAAAGTCGGCCTTTGACGGTGACGGTCGGCGCGTGCGTTACACGCTGACCGAGAAGGCGGATAAGATCTTAGACAATCTATACGGCCATGTAGACAAGTTGAGATAGTCGCCCCGCGCCGAAGGGCTTACCTCCGCGCCTCGGTCCAATACCCTCCAACACACAGTCTTAACTGCCCCGTCCGCGCATGCTCTAAAGCAACGCGTCGCCAGCCGACCGCAGGACGTCACATTTATAAGGTCATTGCTTCGCGCAACTGAATGGAAAACCGGTCGGCTTGTCCGGAAAAGGCTACACTCTATCGCTCGGTGAGGTCGTGGTGAATGCCGATGAAGGCATGCAGCCAGTCAACCGATGTATTGCCAGTAACGCTAAATGCCGCACAAAATGATGTGTAGGATTACACACGAGACTTCTAATCAATTGGAATAACGCGGACATTGCCTCGATCGCTATGCATATCACAGGCAAAAATTTGGTGACCCCTACGGGAATCGAACCCGTGTTTCAGCCGTGAAAGGGCCGCGTCCTAACCGCTAGACGAAGGGGCCAATCGCTTGGCGAGCCGCGCCTTTACGGATTCGTT
>Ga0315899_10002606_pt1 | contig 19861 bp, 25 predicted proteins | sample LakEriMetagenome_2_FD_203518 | JGI IMG/M metagenome (GOLD analysis project Ga0315899, IMG submission 203518) | Freshwater fungal communities from buoy surface, Lake Erie, Ohio, United States - Buoy 4 MA112 | ecosystem: Environmental > Aquatic > Freshwater > Lake | place: USA: Lake Erie, Ohio... | reverse complement strand
ATCATCACCCGCGATGCAGCGCGCAAAGCTTATTACCATAAGGGTCCCGCACATAAGCGAGATAAAGCCGCACCGCGCCGCCTTCGCGCCAGCCGGGCGGGTCTTCAATGCTGGTGCCGCCATTGGCCACCGCCGCATCATGGAAGGCCTTCACCTTTTCTGGGCTGTCGCAGGCAAAACCAATCGTGCCGCCATTGGCGCCGCAGGCGGCCTTGCCATCAATCGGCTTGCTGATGCCAAGCGTGCCGGTTGGCGTGCGGTAAAAGCAGCGCCCCTTCGGGTCCATCTTGCCTTCCGCGACACCAAGGACGCCCAGCGCGGCATCATAGAATTTCTTGGAAACGGCAACGTCATCCGCGCCAACAAAAATATGAGAGAACATTTCCACCCCTTTGCGTTACGCGCCCCAGTGAGGGACGCGGGAACATCATCAGTCAGCCAGCCCCGATTGCAAGTGGGCCGAAGCATTTTCAAGCCAAGTGGAACACTTGGCGACTCGGAAAATGCGACCAAACAAGGATTTATTCTGACTTCAGCCCAACGGTGCGCACCAATGGGCCCCATTTCGCCATACTGGCTTCCATCGCCGCGCGCATACCGGCGGGGTCCTTGTGCCGCACCTCGGCACATCGGAAAGCACGGGGTCACGCGCATTATCGGTGATAGCCAGCGTGCGAATGTTGCCGATGGAATTTGGCAAATTATCAAGCAACAGATCAATGCACCCGGCGTTGATTTCCGTGCCGGATACGGCGCCACCGCAGAAGGGATCCTCCCGTGTGCTTGGGATGGTTCATGCGCCCTTATGTGGGGAAACTAGCGCCAGGTGCGGGCGCGCGGTAGCGGAATGTCTTTCAAGTCCTTGCTGCGCCATTCGGGCAAGCCAATTGCCCAACCCTTGGTCAAAGCCTACCGACGACCAGTGACAGAATTCAGGCGACCTTGTTTAAAACGGGCTTAGAAGAGGATTGACCTTGAGCGATGGAAGTAGATGAGGATTCCGGTTCTGGAGGCAGGGGAATACCGGGGCGCGCTGCACTCGGAGCACCGGGGGTGGTGTTCAAACCCTTTAAATCGGCCGGAAGTTCCGCGCCAAACAAGATAGAAGCACGATAAGCGTCAATCTCCCGCTCGGTCGGTAGGCTCACACTCACGCGCCCGGCAGCATCACGAAACTCAATCACCACCATGCCCAGATCACGATCAATCCGCATGCGCGGATTGGCGGGCCCAGTCTCCTGCGAAGCAGACGGTGGCACGGCCCCGGCAGGGCGCTCAGCGCCGACCGAGCCGGAAGATGGGCGTAGACCATCTTTAGGCTGGCTTTGGGGGAAGGAGAGATGGTTGATCATCAAATTGTTCTCCTCATCAATATCCCAAAAAATCCGGGAGAGAGTCAAGAAGTTTATGAATTTTGCTATGGAAATTCTGGTAAATTTGCTTAAAATCCCTGTTCTCATCCCATAGAGTGATCATCAGGGGGCTCAATTGCCCAAAGATTGAGCAAAGTAGCCGCCATGAAGCTTGATTTCAACGCCGATGGGCGTCCCATCCCGATCCTGGAGGTTGGTGACCTTGTACCCCTGACCCGCGCCGAGGCCGGCGAATGGGGGAAGATCCGCCGCTTCTCATAACGGGGCTGGCTGGAGATTGTGCTTGCGGGCCATTCCCGCCCGCGCGGCTTGGCGTTGGATCTGCCGAATTGGTCCAATTGGCGCAAGGCAGAGGCCAGCAGGTTCAGCTCTCGCAAATATGGAAGCTGAACGCGCCCAATAGCGGAATCCGTTCCGAGGTGTGGAGACGTGACAGGGCCAGAAGCCAGCCCCGCCTTACCCGGTCAAGCCGCCATCAGCGGCTTGCGGGAAGCGCAGAATTCCTCCACCGCCGCGATATAGCGTGCAAGTTCCGGCTCACCCACCGGGAGGCTGAGCGCCACCATGCCGCGGCGGGCAATGTAAATACCGGCCTTCATCATATCCAGGAAGAACAATTCCCGCAGACCTTCCTCCTGAGCGCTGGCGGTATAGGGCCGCAGGATCAGGCCTAGGCGGAAATGCGGCTGCACCATGCTTCCAATGCCGGTGAATTGCATGGCCACACCATGCTTGGCGCAAATGGCGTTCAGCGCATCGCGCAACCCATCGCCGCGCTTACGCAGCGCCTCCGCCGCGCTGTCATCAAAAATCTCGCCCATGGCCAGCATACCGGCGGACATGGACAGGACGTTATTGTTGAAGGTCCCGGAATGCACCAGGGCGCCCGGGCGATGAGAGTCAAACACCGACATGACATCCGCCCGCCCACCAAAAGCGCCAAAGGACATGCCGCCTGCGATATACTTGCCGAGGGAGACCAGATCAGGCGTGATGCCATGCAGCTTTTGCAAGCCGCCTGCGGTGTGACGGCTGGTCATCACCTCATCGAAAATCAGCATGGCACCCACTTCGTGCGTAGCGTCGCGTAGCCCGGCCAGAAAGTCGTGCGTGGCGGGGATGCAGCCGCCGCTGCCCATCATGGGTTCCAACAGCACGGCGGCCAGATCGGCGGCCTGTTCGCGGATCAGCGCCAGCATGCCGGGCAGGTCGTTGTATTCAGCAAGCGTCACCGAAAACGGCGCATTCACCACGCTGCCGCCTGTGACGAAGCTCATTACCCCGCCGTGATAGCCGCCGCGGAAGGCGATGATCTTGCTACGCCCGGTATGCGCGCGCGCGGCTGCCAGGGCCATCAGATTTGCCTCGGTCCCGCTATTGGTGAAGCGCACCAATTCCAAGGCCGGGAAGCGCGCGCAGAGGATGGCGGCAAGCTTCGCCTCATTCTCACCAACCGAGGCCAGGCTGATGCCGTTCTGGATTACCTGATGCAGCATGGCCTGAATGCGCGGATCGGAATGACCAAAAAGCCCCGCAGTATATTCGCCGCAAAGGTCAAGGTATTTGTTGCCGTCAATATCTTCCAGATAGCAGCCGTGGCCGCTTTTCATTGCGGTCGGATAGGGCGTGTAGAATAGCGTGCTGCGCGTGTTGCCGCCCGGCATCACGGCGCGGGCTTTCTCGTGCGCGGTGGCGCTATTGGGGCGCGCACGGGAATAGCTCTCCCGCGCTTCGGCAAGGGCCGCTTCCAGATCGGAATTGCGCGGCGCGGCGGATGCATCAAGTGGCGGTGTCATGCGCGTTCCTCTTTGTTTTTCTGAGGCGGGGATGGACCCCCTGGGGACCATGACGCCCATCCGCCTTGCAACCTCACTTCATCATGTTTTGTCAGGTAGCGCACCCCCTTTATCGGGGGCTCGCTTTGCACCGGCCAAGCACGAGTGGCATAAGCGCGCGGTGCGGATTCTCTATCACCTTCCCCTCTCCCCCTATGCGCGCAAGGTGCGGCTTGCCTTGGCGGAAAAGCGCATTCCCTTTGATCTTCGGGTCGAAAGGGTCTGGGAAAGGCGCCAGGAGTTTCTGGCCATCAACCCCGCCTGCACCGTGCCCGTGCTGCAGGAAGAAAACGGCTTCTGCATCATCGATTCCTACGCGATTTGCGAATATCTGGATGAAGCCTATCCGGATATGCCGCTGCTTGGGCGTTCACTCGGCGAAAGGGCGGAAATCCGGCGCCTGGTGGCCTGGTTTGATGGCAAGTTCCATTTCGAAGTTGGGCGGAACCTGCTGTTTGAAAAGCAGATGAAGCAGCTTCTGGGCCGCGGCAATCCAGATGCCGGGGCCATTCGCGCGGGCTATGCCAATTTGCGCCCGCATCTGGATTACCTGGGGTGGCTCGCGGAAACGCGGCCCTGGCTTGGCGGGAATGCCCTTTCACTCGCGGATTTGGCGGCGGCGGCGCATCTTTCCGCGCTGGATTACCTGGGCGATGTGGATTGGGCGCTGAATGATGCCGCAAAGGATTGGTATGCCCGGGTGAAGTCCCGACCATCATTCCGGCCGCTATTGCAGGACCGGATCAGCGGCCTGATCCCGCCCGAGCATTACGCGGATTTAGATTTTTGATGCTTTTCACTTGAATATAAGCTAAGTCTAATGTATCTGCTGGTCGAGAGCTTCAAGGAACCCCGCCATGTCAGCCGAAACCATTTCCGCCCGTGAGGCCGCCAGCCTGATCGCTACCGGGGAAGCCGTTTTGGTGGATATTCGCGAAGCCGATGAGCGTGCGCGGAGCCATGTTCCGGGTTCGGCCCATGCGCCGGTTTCCCGGCTGGGGAGTGGCCCGCTTGGCATTGCGCCCGGATCCACGGTGATTTTCCATTGCCAATCGGGCAGCCGCACGGCGCAGAATGCGGGCGCGCTTGCTGCCGCCGCACCGGGCTGCCGGGTGCTGCTGGTGGAAGGCGGGATTGGCGCGCTGAGTGCTGCCGGTGTGAAGCTTGCGGAAGATAAGCGCGCGCCTTTGCCCATCATGCGGCAGGTGCAGATCACCGCCGGCATCTTGGTTTTGCTGGGCGCTGTGCTGGGCGCCCTGGTAGACCCGCGCTTTCACGCGCTTTCCGCTTTTGTCGGTGCGGGCCTGGTATTCGCCGGCAGCATGGGGCTTTGCCCCATGGCGAATTTGCTGGCGTTGATGCCTTGGAATCGGCGCGCGGCTTAATCTGGCCGCGCGCGACTTTTCTCAATCCACCTTGGCGCCGGATGCGCGGATCAGCGGCGCGAAGGCGGCTTCATTATCGGCACGGAATTTCACGAATTCCTCGGGCGTTGTGTACCAGGTGGTCGCGCCATTGTCGTAAAAGCGCTTCTTGATATCTTCACTTTCCAGCGATTGCTTAGTGAGTTCATTGATGCGCCGGATGAGTGCGGGGGAAATCCCCGCCGGCGCGCAAACGCCACCCCAGGAGGAAACTTCAAAGCCCGGTAGAAATTCGGCCATGGTCGGAATCTCCGGCGCTTGCGGGCTGCGCTGCGCGCCCGTAACTGCCAGCGCGCGCACCTTGCCGTCACGCGCCAGCGCCAAAGCCTGCGGGATATTATCAAAAATCATGTGAACGCGCCCGCCCGCCAGATCAATATGCGCCGGCGCCGCGCCGCGATAGGGCACATGCAGCATATCCACGCCGGCCATGAATTTGAACATCTCACCGGAAAGATGAACCGTGGTGCCGGACCCCGATGACGCAAAAGCATATTTGCCCGGATTGGCCTTCAGCAAAGCGATCAATTCAGGGACCGTCCGCGCCGGAACATCATTGTTCACCACGAGCATGTTCGGCAATTGCCACAGGCCAGAGATCAGCGCGATATCGCGTGCGGCACTGTAATTCAGCCTGCTGTAAAGCGTTGGCGAAATGGCAAGCGGCGCGACCGAGGCTAGCCCGATGGTATTGCCATCAGGGGTGGAGCGCGCAATCGCTTCCGTCCCCACATTGCCACCGGAACCGGAACGGTTTTCGACGACGAATTGCTGGCCAGTGATCTCGCTCATTTTCATGCACCAGATGCGGGATAGGATATCCGTGCCACCCCCCGGTGGGAAAAGCCCGATGAAGCGAATAGGGCCCGTTGGCCAATTGCCCTGCGCGCTGACAATGCCGGGTGCGGCAAGCAAGCCGGCGCCAAGGCCGAAGGTGGTGCGGCGTGTGATGGTGTTTTTCATGGTGATTCTCCCCGTTTATTGATCGCGCCATGCAGCGCGGATTATGGCGCTATGGCAAAGCTTTGTGGGGGGTTAGTCAAGAGTGCTTGGAGGCTCCTCGGCGTATACCTAGGGAGCAGGGCGGCTCCGTCTTGCCTCATACGCCGCCTGGATGCTCAATCCGCCCAATAGGCATAGCATTGGCACAATTGGGATAAGGTAGCGCTGCTCCAAATGTACGGGCAGATAAACGGCGACAAAGGCGCCACTGGCCAGCCAAGCACCTATAACGGCCCAACTTCGCTTGTCGGATGCAGCGAGTGCAAAAGGCGAAAGGATCGCCCCCAGGGTCACTGCTAATCCGATCGCCCGTCCCAGCCATAAGGCGATCAATATGGGCAAGGCAAAGAACGAACCATTCTGGAAACGCTGCCAAAGTGCCTCTGGCCGCCCAAACCAAGGGCGTGGTTCCCCCGTTTGTCGCTGCACATCGGCCGCCGTATCCACTGGCATGAAAGTGATCCACAACATTTTTACCGGTAGGCGAGAAGCTGTCGCCCGGAGCATCTCTATCGGGTATTGACGCCAAGCGCGCGTGTAATTGGCCGACGCAGCAGCAGCAATTTCGGGCGCGCTCATACCAGCTTCGAACAGACGGATATTGAGACGCTGAATGCTGAAGTAGTCAGTCCCCACAATAACTTCCCGCGCGGTACGCTCAAAAAGCGAGTCTCCTTCAAAGACCGGCACGCCACGCGTCACCAAAGGTAGTAGTGCCTGCACCATGACCACCTGCTTTGAGGTCGAAAGCACTGCATGGCCAGATCGGCGATAATGATCCGCCATGATAAGCGCGCAAACCAAAGCCATCGGCAAAATAGCAGCCCCGATTCCAAGCAAGCGGCGTCCTTTCGGTGTGGCGATAAAGATGGCGGGCAGAAGCCCAACCATAAGATAAGGGGTCGCTTCCCTGATGGTGGCCGCCGCACCCAGGAAGAAGCCAGCGATCAGTAGTTTGCCCAACTTCTTTTCATCGCGCGCGAGCCCCGCATGGAGCAGCAAAAGCATCGCTGCGCTAAAAAGCGCGCCAAAAAGAGCATCAGTCATGACCGCTGATTGGAATACTGCCACCGATCCCACCGCAGGCATCAGGGCGGCAAGGAATGCCAGCGGCGGCTTGAGGCCAAGCGCCAGGCCAACCCGGTAGGCGTAACCCGCAAGGACGGCCTGACAGAGGATTTGCAAACCAAGCAGCAGGAATAGCCAGTTCGCGGGCGCAAGAAACTGCAATAAAGCGATCAGTGCGGGATAACCCGGCGTACGATAAAGTGGAACTGGCGCAAAACTGGAGCCCAGCAGCGCTTCACCGCGCGGTAGCGGGCCGCTTACGAGCATTTGGGCATAAGTTAGGTAAGCACCGCTATCGGGTGTTTCAAAAACGCCGACGATAGAGGCAACAACCAGTGGCGGGAACGCCGCAAGTAGCCCGACAAATAGCGAAGCTACTGGGGCGCGACCATATCCTTGTCCCAAAGGAGCCACTCCTCAGAAAGATGGCCTGATCGGCGCCTACATTAAGGATTGATAAATTGTAAAGTAGGGTAATGCGTCCCAGGCATCGACCCAAAAAAGAAAGGCCCGAAAACCATAAGGTTTCCGGGCCAAGTCAACAGGGAGGCTTCACGTCTGGGAGACGAGGGATCAACGGACCCCTTCCGAACAACGCCGGATGCTCAGTTTATAGCCGCTCTCGCTTTGGTTGTGGTTCCCGTTCTTCACCACACGGCCATGCGAAAAACGCATAACTCAGGCCTTTGCTGTAACATTCGGTCACAGCGCCCCGGTCAGCTCCGCCACCAAAAAATCCCGGAACACCGCTACACGCTTGGAATGCCTCATTTCTTCGGGGTAGACGAAGTAAGCCTCAATCTTCGGTCCCTTCACCCCTGGCAATACCTGGACGAATTCATCCAGCTCCGCCCCGATGTAATCTGGCAGCGCCGCCAGCCCCAAACCGCTACGGACTGCCTGAACCATGCCGGGGATGGAATTAAGCTCAATCGCCGCGCGCCGCGCCGTGCCGGGGCGCCGGCCAACCTCGGCCAGCCAATTGATGTTCTCGATCGGCGGCTGATAGTCGCCGTAAATGATCAGCCGATGCGCATCCAAATCCTCGGGCCGTTGCGGGATTCCGATGGTCTTCAGATAAGAAGCCGCACCGCAAATCCGCCAGCCGAAGCTTGCGATATGGCGCTGGATCAATTCCGGCTGCCGCGGCGCATGCATGCGGATCGCGACATCAGCTTCGCGCATGGCGATATCCAAATCCGAATCATCCAATAGCAACGTGACACTGATTTCCGGGTGGATATCTAGCAATTTCTTCAAGCGCGGCGCCAGCCAGGTACTGCCGAAGCCGACGGTGGACGTGACTTTGAGCCGCCCCGCCGGGCGTTCGCGGCTTTCGGTCAACATGGTTTCAGTCATCGCGAGTTTCGCGAAAACCTCTCGCACCGTACGGTTCAGGGTTTCGCCCTGTTCGGTCAGGATCAGGCCGCGCGCATGGCGATGAAACAGGGGCACATTCAGCGCTTCTTCCAGGGCCTGAATTTGCCGCGATACAGCGGATTGGCTGAGGTTCAGCGTGTCACCCGCATGGGTGAAGGACCCCGCTTCCGCCACCGCGTGAAAAATACGCAGCTTGTCCCAATCTGTTGGCATCAGGCCGCCGCCGCGTGGCCCGCTTCAAGCGCGGCGAGGTATTTTTCAGCATCAAGTGCTGCCATGCAGCCGGTGCCGGCGGCGGTGACGGCCTGGCGATAAATCTTGTCCTGCACATCGCCGGCAGCGAAAACACCAGGGATGGAAGTACGCGTGCTGCCCGGCGTGGTTTCGATATAGCCTTCCGCATCCATGCCGATCTGGCCTTGGAAAAGTGCGGTTGCCGGCGAATGGCCGATGGCCACGAAAACGCCATCCACTTTCAATTCGCGCGCCTCACCGGTGATGCGATCACGCAACGCTAGGCCGCGCGCGACTGGCATGCGCCCGGATGTATCGGCCAGCACTTCTTCCGTCAGCGTATTCCACATGATCGAGACATTGGGCTTTGCGAAAAGCCGCTGTTGCAGAATTTTCTCGGAACGGAGGGAATCGCGCCGATGGATCAGCGTGACATGGCGCGCGAGGTTGGAAAGATACAGCGCTTCCTCGGTCGCGGAATTGCCGCCGCCAATCACGGCCACATCCTTGCCGCGATAAAAGAAGCCATCGCAGGTGGCGCAGGCGGAAACGCCGAAACCACCCAATTCCTTTTCACCCGGAATCCCAAGCCAGCGCGCCTGCGCGCCGGTGGCGATCACCAGCGCATCAGCAACATAAACATCGCCGGAATCGCCCACTGCGCGGAAGGGCCGGCGCGTCAAATCAATAGATATGATCACATCCTGCACCACCTTGGTGCCGCAATGGGTGGCCTGCGCGGCCATTTGGTCCATCAGCCAGGGGCCTTGTACGGCCTCCGCAAAGCCTGGGTAATTTTCCACATCAGTGGTGATGGTCAGCTGGCCGCCAGGCTGCATGCCAGCCACCAGCAGGGGCGAAAGCCCCGCGCGCGCGGCATAGATGGCCGCCGTATAGCCCGCCGGCCCGGCACCCAGAATGAGAAGCTTGCTTTGAAATGTCTCGGCCACGATCCGCACCCCTGAAATCTACCGGTTGATATCGGCCAGCCGCCCCTTTCGGGCAAGCCGCAGCCTGGCCGCTGCCGCATCTTGAAATGATATTGCGCGGCAGCCCTGTTTTGAGCAATGAAGGGCCGTGCCCAATACCAAGACCCCCGCCCCCGAGCCTGCCCTGGATGCCCTGGACCGCCAGATTCTGGCGGAACTCCAGCAAGATGGCCGCATCACGAATGTGGAACTCGCCCGACGCGTCAATCTTTCTGCGCCCCCTTGCCTGCGCCGCGTGCGCCGGCTGGAAGAAGAAGCCGTCATTCGCGGCTACCACGCCGACATAGACCCCACCGCGCTGGGGTGGGAGGTGATGTTCTTCGCGCTCGTCGGCCTGGAATCGCAAAAGCAAAGCGTGCTGGATGCGTTTGAAGCGCTGGCCACTTCCTGGCCGGAGGTGCGCGAATGCCACATGATCCGCGGCGGTGGGGATTTCCTGCTGCGACTCGTGGCGCGCAATACGGCGCATGAGAATGAATTGACCGCGCGGCTGACCGGGGCGCCCAATGTGCTGCGCGTGCAGACCTTGCAGACGATCAGAACCGCGAAGGACGCGGCGGGCGTGCCGCTCGGCTAATGCGGCAGGGCGGTTTGGCCCAATACCCAGCCCTCCCAGGCACGGATCATCGGGTCTTCAGGGATGAAATCCGGGCGCTTGCCATCCACCACGCCGATCAGGCCGAGCAGGCCGATCAAGGAATCAAAGCGGTCTTCCCCGGCGGCATCGGTGCCGAAGCCGGCTTGGATCATCTCAGCCAAAGCCGCATCGGGCGTGACGCTGAGCGCGGCCATCGCATCACGCAGCGCGGGGGCCAGCGCACGGCGCGGCGCTTCGGCGCGTTTTGACCCCGTGAGTTTCAGCCCAAGATGACGGAGCGACTCGGCCGGATAGACCTCAGCCAAGGCAAGCTGGCCGGGGCGGAGCAGATCGTGCAGCCCGCCGGCAAAAGGCCAAAGGCGTAAGGGCGCACCGGCAGCCAGCGCGGGGGCAAGCCAATCGCGCCAGGCGCTGATCGCGGCCTTGCCTGATTGATTGGCGCCGAGCGTCCAGAATACCGGCGCGCCGGCGGGGCGCTCGGCCGTGGCGCGGTCACATAGACGTGACAGGCCAGCGGCATCGGGAAGACCAAGTGCCGCAGCATGGGCGGCGCGCGTCATGCCCTTGATGCCGCGCGCTGGGTAGAAAGGCCGGGTGGGGGAGACGGTTGCCAGGCTTGGCGACACCGCGAAGAAATCAGGGTTTCCCGCCAGCCCCGCCAGAAAAGCGGGAAAGCCTTGTTCCGGGCGGGTTTGGGCAAAGCCGCGCGGCACGCCAAGCGGCAGGTCAAGACCAAGCGCGGCTGAGCCGCCTTCCGCGATCAGGCCCGCCGCCAAGGTGGCGGGGTCGCCCACCAGGCGCGGGGCGGTAGCTTGCCATTTGGCCCCCTGGCGTCGGGCCAGCGTGACCCAGCGCTTGCGCGCATCCAGGCTCCAATCCGCATGGGCGGCGATCATGGCGGGAAAACCCTCGCGCGCGGGCAGGGCTTCGTGCCATGCTCGGTCCAGCTACCAAGGAGAGTGTGATGGATAGCATGGCTGGCCTTGCGCCCAGGGGCATGGATGCAGCGCATCCGGCAGGGCAATATGGGGCAATTGCGAAGCTGTTTCATTGGGTCACGCTTGGCCTGATTCTGGTCGCGCTGCCGCTTGGTTTTGTCATCCAGCATGTGAAGGATGACAGCAAGATGGGTTTTTACGCGCTGCATGAAAGCGCGGGGCTCACCATCCTGTTTGTCGCGCTCGCCCGGTTGGCTTGGCGCTGGTTCAGCCCGCCGCCCAGCCAGCCGAATGACATGCCGAAGATGCTCCGCACCGCTTCCACCGCCGTGCATCATTCGCTTTATGGGATGCTGATTTTGCAGCCGATATTGGGCTTTTTGGCGACGAATGCCTGGGGCTTCCCGATGCGGGGTGCGACAGCCTATCTGGGCTTCATCGAATTCCCGAAACTCATGGAAGCGTGGGAAAGTCTGGCGAAAATCCTATCCCAGCTGCACAGCATTGGCGGCTGGCTGCTGGTGGTGCTGATTGTGCTGCATGTGGGCGGCGCGCTGTTCCATCACGCCATCAGGCGGGATGGAACACTCATGCGGATGATCTGAAGCGGAAGGAACTCAGCCCGGGTCGCCTGACAGGCCTGCGATCATCTGATCATTGATGTCGATCAGGAAGGCGATATCGGGTTCCGAATTTTCCATTTCGCGCTGGACCCCGCGGCCAAGCCGCATAATGCCAACGCGGGTTACTTCCGGAAGCAGATTTTCAGGATTGACCAGGGCCGCTTCAATGGCGAACCAAAGCCGGCGGTTATCTGCAACGGCCCGGGCACGATCAATGGCATCCCCGTTCAGGGCAGCCTTCAGGCCGAAATTCACGCGGCGGAAGACATCGGCTTCCTGTTCGCGCAAAGTACGAGTCCGCTGCGTGGCACCATAGCCGCGCGTTCCAAGCATCTGATTCATTGGGCTACCCGTCATTCAGCGGTGGTGGCAAACTGCGCAATGGGGGCTAGGCCCATCACCACTTCCTCATGCCGCATGACTCGGCGCGCGAATTTCAACGCCTGGTAGCATTGATCTTCTTCGGCGAGCGTGAGCGCCCGATCAAGATATTCCCGGGCGAGGTTGGAGGTAGTGGCATCCTTGAATTCAGCGATGCGTTGCTTCGCTTCTTCCAGGCCAGCCTTTCTTTCTTCATGATCGCCGATATAGGCGGTCTGCAAGGCGAAATAGATGCGCCGAGCCGGGGTATCGGCCATGTCGGGCGTCATCAACTGCTTGCCGAACAGGAAGCGCGCCTTGGCGGTAAGTTCGATCCGCGCGCGGTTGCGGAAGCGGATGGGGGCGCCATTGACGATCATCATGTCGCCTTGGCGGAGTTCGAGTACAAGCGTTGACATTTTTTGTCTCCGGTTTTGGGTGATGGCCCCGGCCAAGCCGAGGCCATCAATTTATTCTTGTGCTGAGGAGGTCATCTCCTCAGCACTGTTGTCATTAGCGAAAGAGGCTGAGCAGAACCTGCGGCCCCTGATTCGCAATGCCAAGAGTTTGGACACCAAGCTGCTGTCTTGTTTGCAGTGCCTGGAGCAAGGAACTTTCTTTGGCCAAGTCCGCATCCACGAGCGCGCCAAGACCATCATTCATGGCGTCGATCTTTTTGGAGTTATAGACTGTCTGGTTATCCACAAACTGCATCTGCGCGCCAAACTTGTTGAGCGCGGTGGAAATGGCGGCGTCTTTTACGTCGAAGTCACCAGTGGTAGGGGCAAGCCTGGCCACCGCAGCTGCCGCGTCAACCGGGACTGCCGCAAGGAGATTGAGGCTTGTGCCATTGACAGCTTCGATGGTGAAGGTTCCCCCTGATTCGTTGCGGATGCTGATGATGTTACCACCGTCAGGACCGACGGTGCTCAGCAGTGTACGGCCATTATACACCGCATCGTTAATAAAGCTGGAGATCTGGTTGGTGAGCAAAGTGTACTGTTCCTCATACTGATCCCGCGAGGCACCGGTAACGGCGGCATCAGCCAAGCGAGTCAGCACGGCGCGCGCCTGCTTCATGGTATCGGACACCACAGAAAGCGCGGCGAAGGTGGTGGAAAGAATACCACGCGTACCACCAAGCTGTTCACCCACCGCAGTCACGCCGGCGACATCGGAACGTACGGCCTGGGCAACGGCGAAGGCGCCACCATCATCCCGGGCATCCGCAACACGGAAACCGGTGGAAACGCGCTTCTGCACAAAGCCCAGTTCAGAATTGGTCTGGTTGAGGGATTGCAGGGAGAAAACGGCCTGGCGGTTGGTATTGACAGAATTGAAAGACATTGGGGTCTTCCCCTTTCTAACGGCGCTCGCTCTACCCTGAGTAGCGATTGCCAGTTTGACATCCGCTTTTTGCGGCGCACTGACACTATGACCGGCGATGGTTAACAAAAGCTAAATGGAAAACCAAAAAACTAAAGTCTGATCAATTTTTTTTAAGCAAAGCTTAGCGGCCGGCTCAAGGGGCAAGCTCTAAGCCAGTTTTGGGCGGGATCAAGCCAGGGCGCCAAAGGGGGCGCCAAAAACACTTGCGCCCAGGACAGGGCTGGGCGCAGGGCGGAAAGGCATGAAAAACGAGGAGGTTTAGCGGAACAGCCCCAGCAGAATCTGCGGCCCCTGATTGGCGAGGCCGAGCGTCTGCACACCAAGCTGCTGACGGACCTTCAGCGCCTCAAGCGATGAACTTTCCTTGGCCAAATCAGCATCCACCAAGGCACCAAGCCCGCCTTCCATGGCGTCCACCTTTTGTGAATTGTATTTGATCTGGTTATCCACAAAGGCCATCGAGGAACCGAATTCGTTAAGGGCGGTGGAAATAGCCTTTTCCACATCGTCAAATTCACCCCCGCTGACAATCCAGGTTGCTGCTATCGAAGCGGTCGTGGGCGCGGTCGTGGGTAAATCTAGGTCGGCGCCGTTCACAGCCTTAATGGTGAAGGTGCCGCCACTTTCATTGCGGATGCCGGTGATGTTGCCGCCATTGGCGGCAGTGTCGGTAGATAACAAGGTGCGGCCGTTATAGAAGGCGTCATCAACAAAGCTTCCAACCTGCGCGGCCAGAAGTTCATACTGTTTCTGGTAGGTGGTGCGCTGATCCGCGCTAATGGCGCCATCCGCCAAGCGGGTCAGCGTCGCACGAACCTGCTTCATGGTATCGGAAACCACAGAAAGGGCAGCAAAGGTGGTTTGCAAAATGCCCTTCACACCGCCCAATTGTTCACCAACAGCGATGACCCCCGCCACATCGGAACGAACTGACTGCGCCACTGCAAAAGCACCACCATCATCCCTGGCATCGGCCACGCGATAACCCGTGGAGACGCGCTTCTGGGTCGCAGAAATCTGTGCATTGGTTGTGTTGAGTGACTGCAGCGCAATCAACGCCTGGGCATTCGTATTGATGGAATTCATCGTCATCGGAATTTTTCCGTTCCCACAGCGCGAGCTCCGAAGGGAGTCTATCGCACTTTTGTTCCACCGCATTTTGCGACGTGGGATCAATAAAACCCGAAATAGTTAATAAACTCTAAACGCGCCCCCGATTTCTTCACCCGCGGGCAATTCTTCTTAAGGGAAATATGTACAGGCAGGCGTGATGCAGCCTGCCCGTCAGCGCCTTACTTCGCCCTTTCGTAATAGGTCCCATCGGCAGTCTTCACGACAATCCTCTCACCCGCCGTGATAAAAGGCGGCACCATCACCTTGACGCCATTGGAAAGTAGCGCCGGCTTATAGGAAGAAGACGCCGTCTGGCCCTTCACCACAGGGTCAGCTTCCACAATCTCCAGCGTCACGGTCTCAGGCAGGTCCATAGAAACTGGCTCACCTTCGATCAGCTTCACATTGACCTTCATGTTTTCCTGCAAATACGGCAGGCGTTCGCCCAGGATATCCTTGGGCACCAGGGTCTGTTCGAAGGTTTCCGGGTCCATCAGGACCAAGTTTTCGCCATCCTCATAGGAATAGGTGAATTCCTTATCTTCGGTGGTCAGGCGTTCCACCGTATCGGCGGTGCGCCAGCGCTGGTCCTTCTTGGCGCCGGACTTCACATTGCGCATTTCCACCTGGATCACAGCGGCGCCCTTGCCGGGGATCATAATGTTCTGCTTCAGGATGGTGTAGCGCTGGCCTTCAAATTCAATGACCATACCGGCGCGCATCTGGTTGGCTTGCATCTTCGCCATGGGGATACCTGCATCTTGGCGGTTGAAACGAGGCCAACCCGGTCGGGGTGGCATGTGTGCCCGGGTATAGGGGCCAGTGCGGGGCGCGGCAAGCACTGGCACCTTCCGCCGATTTGCCATGCTGCCAATCCGATCTAGGCTGGAAGGTGACGTCACCCGCAAGGATAGGTCATGGCTGCCCCTAGCCCCGCACCCGCTACCCCTTACCCCGAACCCCGCGAAGCCACCTGGGTCGCGCGGGATTTCCGCTTCCATACCGGGGAAGTGATGCCGGAACTCCGCCTGGGCTACCTGACCATTGGTGAGCCCTCTGGCACCCCGGTCTTGGCGCTGCATGGTTCGGCGGGGTCTTCGCGCAGCATGGTCTCGCCAGCCTTTGCCGGGCAGCTTTTCGGGCCTGGCCAGGCTTTGGATGCGGCCAAGCATTACATCATCATCCCGGATGCGCTGGGGGCGGGCAAATCCTCCAAGCCATCGGATGAGCTTCGGGCCGGTTTTCCGCAGTTCAATTACGCCGATATCCTGGCAGCGCAGCACCGGCTGCTGACCGAAGGCCTTGGGATCAGCCATGTCCGGCTGGTGATCGGCAATTCCATGGGGGGCATGCTGGCCTGGCTTTGGGGGGTGACGCATCCGGATTTCATGGATGCGATCGTGCCCATGGCAGCGCAGCCCACCGCCATGTCCGGGCGTAATTGGATGCTCAGGCGCATGATGATCGAAACCATCCGCCGAGACCCGGCTTATCAGGGGGGGAATTACACCAGCCAGCCGGCTTCCCTTTCGCTCGCGTTCCTGTTCTTCAATATCGCGACCAATGGCGGGTCTCAGGCGTTGCAGAAAGCCGCGCCCAGCCGCGCGGCGGCGGATGCCATCCTGGATCAGCGCCTGGCCCAACCGGCGGCAGCGGACGCGAATGACCTTATCTATATGTATGAGGCATCGCGGGATTTTGACGCGGAACCGCTGCTCGGGCGGATCAGGGCGCGGGTGCTGGCGATCAATTCCGCGGATGATGAACGCAACCCGCATGAAACCGGGCTGATGGCGGCGGCCATGGCGCGCATCCCCAATGCGCGGCTGCTGCTGATCCCGGGCAGTACCGACACCGCCGGCCATGGCACCACTGGCCAGGCGCGCTTTTGGCGCGACGAACTTGCGGCCTTTCTGAAGCAAGTGCCGTGACGCACGCCCGATCAAGCGCCCAACAGACCACAGGAGAGAACCCATGAAAGCCGCCCCGATGCTCCGTGTTGATCCCACCGCCTTGCGCGGCCTGGTGCATGCCATGATCCGCGCGGGGGGCAGTGCGGAAGATGAAGCGGCGATGGTCACGGACCATTTGCTGGAATCAAACCTGCAAGGCCATGACAGCCACGGCATCATGCTGCTGGTGCGCTATGTGGAAAATCTCCGCGCTGGAAAGCTCAATGCCGGTGCCATGCCGGAAGCGGTGCGGCAGGATGCATCACTTGCCGTGTTTGACGGCAAGATGGGCTATGGCCAGCGCATCGGGCGCATTACCATGGATTGGGCCATCAATGCCGCGCGCCAGCATGGCCATGCGGTGATGGCGCTGAAGAACGTGCATCATCTGGGGCGCATTGGTTCCTACGGCGAACAGGCGGCGCGCGCTGGGATGATTTCGGTCCATTTCGTCAATGGCGTTTCCGGCCCCGGCGCGGTGGCGCCCTTTGGCGGGACCGATGGGCGCATGTCCACCAATCCGGTCTGCGTTGCCGTGCCGGCGGTGGCGGAAGGCGAACACCCGCTGATCCTGGATTTCGCGACGGCGGCCATCGCGCTCGGCAAATGCCGTGTGGCCTTCAATGCCGGCAAGCCAGTGCCGGATGGCGCCTTGGTGGATGCCAAGGGCAAGCCCACCAATGATCCGGGTGTGCTGTATCGGGACCAGCCGCGCGGCGCCTTGCTGCCTTTTGGTGGGCATAAGGGCTATGGGCTCGCCTTGATGTGCGAAATCCTGGCCGGTGCGCTGATCGGCGGCGTCACCGCCGCGCCGCATCATCATAAGGATGGCAGCATCGTGAATGGCTGGCTTGCCTTTGTGATTGACCCGGCACGCTTCGGCGATCTGGCCGCCTTCCGGTCCGAAATGGCCGCGGTGATCGCGCATGTGAAGGCGTCTCCGCCCGCTGATCCCGATCAACCCGTTTTGGTGGCGGGCGAGAAGGAAAGGGCGACGCGCGCGGCGCGGCTGGCCGGCGGCATACCGGTGGATGGCACCACCTGGGATATCTTGGCGGATACGGCACGCAGCCTTGGCATCAATGCCATCCCGACGCCGGGCATGTTTTAGGCGGTGCTGCGCCTTCTGCTGCTTGCGCTGGGTCTTTTCAGCACGGGGGCTTTTGCGCAAGCGCCTGATTGGCGTACCGCCGCGCCGCCCTTGCCGCTGACCGCGCCGATCACGCCGATGACGGCAGCGGTTTCGGTCGGCGGGGCTGCCTGGGGCCCGTGGCGCAAGCTCTGCCGCGAGCAATGGGAAAGGCTGGACCGGACACCGCGCCGCGATTGCCTGAATGTGGCTGCGGTGGAACGCGATGCGCCGGCGCGTGCAACCCGCATCAGCCTGGCGCCGGAGGTGTTGCGCGGCGAAAGGCTTGCCGTGCTGCGCCGCGATGATGGCGCCGTCACAAGCTTCACCCATGAACCACCAGATGCGGCCCGCGATGGCGCGCTTGCCCCCTGGCGGCGGCATTTTGAAAGCTGGAGCCTGACAGCGCGGCGCATCCAACCCGGCGCCACTTTCAATCTGCCAGTGCCCGATAGCCCGCGCGGGGTGACCTGCCGCCCGGAAGGTCTTTCCCGGATTGGCGCGCGGCAAGTGCTTGTCGCGATATGCGCGGTGGAATTGGCGGGCGGGCTTGGCAATACCGGGCAGGAAGCGCGGATTGCGATGGTGGGGCGCATCGCGATTGATGTGCCAACCGGCATGATCGTGGCCCAAGGCTATGCAAGCCGGATCGAAACTTTCCGTGCCGGACAGTCCAATGGCGTGGTGATCACCGCGGCGCGCAATGGCCTGGAATAATGTGGCGCGAGATATTTTCACTTATTTTAAGGAAAAACTTGCGATTGACCTGGGAAAGGCCCATATGGACCTTGTCACCTCGTCCGGTTTGGGCGTTCAGGTCCGGCCCCCAAAGGCCCGGCTAGTTCCCTCAAGCCTGCTTCCCGTGCCTTCCCATGGTTGGGCTGTAGCGATGGTCGGCCCGTAGCACGAATCCGTGCGACGGCTTTTTTTCAACCGGAGCGAACAGCATGTCAACCGGCACTGTAAAATGGTTCAACGCCACTAAGGGTTATGGCTTCATCCAACCTGATGATGGCAGCAAGGACGTTTTCGTCCATGTCAGCGATGTCCAGCGTTCTGGCCTTCAAGGCCTGAATGAAGGCGACAAGATTGATTTTGAATTGCAGAAGGGCCAGCAGGGCAAGATCTCTGCCGGCAATCTGCGCAAGATCTGATCCGTCACTGCGGCGCCCTTAGGCGCTGCGGCTGATGATTGCTTTAGGGGACGGGGTGGCTCAGTGCCGCCCCGTTTTCTTTTCAGGTGTGGAGAGGCGGCATGGGACGCAAACCGAATTACGGCCAGAATCGTGCCGATGTGAACAGGGCCAAGCAGGCGCGCAAGGAAGCGAAGCTGGAAGCGCTGAAGGAAGCGGTAGCACGGCGCAAATCGGGCGAAGACCCGCAGGATGCCGAAGCCGACGCAGAGCAAAACTTGCAGACTGAAGGAGATTCTAATGGCCAATAAGCCAGGAACCCAAGCACGCTTCGTGCTTTTTGATGTTCTTTATGAGGATGGCAGCCGCCGTTCCAATCGCAAGGTGCCGGCTGAATTGCTCGGCGGGCTTGATGGTGACATGCCCGCGCGCAAGGAAATTGAAGCGCAGGACAATGAAATCGCCAAGGCGTCCGGCAAGTCTGCACTGCCCATCGCGTCCGTGGAGCGCGTCGGGGGCAAGAAGCGTTAGGCGGATAGCGCAAAATTAAACAGCGGGATTAGGATAGGGCTTGGGCAACAGGAACCTCGCCTTGCCGTTTAATTTCACGCATGCAAAATTGATCGCGTGTCGCAGCGTGTGCTTCTGCGTCGGACGCCGGCTTCAAGGCCATGCACCGCCGCCGACAAACACACGCTCTGCGCCGCGCTTTTTTGACCTATCGGGAATGCTCCGTGATGCCGACTGACGCCGACCTTCTGTCCCGCGTGACCGCCCTTGGCCATGCCCTGCCGCCTGCGGCCAAACCCGTGGCAGAATTTATCCTATGGCGGCGTGAGGGTAACCTGATCTTCCTCGCCGGCCAGATCTGCGAACGCAACGGTGTGCCCTACCCCACCGGGGTCTACGGCAAGGGTGTTGACTTGGCCACCGCGCGCGCAGGCGGGCTGGCGATCGGCTTGCAACTGCTAGCCACCCTGCGCACGGCGCTTGGCGGCGACCTTGGCCGCGTCCGTCAGGTGGTGATGGTGCGCGGCTTTGTGACCGCTGCCCCCGGCATGGGCGACTATCCCAAGGTGATCAACGCCTGTTCGGAACTGTTCATCGCGCTCTGGGGCGAGAATGGCCGGCATGCGCGGACCTCAATCGGCGTGGCGCAACTGCCGCTCGATGCGACAGTCGAAATTGACGCGGTGTTCGCAGTCGATTGAGTGCCACCCAGTGGTGGAGGCTTCCGGCGTGAAGCTGGCATAGCGTAAAGACCGCACGTGGAACCGATTGCGCTTTACATCCATTGGCCGTTTTGCGCGGCCAAATGCCC
>Ga0315899_10002605_pt1 | contig 19862 bp, 6 predicted proteins | sample LakEriMetagenome_2_FD_203518 | JGI IMG/M metagenome (GOLD analysis project Ga0315899, IMG submission 203518) | Freshwater fungal communities from buoy surface, Lake Erie, Ohio, United States - Buoy 4 MA112 | ecosystem: Environmental > Aquatic > Freshwater > Lake | place: USA: Lake Erie, Ohio... | reverse complement strand
AGAGATCGCCAGTCTGTTGTCGCGTACAACAAACGTCCCTCGCGTTGGAACAGCGCTTCCTTGACTGCGGTCTGCCCAGAGGGACAGCCGCCTCTTCCGAGCACCGGGGCCGCCAGGGGATCAAGCGGACGACCGACTCAGGAAGCGTGTGGATGCAGGCCCCCACCCCGCGCGGCAAAGACGCGCCCTGTGCCACTGACTCGCTTACCACTTGTTACGAGATAACGGCCTCCTGATGCGCACGCGGGTGTTGGCGGTCATCACACGACGGTCAGCCCACTATTCTTTATTGCGTACCCACAAACCCGGGTCCCCGCTCCTTCTGTGCCCGGCCCGTACTCCGGTACCGCTGGCGCAGGTCCTAACTCATTGCTCGATTGCTCTCTTTCCGGCCTCCTAAAGTCCACGAACCCGTACCCAATATCTCGAGATCTGGACCCCGGAATCCTTCTCTGACAAAAGCCTGTGGTTGTACTTGCCTATTAACAACCATCAAGCGATTTCCTGCACACTGCACACACGATCCTCTACCAACGTGTTGACACGCTGTTAGTGTGGAATAGTCCCAGGAGTGGTTGGGGGGCAGACTCGGTCGAAGGGATTGCCCACAGACCTCAATAGCACAGTTGGCAGTTGGCCGGGTCCGTGACAAACGCCGGCGCTGGGGTTTGGTTGAAAATGAACGGAACACACACGGCAAGGCCCGGTGCCACAGGTACAGATGGACGATCACGTGCGTGATCGATGGACGATCACGTTTAGTGGCACAAATATTTTGTTAGTTTTCCTGCCGAAATGCCAGCGACGGGGTAATCATTATAAAGCTGGTGCGCACTGTAATAAAATTGTGGGTTGGACCCCGTTTACAGCTTTATAAAAGGTCCTGCAGTAATATACATACATATATACGTATGTATACATACACATACATACATGGAATGCCATCGCAACGCAACATCTCGGACAATTTCCGTTATCGCCGCGTAGCCTTCTATCAAGCCCTGAAGAGCAAAGTCGGACTAGCGGCGGCCAAAGCCGCAGCACTGTGGATAAACCTGAACGTCGGCAGCTGTAGTGTAGTAGCACCCCCGATGCACGCTCCTTCACGCACTCCCCTTCTTCTGCCCCTCCTCCTTTTCACACAATCTCCCTTTCCCTGGCGTTCACTGGTGTGTGATGGGCAAACTAGTCCACACACGCCTCGGCTCGCAGTCTCTCATGCACATGTCCTCCACTGTCTCCCTCCCCCCTGCACACGGCTTTGTAATAGGTCCTGCAGTAATAAACACACGAAAACAACTTTATACTAGCCTGAGGTCCTACACCAACGGAACCTAGAAGGTCGAGTACTGGGTAACAATAAAAGATCCCGCGGCTGATGGCAGCGCAGGATGGGGAGCGCACTCGAACCATGCGGATCCTGTTGTCGAGGGGCATAACGGGAATCGGTGAAAGGTCCAGAGAGCTCACCCAACGTTGGTTTGATATGGTTAACTGGAGATCGGCGCACGTAGGTAGCGGCCCACGTCAACCTTGAGCCCATCGATCTCCACATGGAGTACCAGATCGGCGTACGCTATCCATCGCTCCAAGGCATGAACCGCAGCCAGTCGCTCACCGACTTTGCCAACATCTTTGAACACGACGCCTTCATCCAGCTGGAGGACGCGGCAAGAGCTTATTGTCGACTGTTGTGCACGTCATATCCTCGCGCACCTGGGCCCTTTTGATGATATCGACACCGACCACTCTGGCACAATCGAAATCACGGAGCTGAAGGGGGCGATGTCCAGAATGCTGGGGTGCGAGGTGTCTGCTATCGAAAAGCAGCAGGTGCTCAATGCACTCACGGTACTCGAGACGTCGCACGGGAGTGGTGGGTAGGCCATGACGTGCAGCTTGAGAGAGAGAGAGAGAGAGAGAGAGAGAGAGAGAGAGAGAGAGAGAGAGAGAGAGAGAGGTTCATTGAGAAGATCGATAGCTCGAGCTCGTTGCGAGCGAGGTGCACCTTGTCGCGAGCTGCTGTCGAGCACCCTTCACTGCGTAGTGAAGGGCCCTGCCGAATGTGACGACCGAGAGAGACGGGGAGAGCATTTATTTGGAGCGGTACTCCATAACGAGGGTACAAGGTGTCGTAGATGTACTCTGGTCCCAACGTTTGATTATAGCTTACAATAGATGGAATGTGTTCCTATGGCCTAATGTGTGATTATAGCATGTCAGTGCAACATTTGCAGTGGGAGACGTGGATATATCATACTTGCATCACGTGTGTGGCAGGCTCTCTGAAGTTGCGTCTGGATCAGCAGGAACCAAAAGGAAATTAGTATTTTACAGGACAGAGAGAGAGAGAGAGAGAGACTACAACTAGTTCTAGACTTGAATTAGACTATTAGTATTACAGATAGACTAGTACCAGACTAGTGCTAATCTAATCGCGTGAAAACACGTCCTTTGACGGCCGGAGACGCGGCCTAGTACACTGGCGAGAGAGGATATTTATAATTTACTACATGATTTTCACAACAGGCACACACAAACAGTTGGTCTCTCTCTCTGCGCGGCAATCCCCGCCAGGCGCTCTGGGGTCCCGTTCTCTCACACTGTAACGGTGACGGTCTGGGGGCTGGTAGGGCTGAGCGCGTCAGAATCGTAGTATAGACGGTCCGAAGGCACAATAGAGTACGAGCTCCAGCCTGTCGAAGCGCTCTTCCACATGAGCTGGATTTTGGAGCTCGAGTATGTGTCCTTGTACTCCATCTGGATTTCATATAGCTTCTCCGCAAGCATAGTCAGCGTGCCAGTGTATTCCGCATTGAGACCGTCCCAGCGATCGATGACCAGGGCAAGCTCGCCCACATTTAGCCCAGACAGCCACAGTCGCACGCCCTCTTTTCCAGTGGATCCCGTAGAGGAGAGCGTCGTTGTTTTGAATGTCCACGTCTCGGAAGTTGGAGGCCGCAAAAAGCCCCTCCAACGCACGCTGAAAAAGTCTGGGGGCATCATGTTTGGAGCCCCAGGAACCCTTTGTGTGAAGGAAAAGTCGACGGTCCTGTCAACGCGTTCAAACACTGGGAATGCCAAGTTGAGCACGCGGTGGTAGGTTGCATTCAATCCACCCACTTTTGATAATCGAATCTTGAGCTCTGAACTTGAAAACGTCCGCGAAGACGCAGTCTCGTCCACACCTGCGGCTGTGAAGTTAGAAATGTACGTTGAGCCAGATGAGTGAGTGGTGGAAGCAATGAGGCGCTCGTTGGGATTGGTCAACGACTCTAGCACAAGGAGGAGGCCATCCTCGTGGTTTAGGGCGTACATCTGTCCGGGGCGCCCAACGGTGACTCCTCCTTCGGTGGCCTCTGTAAACAGGCGAACGTTTCCGTATGCATCTTTGAGCCTGACTGTATAAGTCGTCGAAGTAGAAGCGGAGATTGAGGTCTTTGAAGCACAATCGGTGCACTCGGATATTATCTCTGAGGTACCAGCAGTGCGGATGGTCAAGGTGAAGGGAGAGTTGGCCGTATGGTATCCCATGTATAAACGGTTAGAAGGAACAATCTGCAAGTCGGTGGTCTTGGATCGCTGGAACAACCCAGACGTAGGGCTGTTAAATCGAAATACATGAATCCTGTCGATGGCAATGTCACCAGCTGTCCCGGTTGCTCCTCGTATTGCTCTGAATCTGATTACAATGGGTTTCGCAACGGCGCCAAAGGAAACCTCCGCTTTCTGCCATCTTTCACTGCTAGACAGTTGCTGCTGTCCGCTAAGCGACCATATACTCGACCAGTCATTTTGATGGCCACAGTTATTCTTGTCCTTGCACCGTGTCTTCTTTTCAAAAATGATGTAAATGGACAAACCGGACGTTATGACTGATGTAAATGCCTTGCTCACAGTCACCACTCTGCCAAATGAGTATGACGAGATTTCACGGGTCTCCGAGTCTATCTTGATATACTTACCAGTCCATGCACCCTTGACTGCTGGGGCGGTCGAACCAAGCGTAAATGACTCAGTGCAGACGGTGCCGCACGCGCTCACAACACCGGAACTGATTGCACGGGAGTCGGATTTCACGTCTACATGCAATTCGCCTATGTTCGCCCCGTACATATGATAATAGAACGTCAATTTAGCATAGTCGCCTGGAGTAGATGTGTAATACGCTACTCCCGGTGCAGCATTAGTTCCCATGGTGTCGGCCTCGACAAATAGGTAGCTTGCTTTGCGATAGGTAATGTGTGTGTGTGGGAATGCTGTGGAATCGGTGATGGCGTCCTGTTGCCAGCAACTCCGGTAGGTTTTGCAGGCGGATAAAGCTCCTAATGTATAGAAATTACATAGAGCATCGTTTGCACATCTTGTGTCACACGCTGCGTCGGTCCCCTCGTAAATGTAACTGTATTCACCACCGAGCGTGCTTCCGGCATAGTTTTTGAAAATAGTGCCGTCGTTGCAGATTATGCCAGTGGCATAGTAAACGAAAGGAGATCCAGAGGAGGCAGCGCTGGGGCCGGTGTTGGCGGTAGGAGTGCCTCCCACTGGACTTCCTCCTGCCACCCATTTGCTCCAGCTATTAGGCAGAAGTCCAGTGACCGCCCCTTCATTAGAGGCATCCCAACCGACACCACTTATGACATCGAGCAACCCGTCTCTGTTGATGTCTTTTTTTGTTGCCAGACTCATTCCAAGACCTTGTACGGTCTGAGTTACCTGGATATCTGACTGACCTCCCCATTTTCTTGTCCCAATGACGGTCCCATCTCGAGAAAGTAGGAACCAATAAATCGCACCCTTGGTTGTTGCTCCAGACACATAATCTCTGGGTGCTCCTACAATCAAGTCCGGGGTTCCATCTCCGTTGATGTCGTCGGCTGCACCCACGCTTGATCCAAAGAGAGCATTGTCGTTTGGAATATCAGAAGTGCTCACACCATTTGCTCCTTTACACAATTTGACAGAGCTTCTGACAGTCCACGTTTCCTTGTCCAGTAAGAGCACATAAACAGCTCCCCGGTCAGTACCCCCACAATCATCAGCCTTTGCTCCAACAACAAGGTCTGGCACGTGGTCGCCATTTACATCGCCAATCGCGGCTATGGATGAGCCAAACTTGCAGTTTCCACCTACGCAAGTTTCGGTGAATCCGCTCACACCGTTTTTTATCTCTACCGATGTCGTGGTCAAGCAAATAGCAGCACCACCAGCGCAGCCTGTCATCGTGAGAAATAAGATAGTCACTTCTCCATCTGATGCACCATCATATCCAATGGCTATGTCCACCATCCCATTGCCGTCAAGGTCATCGAGAGCTGCGAGAGAAGTCGGAATGTTTCCATTCCCAATGAATGTTGACACATCTAGCTTTGTATAGCTTTTCACCTGCGGAGGACAGTCATAGCAATGCACGCTTTTGTCTTGATCCATAAACAGTATGAATACTGCTGACTTGGAGGCAACTGCAATATCAACAAATCCATCTCGATCCAAGTCGCCCATGGTAGCAACGGCTGTGCCAAACTCGTCTCCAGCGGACAGACACGATGTACACGTTGGCCAGAAATGTGAGCCCTGCGTGATCTTTACATACGAAACACGCGGAGGAGGAACGGTTTTGAGAGCACCAGCTGTTGTGAGCAGTAAAATGTAGACTGCTCCAGCATCTGTGGCAACCACATCATCCTTCGGCGCCCCCACAACAACGTCCTGCACGTCATCACCGTCTGCGTCTCCAATGAACGCAACGCTGCTGCCGAACTGCGCATTTCCTGAAGACGATGTCGAACTATATGAGATTTTGGTTTGAGCTTGAAGACAATAAGATGTCTCCGAATCACAATCTGATGCAAGCAGCCAGCCGCATATGTTGACGTCGTATGCAGGAGGAGCAGGGGAAGGTGACGAGAAGTCGCAATTAGCTGCTGCGTACGATCCGTCAGATTGCCACCGAAGAACTGCCCGCTGAGTAGAACTGAAGTGCTTGTACTCTGCGGTGATGTCGTACAAAAATTCTGCATTTTTGAAGTCGAATGTTCCGGAAGGCGTCTGGCTTGCAAGCGATGACCACTGTTCAATCACCAACTGGTTGTCGATCCACAACTTTATCCGGTCGTCAGTGGGGGCATTGTATGGATTAGAACTACCAATCTCCAAGCTCAGAGTGTAAACGCTGTTGTATGGCGCCCTGATAAAGCCACCCCAACGGACTCCAAAGTCGTGGCCATAGATAGCATTGCCAGTAACTCCAGGCCACATTGAAGCCGAAGTGACGTCATCGGAGCCGGAGAAGTCGATCGTTGGATCTGTTCTCACGGCAAGAGCCAGAGTGCCAGAGAAATTTGCAGCATCATAATAAGTCGCGTGCAAACCGCCTGCATGAGCAATAAAGGTGTACAACGTGTGTGATCCAGCAGTCGTCACGTTGTAGGCACACCTCTGGAACCCGTCTGCAGCGTCTGTGTGATTGGGTTGCACGGTACGCAAGCCTTGAATTCTCACGTAAGACTTGAATGCGTATCCAAGAGCCTCATCGTGCTGCGTTTGGCGTAGATTGCCATACCTATCTCGCACGGTCACCGTGAATGATGCCGGGACCCCTGCTGTCACTAAGCTAAGTCCCGTACCAGAAGATGTTGAGGTAGAAGCGCATGGTACATCTGGAAACAGTCTCAGAGTACGAGGGCTTGCTTCAGCATGATATGCTGAAAATAAGTGTGTTGAAGGAATCTTGACCGATGAAGCCGAAGGCACCGTCCACTTGAGCAGCATACTTTGCGCGGCGACCTCTTCTCTATATTGTATTTCCACAGAGTAGTACTTGTCTTGCACCCACGTGGCAATTGTTCCCGAAACATCCAGGTCCTTCAAGCTCGACCACTGATCTATGAGAATTGAGTTGTCAACCCAAAGCTTTAACCTTTCGTCCGCCGAGTTGATCACAGAAGTGAACGTATAAACCCCGTTTGAAGGCGCTTGAACAAACCCTGCCCATCGTACAGAAAACCAATTTCCTTCCCGAGACTGGGCACTGGAACCAGGCCAGGTGGAAATGCCAGCACCACCAGCGCTTGATGATCCACTGAAGTCAACTGTTGCATCCTGAGTGACTTTGTAAGGAGTCTGCAGAGTGCATTTGGTTAAACCTGCTCCACTTGAGCCCACATCAGATCCCCACCAAGTATTAGGTGATCTTGGAGAAGCACCCAACAAAGTCTCAAAATTGTTCGAGAATTGCATAGTTGCTAAGAACTGGACGCCTAGGCAGCCTGTGCCCCCGGTTGACGTGTCAATGGAGGGAGTGAACGTGTGTCCACTCCCACCTGCGCACGTGATTGTCGGAGGCGCTGTGGATAAGTAGCCTGTTCCAGGATCTGTGATTGTGATTGAACTCACCTGGGTACCATCTCCAACACAGGTGCCCGCGAAACCCGAGCCGGTACAACCCGCGACGCCTGTGCAACTTGCAGTCGCCGCCCCTCCATTTGTATAGCTACTCCCAGTTCCGCTTATTGCAATCGAAATAATCATCTTGCAGCACGTGATTGTTGGAACTGAGTCATAGTTCCAACCGGCATTAGTGATAATGATCCTATCAATAGAACCCCCACGCTGAGTGAATGTTGCGCTAAAACCACTACCTGGACCCCCTCCAGTTGCTGACAACGTACCGTCAGCTGTGCAAGAAGATCCCATGCTTACGACAGCTACGTTTGCAACACCTGAAGCAGTCTTAGCTCTCGTGTTCATGACTTGGTTACAAGGCGACTCCGTATAATAAGTTGCAAATAGACCCCCTGGCTCTATGACAGCAACTGAAATTTGGGACTCTGCAGTATCTGTGGAGGCTGTCAAACTGTATTTGAAAAGACCTCCAACTTTCGTTTCGGAAGGAGTGACGCTTGTCACGGGAGTGCACCAGCCAGCATAATAGCGTCCAGATCCACCTACGCCACATCGTGGGTTTCCATCCACTCGCGCCACGATGGAACTGCCAGGGTTTTCGGCTATATTTCCGTATTGATCCCTTGATTGGAGATTGAAAGTAACTGCGGTTCCCGCAGTCGCTGCAGTCAAGCCAGAGCCATACAGGCTACCAACTGAGCCTCGAGTGGTACACCGAATAGAGGAATCGAAAGCTGCATTGTTGGAGCACATGGTATTTGAAGGATGGACTCGGACTTTGAACGGACTACCTGGAGCCTTCTCAGCAGCATAATACAACCGAGAGGAAGGGATGATCTGTAGCGCTTGATTAGTGCTCGTCCACCACAGTTGCACTGACGCAGCTCCAGTTTTGTGCTTATACATCAGCGAGATTTCGTAATACGTATCTGCAGTCAATGATATAGTTCCTGAGTCAACACTCTCAACCCCCGACGAAGGAAAGTCGAAGACGAACTTAAAGAATTCAACTCTGTGCAAACAGCCTCCAGCTGGATCAAATTCGATACATCCCGTATCTGTAGCAATCCCATCGATGAGCGTCAACCCATTTACGCTCAGGACGGGTCCAAAGCCTGTAGTATTTGTGACGAATGTGTACACTTCCGTGAATTGGGGCTTTACGAGGCCCGTCCATCGTATACCCACGTGATCTTTGGCCGATCCTGAGATCGAACCAAATCCCCAATGTTGGTTGATCCTTGGCTCGACTCGCACTACAGAAGGCTTTCCCTGAAGTAATACGTTGTGGTAATAGTTTGCCTGCAGCCCACCTTGTCTGAATAATTGGACTTCCACTGCATAAACTCCAGCAGCGGTAACTTGGTAGGTGATGTTGCAAGGATTGCTTGCGTTTTGCATGTCGCACGCACTTCCGACAAATGATCCGTTCTGCGCATACCAGAGTGGGCCAGATTGCACCGATGAGATAGCGTAACTGCGACCGGCTGGAGGAGCAGTCTTAAAAGGCACGTTCACGGTGACCACACGCGATGCTGTAAATTCCACGATTGTCCGAGTCTCACCTGCAATACTTAAGTAGTGACCGACGTACAAGCCAGATTGACTTGCGACCTGGCCATCCAGTGTAAAGGAATAAGCATCATTAGATATCTCAACTATTCCACTCGCGATAGTTGATGCGCCGTATCCATACGTGTTTGTGATCTGTGTGCCATTTGCAAAAACAACACTAGTGGGGTCTGAGGCCAGAATGGTGCCATAGATATCCTTCACAGTTATTCTGAAATAAGAGGAGACACCCGCCGTCGCCAAGGTGAGCAGTCCACCAGGACTGGAAGCTCCTCCAGGAGCTTCCACAGTCCTGTTCAAACCCTCCTTCACGATAAGACTTCTCTGTTCCCTTGGGCCTGTATAAAGCAAATTGGGCGAAATCGAGCACTCGAAGCAGTCTGCCCCTCGCTCGTCTACCAGTAGCGTCTTTGTGATAGTGAACAGGCACTTAGCAGTGATTGAATACGGGGCTACGCCGGTGTCAGGGGTAGAGTCAAAAGGAGGCGAAACTGTAATATTTCTGTCTGAGTTAGCCACGATAGTCCGTGACTGCAGAAATCCCCCAAATGCGATACTAATTTCAAAGCCCAAGAGTGTATTTGTGCCCTTTGGAAGTGTACTGGCGACCGAGAACACGGATGAGGACACAACATTTGCCACCGTTCCCTCATCAATGATTGAGCCTGAGAAACACAATGAGAACACACACACATGCACACAAACAAATTCTTAGTGTATAATGTCCACGCTCACTTTATGCACGAGCCCTCCCAGCTTTTTCGATCCTGTTTGTTTTCATAACCATATGCACACGGCAGCGCTTGAATCACGGGACATAGGCATAGGCATGCAAACGGTAGCACTTTTAGCACATGCACATGGTGCTTACCTGGCATCAGAATTGTTTTCACGGTGACGCCCGATTCATGGGCAATAGCCTTCGTTGACATGTACCCACGGACGACTGTCACAGTGTTGCTGCTCACAGAAGATACAAGCATGACCTCGTTGTCAATTTCTATCATCCTTCGGACAATAATACCAGCATCTGCTGCGTTTGCGACATCTAAGGAAGTGGCACTGTCTGAAATTAATGTCGATAGTGTTGTTGACCCAAATGAAAATGAACGATCGAGGATCAGTAGCTCTGCATTCACAGATTTGATGATGAGGCCTCTTTCGTTTCCAATCTGCATGTACGCATTCAAGTAGTTGGCGTCCGTATTTGTAAACAGGTCACTGCGAACAATCGAGAATTCACGTGCATTCAGTGCCCGCAACACCTTGCCACAATGCAGAACTCGATCAGACGGAAGAGTTGTGCTCACAAACTTGGCTGCATCCGCAACAACCAGCTTTGTGGTACCAGCATTGCTGATCAGTACGATACCGCCATTTATGAAGGAATATCTGCCCAAGAATTTTCCACCAGCAGCGTGCGAAACTGAAAAATCGACGTAATGCAGCGATGATCCACCTGTATGGATAACAGAAATAGGAGCCTTTGAATCAAATGTTAAGCTTGTTGGGTAGTAGACGTATACATCGTACACGCCGAGCGCTTCGGGATATACGAACTGAAATTGTTTCACACCCTTCCCATTGTTTCCATCGTGAGAGTAACCTGTTCCAAAAAAACCAGCGACGATTGCTTCTCTTGCCCAGGAATTCCTAATCACGACTCCAGATGAGGAATTATAGCATCCGCTGTTGCAACCAAGATCGTCGATGATAACAGTAGAGATGGGTACTGTATTCCACGTCAGAGACATCCCCTGCAACCCAGTTGCTTCCTTATACTCAATTTTGACATCGAACAAGGTGCCCGGCATTGTAAAATGGAAAGTTCCTGTGGGACTCAACGAATCCAAACTCTGCCACTGTTCAATTATCAGGCTATTATCCAGCCACAATTTGATACGATCGTCCTTGTCTGCCACACTAGCCTTGAACTGATATCGTGCGGGAAGAGAAGGTTTCAGAAAGCCTTCCCATCTCACTGAGAAGGCTTGCGCTGTCATTGACTCACCAGGCATCCCCGGCCAGATGTCTTCGCCAGTCGCATCGCCACTTCCGAATTTGGGTGAAAGAGATTCGGTTCGAATATACTTTCCACTCGTAAAGTCGTTGGAGGTGAAGTACGTGGCATGAAGACCTCCAAATAGGGGCAATGATACTGTCAGAGTTTGAGTTGCCATTCGAGTGACCCGATAAGATGCCGCAAACGTTCCCGGATTGCTCAATGCGGAAAGGCCCTTTTGGGCTTCTGCTTGTGCATGAGAAAACCGCACAGCAAATTCCAGTGCGCTGGTAATCGCATTTTCGTAGCGATCTCGAGCAGTTATTGTGAAAGTAGCATGTGAGTAGGCCGTCGTGAGAGAAATCGCAGCGCCAGTCAGAAGGATTTTACCTTGATCTTCGGCCGAGCCACCTTGCACATACTCGAGTCTGTACCCGTCAACAACATCATAGTTTGCAAACAACCTTGAGGATGGAACGACCGATAGGGTCCCGCTGCTATCTCGCCAATTCATAGTTATACCCCTGGTTTCATCTTTGGACTTGTAATCAACCAGAATGCTGTTATGGGTGTCGCTGGCCAGCGTTGCTGCCGTGCTCATGGATGGGGTGAGTCCTGTAAGACTGGTCCACTGGTCGATAACCAGAGTGTTGCTAATCCAAAGGCGGACCCTTTCCTCTGAATGCTTCAGCGCAAAGGAGAAGGTATAGCTCGCAGAAGAGCCTGTTGTCTGCCTAACAAAGCCCGACCATCTTACATTAAAGGGATACTGTATATTTCCAGCAAGACACGCAGGCCAGGACGTAGAAACCCCGGAAAAATCGATCGTCGAGTCCCTCTGCCCTTTCCTAGGAGTACCCACAGCTGGATATCGAAACTCGTCCAATCTCCCCATCGTGTAATTGGCTCCCGTGTAATAAGTGGCAGATAGCCCTCCTTGCGAAATTAAAGAGGTTTGCATTAGTCTGTAGCCAGCTGTTGTTTGAGCAGAAGACAGCACGGAGAAGTCGTAGCGACCTGGCACAACCGAAGTTGTAATGTTACCCGCGTCGGTGCTGCTCGTTCCACTGTAAATTCTCTCGAGTGAGGATTCATTCCAGACAAGCCTGGATACGAAAAAATCGCTTTCCGGTGTCGACTCAGTACCAGTGCGGATATTTCCGTACTGATCTCGGGCGATAATTGTAAAGGTAGCTGGGAAACCAACCGTCGACAAGGAGGCCGCCCATCCAATTCCACCTCCTTGGATGCTCGATGTCGATCCGCAAAGCACTTGAGGTTTCACATCTAATGTGTGAAAGTCTTTTGAACCCTCCCAACCTTTGATGGGTTCGTTCACTCCAAACAGGTTCGAGGCAGGAACGATTTTCGTGGCATTACCCGCGAGTACGGGCTTGAGACGGGCCCCCAACGCCACCTTCGGCATGAGAATCGCTCCATGGGCAATAACTGGGGTGAATGTTTGCCCAGCACCCCCAGGACATGCAAGAGAAGGTGGGTTCGAAGTATTGTATCCAGTGCCATAGTTGATTACCTTCACATTAACAACCAAACCCGCTCTCACGGAACACTTTGCTTTGAAGCCAGCGCCTGTGCAGGGAGCAGAACAGGTGACGCTCATGTCAGAGTCACTGGCGTAATTTGTTGTCTTTGTCCCACTTATCTGCACTGCATTGATTGTACCAGCTTGGACCTTACCAGCTACGGCTGGTTCTTCGTTCTCAAGATTCGCGGCAAACAGAATCTCAACAGTACTGGCATCAACGTGCTCTGAATATCCACTTCCATGGCTAGAGAACGTCAGTTTCGAGATTTTGCCGGAAGAGTCCACAGCAAAGTCTCCACGAGCAAGGTCACTAGAGTTTCCGCTTAGCACGCGGAATCGGCCAGAACGGTATCCAGAACCACTATTCATTATCTTGATTGAGGTGACAGTTAAAATCTGAGATGTGTTGGTGTCATTATACAGTAGATCGACGTCTTTGATCCCCACAGATTCTTCATAGCCACTTCCACCTTGACTAAGGGTCACACTCAAAATCGAACCCTTTGAATCAACAGTGAAGGTTCCCATTGCCGATGGCTTGCCACCGTACACTATGATATTTCCGTTTATGAAATTGGTGCCTCCACTCACTCCCCCTGTCGAGGCAGAGAGGCAGGTTACGAGCAGATTATCTGGTCGTTGCGAGCACGAGTTTTCGCGAAACTCGATTCGAGAGATTGATGTCTTTACGAGGCTGCCAGTACTCCACATCAACTTCATTTTTGCAGTGTGTTGCTGCTCTCGATACTCAATGGAGACTGGATACAAAAAATCCTTTTGCAACATTCTCGTGGCCCAACTTTCGCCGTCGGATACCATGTGGTCTATCAGCAACTCATGGTTAATCCAAAGCTTGGCGCTGTCATCAGCAGATATCACAAACTTATGTTCTTCGGTGTTGATGGGCGCAAGCACTCCGGTCCACCTGACGCAGAAATAATCACGCGGCACGGACTGATGCGGACTGAGATTTCCCCAATCAAAGTTGACCTCCGAATCCATCCGATGATAGGCGTATTTTTGGCATTGAGTATCAGCATAGTATGTTGCAGCTAAGCCCCCTGCTGTGTTGAGCGTCAATTTAGTTTGGTACAAACCGCTCAAAGTTGTCAAGTACCTTCCTCTGTATCTTCCATCACCTATGCTTACTATTTCAGAATGCAGCACTGCGTTTCCCATATACAGCCGATCAGAAGGAACTACTTGAGTCCACCATGGTCCACCTTGCGATGCTGAATTCCACGTCAAAGTTTTCCCACTTCTTGTGAAATATTTGATACCGTTCTCCTGCTCCCTTTTATCATAATGTTCTTTATATTCCATTTTGATGCTGTAAAAGCCGTTGGCCGACGGTGAAGGCCAAGTTGCTGACAGGCTAGTTCCTGCTATACTTGTCCATTGATCAATGAGGAGCACATCATCAATCCACAATTTGACGCGCTCGTCTGCCTCTGTATTATTGACTGTCCATGTATAAAGCTCATCATATTGTGGACGCACCAAGCCTTCGTATCTCGCACTGTAGCCAAGTCGGAAGTTGAGGCCATCCACTGGGACAGTGTTTACCTTTGCTCCATTGCCATGCCGTGCAACTGCTGTTCCAGCCTGTCCTCGTACCACCGTAATGCTGTTCGAGTTAATCGAAATGACACGCATGATCTCGTCATCAATCAAAATGTCGCTGCCAACGCTGGCGCCCAGGGTGACCGCATCCGCAACTTGCACCACCCTGGCCTGGTCCGCTGGAGTAGGCATCGCGATCTCTCTGGTTAATGCCGTGCTTCTGGTCAAGTAGGAGATCGTCTGTATCGGAAGTGAACGAAAAGGAGAGGAGAGCTCAGTGTCCTGAAAATACGTAGCAGACAGTCCGCCCACTTCACGGCCCGTACGTCCTTGAAAGGCAAATCTGAATTTTTGAGAGTCAACTTTTTCAATTGTCTTGAGGACATCTCTAGCAGTGACAGTAAAATACGAATACGAACCAACTGTTGAGAGAGATAGTGCGTCTCCCGATGCAGTGCTGAAGAGTGCTACAGCTGGACGATTTTGTGGGATTACTAGAGTCGTAAATGATTGAGATACGCGCCACAGCTTGTTGGAAGGCACAGGAATACAATTACCACCCGATGAGTTTGTCTCCCACAAAAGACTTAGCCTTCTTGCATTTCCAGTTTCTACATATTCGATTTTGACATCATACAGGGCAAAGTCCTTGTCGAAACGATACGTTCCTGTTGGGTATAATGACGCAAGCGACTCCCACTGGTTTATGATCAGTGAATTGTCTACCCACATTCGAGCCCGCTCGTCAGCTCCGTTCATCATCAGGTTGAAAGTGTAGGTTTGATTATACAATGGTTCAATCAGACCCGTCCACCTGGCCGAAAACTGTGAATTCGCATAAATCACAGAGTTAGTACTCAACCGCTTCAAGCCTTTCCACGGCCAATTGTCCACCAACGCGTTCACGCCGGCTGTGTGACCGACACCATCACCGGAAAAGTCCACTTGGCTGTCCACTTTGATTGCCACTGGCACCGTAAGGGCTTGATTGCCACTGGCAGAGTAGTATGTTGCAAAGAGTCCTCCTGAAACAATGTTGGAAATGTGATTTCCGTTGACGTCCAATGTCAAAGTATAGTTTCTTGTCGCAAATGTCTTGTCCACAGTATAAGCAACATCCCATCCAGAAGCTGGATCCTCGGCCGGATGTACATCGATTCCCGAGTCCCTCGGTACGACCTTGGTCACAGAAGACCCAACAGTCACGGTCAACGCCTCAATAACACTCGGATTCAGGTATTGCACCGGGTTGTTGTAAGAATCCTGGGCAAACACAGTGAAGCGAGACTGCAGACCAGAAGTTGCCAGTGTCAAGCCGATGCCTCTGGCGTAACTTTTTGTTGCGCAAAACGAGCCTGGCTTTACGACAAGGCGATAGGGAGATCCAGCAAGATCAGCAAACAGCCCAAGTTTCACGTTAATTCGATAGTCCCCGCTCCGTGTGGGCAAAAAGGAGACCAGATACGTTCCAGTATTTTGATCTGAGATCAGCTGTGTTTCTAGTCCAGTGCTTGACACTGAACACTGTGTCAAGGTGGGTGTACAGTAGGAAAAATATTGCCAATTTTTGATCGCACCGCCCCGATCTGCACTTACAGCAAAGCCATCTCCGCCGTTGGTACTCAATTGTGAAAACGAATCTTTCGTCGTGATGGTAAATGTGGCTGCTAGACCAGCCGTTACCAAGGTCAAGCCCATCCCAGTTGCAGTGCTCTTAGACGCACACTTCCATGAGGGGCGCACCAGCACCCTCACTGGCGAATTCGAGAGATGTTGCCCTGCGGACTTGATATCGATTGTGTATTCTCCGGTCTCAAGGATTGCTGGACACATGGCTAGCGAATTGACCCCAGCGGGAGAATGCCTGTCAGGTTCTGACATTCGACAGATTCGCATGGACCGCACTTTCAAAGCTAGGACTCTGGTGATATAGTAATTTTCACCCAGGCCCGGCGCCGACGAGAACGAAGCGTCCACAGTGATGACTCTGCCTTGGTCTGCACTTGAACTGGCCACGTTGCCGTGATGCGTAATATTCCGTGTCTCATCGCCAACATTCACGGCATATCCGACATACTGCCCCGGGAAAGCCGACGAAGTGCTTGCCATTGTGAAGTGCGTCGCGCTGCCTGCAGCAGCGATTTGTCCTTGATTTACGAGGGACATGGCGATGCTAGAGCGAATCACGGTGCTGAAACGAAAAGCGGGACATTTCTTTTTGCACGAGTCGGAAAAAGAGGACTCTGTGACGTTGTTTCCGAACTTGTCTCGAGCAATTATGTACAAAGTTTCAGCCTCCCCGGCCTCCCATGCATAATTCACTTTCACGTAGCTATCTGCAGCACTGAACCTCGAGGCACCGACATACACGTGAAATGGACTTCCGTGAATATGGGTTGTACCACCCAATCGTACCCACAGCGTATAGTTACTTGAAATTGTCAGCTGTGGACGAGCCATGAAATAGCCATTTCCCAGCGCTTGAATACTTACCTCCTCCTCAATTCCTACTATGTAATTCGACGATGAGTCAGGTGCAGATGCAAAAGTGGCTACCACTTGCCGTGTCTCACCGAAATAGTTTTTAACACTGACTCTTTGTCCTGATCCAGTCCCCTCCGTGATTTCGAGGAAATGGCTATTGTAAGCTCCATCTTCTGAGGATGAGTTCGTTGCCAAAATGATGGAAGTTGTTGATGCTTCTTGCGCTGTCCCAATCAAGACATGCCGAAGTATCTTCAAGGTGAAAGAATCTCCGCCACCGAAGCGGACGTTGCCAATTTTATCCCTTGACGTGACAGTGAAAACAAGATCGCCCGCCTCTGAAATGTAATTGGGTTGCGAGTACTTCGGCAATGTTGCCAGAGCAGTGGCATATGAGTCATCAAGAACTGGTTTCACGACATCTAATTTCATGTTATCGAGGGGAGAGACAGTGCTCTGAGCGGCCGATGCAGTACCTGCTTGTACAGTGAGTATGTACCCGCTGCACAGAATGGTATCCCCGCACCATTTGACGGGATTCGATTGGAAAAATTCAGTGGCAATCTGTCGGGCTCCAACTCCAAGGCTCCAAGAAAGATGCATTGCTGCATACCCAGCATAATGTACGTATTCAACTTTAATCTTGTGAAAGCTGCCTACTTCCAGATATGCCTGCCCTGAATGTTTCCGCAAAGAGGATCCACTCCTCATTGTAGAGGGAATTGTCCCAAGTTTCGAAACAGAAAGGGCACTCAGACTGGTATAGTCATACTGCACGGAACTGGAAATGCATGGGCTGAGAAAATTAATGTTGATATTTGATCCATTGTAGACAGTTCCTTGCAAACATCCCCGCAGGCAATTTACTATGTGGGACTGCTCTGATCCCGAATGATAGTGATAGAAGATGTGTTCAGTGTCAACGTGACCGCCGCACTCGTCAAGTTTCGATGTCCCAGCAAGGTCTGTTGCTTTTACCCCCCCAACGTCCAGAGGCCCGTAGATAGGTATTCCATCTAGCATGAATCCGATCAAAGGAGAGTGCCTTAGGAGGTCAGCTCCATAGAGGCACGTAGGATTTCCGTGGTAGTGATAGATACCCAAACTGTCCACGTGCCCGTTGCAGTCATCCAACATCCACTGCTCCTCACCCCATTTTCGCGGCGAGGAAAAGTCATCCATAGGACCATAAAAGGGCACCCCATTTACCGCAAATCCAATCACGCCCACTGCAGATCTTCCAGTCTTAGCAACGTGAGTTGGTATCTGCGACATCATGGGATTCTGAGGCATCTCAATGTTCCAGTACTGGACAGTCGCTGTGTAGAACTGCTCCGATGTTCTAAAAGACTGATTGTATGCAGGACAAGAATTCGAGATGAGAGAACGTACTTTTCGCCCTGGAATACTCTGGATCACACTGTGCGCATTGTTGTTTTTGCAGAAGAGGACCTCGCCATTTGAGCACTCTTGGTTGTTTCCGTGACATTGACCCGATATACCATGCAGCTGAGCCTCATTGTTCCACTTATCGATCACCAGCTTGTCGTCTATCCACAATCTTATTCCCCTGCGCACGGATCACAAGAGAAATTTCAGTCGTTGGTCGCGTGCTCAGAAAAGTAATGCGCCGAAAGTTCAAAGAGGTACTTGCATAATTTGCAGTGCGTTCACTTACCCGTCAGTTTCAGAATAGAACGTGGTGTCCATTCCATTGATAGAAAATAGAACCGGGTCGAGTCTGAAGTTTGTGCATCCCGCACCCCCTGTTGCAATAGTCAAAGCTGGGGCGGACGTATATTCTTCACCAGGATTCGTAATGGTAATCTTGTCTATGCCCGTGGCAAATGTGCCATCCGCGCGGATGTAAGCAGCCACTGTGAACGACGCTTCAAACCCGGAGCCTCCACCTCCAGTTGCTGTTAAGGTACCACTGTTCGTGCAGCCAGAGCCCGGCAAAATTACGTCAACCTTGCGAATTCCCGCCCGTAAACCTGCTACCGCCTGAGGGATACTCGGCTCAACCTGAATGACACCCTCCCATCGGACACTGGCCCTGTCAGCTGCATAAGGCGTAATGGGTCCATTGCCCCAGTCAAAGTCAATGGTGTGATCGATACGAGAAACAGCAGGTTCTCCGTGGAGCCATATATTATTGAAGTAGGACGCATTGAGTCCTCGACCGTCAACCAGAATCGGCGATGCTCGATATTTGCCACTTACTGTAGTGACTGCTGTGAAAAAGAAGTCGCCTGCGGGCCGAAGAACTGGCTTCAGGGAGTATCCCGTGCATCCGTCACCACCAGAATCGATCCAAAGGATTGGCTCAAAGATGTACCCTTCCCCCGTGTTGGTGACAGTGACTGAGCTGATGGCCCCGCTTGAGATCGTGAATGAGGCCGCAAACCCCGAGCCTGCGCCACCCTTGGATCCCAATGTGCCAGGTGCAGTGCAGCTGGACCCACCCGCAGATATGGTAACAGATTCGATCGTTCCGCCGGCTTTGTGCCCAATAGAACTGAACGTGTGGTTACCTTTCTCGTGCAGAAAACTGACAACAAACGTGCCTGAGTCCGGCGCGAGGGGCAGGCCATAAACATCCCTGCTCTGCAGGACAATCAGCACGTCAGCGCCGCGAAAGCCCCACGCACGGGAGGCAAACACGCTGCGATCAGCACAGAGGCTAGACCTCGATTGTAAAGGATGCCGGTGTTCCCGCGGTTGACGAGGTCGTGGCCAGCCCGCGTGCGGTACTCTGACTGGCACATATGGATGCGCCCCAAGCGGACGGTACCACGATGCTCAGCACCAGCGCAGAAACGCAGGCTATGGAAACTGGGCGCCGCGGGCACTGTCGCCCGAAGCGGATCGCCCCTGCTGGCTCTACCCTGGCCTGCGCTGCTACGCGGAGCGATGAGTCGCGGTCAAACGCGGAGCGCAAGCCAGAGTTGTTTTCGGCTGTCGTGGTGGCGGGGGAGGGCGGCAGTCGAGCCTGCCCTTGTGTCTGCACGTGAACCTTGTGCTGAGCTGCGCCGCACCACGAGCGTGGTCGCTTGCCGCCATGGTGCGCAGTGCTGGTCGGGGTTGCGACCGCATCGCTCTGTGCGGCGCACGGAGAAGCCAGGCAGTCCCCGGAGCGCCGCATGCCGGGCTGCTGCACGGGAAGCTGCTGCGCGTCAGGCCTGTTGATATTGGCCATCTCCACTCACACACACCTCAAGATAAGCATGTGCGTTTTCCAACTGGTGGCCGTCGTGAAGAAGACCGCTCGTGCAGCATGGAACCCCCAGC
>Ga0315899_10002604_pt1 | contig 19867 bp, 24 predicted proteins | sample LakEriMetagenome_2_FD_203518 | JGI IMG/M metagenome (GOLD analysis project Ga0315899, IMG submission 203518) | Freshwater fungal communities from buoy surface, Lake Erie, Ohio, United States - Buoy 4 MA112 | ecosystem: Environmental > Aquatic > Freshwater > Lake | place: USA: Lake Erie, Ohio... | reverse complement strand
CCTTTATTACTCCTGATTTCACTAAAAGTATCAGGTCTATGGGATTTTCTGGTGCATACCACCTATGTGCCCAAATTGGGCTGGCTGGAGAAAATACTGGTTACGCCCTCCCATCATCGCGTGCATCATGGTAAGAATGATCTATACATAGATAAAAATTACGGTTCAATTCTCATAATATGGGATAAAATATTTGGTACTTTTCAAGAGGAGACCGAGACGGTGGAGTATGGAGTGAAAGCCAATTATACAGATAACAACCCCGTTAATGCTATTACGTATCACTATCATTATTTATGGAATGGTATTAAAAAAACCAATGGAATTATCAATAAAATAAAATTATTAATTATGCCTCCGGAATGGAAGCCGCAGCAGCAAGATGATTTTTCCCCGGGAGTAATTTGGCCGGCAAATGCATCACATTCCTATCAGCGAATTTATGCAGCATGGCAGCTGCTATGCTGTGTACCGGGTTTTGTAGCCATATTGTTTTACAAGGATGTTTTATCATCTGCAGCACTTTGGTATTGCATGGTGTTGTGCATTACTTCAATAACCCAAACGGCACTAATTTGTAAAGATAATACCTACCGCTATTTCGACGGCTTGGAAACGATACGATTGTTGTTTTTATTGGCATTTTTACCCTGGATGGATATGGGTGAAATGAGCATTATATATTTACTGATTTTGTATTTCGGATTATCACTTTCTTATCAACTATTCATTGAAAACACCCTAGATAAATACTTTATTAAAAAAATCATACATCATGAAAAAACTTAACCTTTATCTTGCCTTTTTAGTTCTTCTTGCTGCCTTTTTTAATGCCTGTGGAGTTAAAAAAGCCAATTCCTATGATCGTTTTGGCGGCGGATTTAGCAGAAATAAACCTATTAATTCTTCTGTCGTAAAATTGTCCGAAACAATTCCTGAATTAAATGAAAAAAAATATTCAGAATTGAAAAATAACAATTTAGATAATAAAGTAGGGTATACCGCAAAGCAACCATACGGTATAAAAAATATTGTAAATGACATATCTGAAGTAAAAGCGGCCGAAAAAATTAAAGATCAAATAGCTCCTATAAAGAATGAAAGTAATATCAATTCAGCAAAGACAGAGAAAGATAAACCGAAAATCATGAAGCTGGCAAAAAAATTATTATATATTAGCATAGCTTTGTTGCTATTGGGTATACTGTTAATGGCAATCTTTGGTTTTGCACTAGAGGGTGTTTCTGCTGCCGGTGATTTGGGTGCAGTATTATTTGCTCTGGGTTTTCTGTTTTTAATAATCTCCTTACTAATATTTATAATAGGTGGTATAAAAATGCTTTTAACGCCTAATTCCTCCAAAATAAATCCGGATGTTCCCTTTACAAAATAAACTTAATCTATATACTAAAATAAAATAATTAAAGATAAAAACAACATGAAAAAACATACTATTTATTTTACTGTAGTCTTATTGTTGGCTACTTTTATCAATTCCTGTGGACTTAAAAAAACCAATTCCTATGATCGTTTTGGAGGCGGATTTAGCGAAAAAAAGCCGGTTACTGCTACTTCCGAAAGTGAAGCTGAAAAAATTGGTAACTTAGTGAATGAAAGATATGAAGATAAATCAAAATCGAATTTATCTAATCATGTTAAATTGTCAGAAAAGCAACTACATAAAATAAATAGTATTGTCAATGAAATACCGGAAGTTAAAACGGTAAAAAAGTATACTAAAAAAATGGCAGTACTTAAGCGAAATCTAAATGCTGCTGTTCCAAATAAGGAAATACCCAATGTATTAAGAACCGCATTCATCTTGGGTGGTGTGGGCTTGCATTTGATTGGATTAGGGTTCTTATTCATAGGTATATTTGGTTTCCGGTTCAAGAATGAAACTGTCGGAGGTTTTATTGGCTTTATTATGGTGCTTGCCGGGTTGGTTCTCCTTCTTATTTCGATTATTTTAGGGGTTATTGGAGGATTAATAATGCTATTAACTTCTAAGTAACCCTTTTATAAGTGATGTCTAGCAGTTTCTGTCATTTTTTTCGTTTTACACCTAAATCATTTATAAACTCTAATTGATATAAAAGTTGTACTTAGGCACACTTTTTGCTTATTAGGTCGTGATTAACTATGGCAACTAACCGCACTTTTACAATGATCAAGCCCGATGCCGTTGCCAACGGACATGCCGGCAAGATTATCGATCACATCACACAGGCCGGATTTAAAATCGTAGCCCTTAAGTACACACGCCTCAGCAATGAGCTTGCCGGAAATTTCTACGGCATTCACCGCGAGCGTTCTTTCTTCGGAGAACTGGTAGACTTCATGACCAGCGGACCCATCTATGCCGCCATCCTTGAAAAAGACAATGCAGTGGCCGATTTCCGCACCCTGATTGGCGCTACCGACCCGCAGAAGGCAGAGCCCGGTACCATCCGTAACCTCTACGCCAAAAGCATCGATGCCAATGCCATTCACGGCAGCGACAGCGATGAAAATGCTGAAATTGAAGGCAACTTCTTTTTCTCACAGTTCGAGCGTTTTTAACATTCTCAAACAAATTTTGTAAAAGCCCGCTAACTTTGGTGGGCTTTTTTTTATGCAAAATACTACATCCAACCCACGCACCGCCGGCCTCGACGTAGCATATCTTGAAGGGCCCCACGGCCGGTTCTATGAACTGGGATTTCTGTTTCGTGTGTTTATGGAGTTCCTGAAGGCCTATCGTAAGCTGCATTTTATTGGTCCTTGCGTAACGGTTTTCGGCTCGGCCCGCTTTGGAGAAGAACACGAATACTATCAGCTGGCCCGTAAAACCAGTGCCAGCATTGGTAAACTGGGTTTTGGTATCATGACCGGTGGCGGCCCCGGCATTATGGAAGCGGCCAACCGCGGAGCCAGAGAAAATGGGGCTTTTAGCATAGGGGTCAATATTAAATTGCCTTTTGAACAAAAACCCAATCCCTATCTGGATCGCTGGGTGGAAATACGCTACTTCTTTGTTCGCAAAGTCATGCTATTTAAGTATTCATTTGGGTTTGTGATATTGCCGGGTGGCTTTGGTACCATTGATGAAATGTTTGAAGCCCTTACCCTCATTCAGACCCGGAAAATGCCATGGTTCCCGGTGGTGTTGATGGGAAAGGAATACTGGGAGAATACCCTTGAACAGATGGATGTGATGCACAAACTGAAAACCATATCGCCCGAAGATGACGATATGCTGTGCATTACTGATGATCCCGAAGAAGCGGCCCGCTTCATTGAAGATAAGGTCAAGCCCTTTGCCACAAGACGGCATCGTTATAAGCCCAGGTGGTGGCTGGGGGAGAAATAATTTTTTATTGCCTGCAAATCGGTTTTTAATTAACACTCATGTCATCCTGAGTTACTCATTGCATCCCGAGCTTGTCGAAGGAAAGATTCCCAAAGTCATTTTTTTCTTCGTCCACCTTTTTGTGGAAAAAGGTGGAGCCAAAACCATTGGCGGCCCAAGGCGCTTTCCTCTGCTTAGGGCTATCCCGCATGGCTCCCCGGCTTTCGCCCTCGCAGCCCTCATGGTCTCAGAGTTTGGGCTGCTCGGGTTTCGCCATGCTCCTCGCGCTGCGGGCCGCCAAACCCGGGATAAAAATTTGTTTTAGGTAACTAATAGAGATTTTGCGGACATCGGTTTTAGGCGCTATTGGTGGTTTATTAATTAATCTTTTGATGTAGCGAACAAGAGCACCGCTGTATACTTCCCATGTCATCCTGAGCTTGTCGAAGGAAAGATCCCCAAAACCATTACCAGCGCCGTACGATATTAAATCCCAGCCGCAGATCGCCCTTGCCAAAACGACCATTATTGCCGTCGGTCATATACCTAAACTCATTAATCGAATTGGCATTGCTCACAAACAATTGAAACGCATGGCCTGAAGTCCAGAATTCAATACCTGCACCCGCCATGGGAGGACCGCTATTGCGAATACGTTTATTAAACGCATGTGAAAACTCGCCGGTTAGGTGGATCCTGTCATTAATTCGATAACGAACATTGCCTACAAGTAAGGGAATATCATTGGCATCGGCTGTTGTTTCCACCAGATTTCTATGAACCAGTGTGGGCGCCAGTTGCAGCATGAACATATGCCGTCCCAGATATGAATTTCGGCTTATCAGCAATTGATGCGTATAATTCATCCTATGCGTATTGTAATAGGGATTCAGTCCGGTGGCGTTTTTTTCAAACACATAAGCCATGTCACTAAGCCATGTCACGGCTGTTTTAAACTGGTTTGTTCCATCGGGTTTTACAATTCCCCACTTTATATAACCATTGCTTGTTTTACCCATTCCACTTCTGCCAACACCTATCGTAATATTACGATTTAGACCGTAATCAAGTCCAATGCGTATGTTACTTTGATCTAACCCCCAAGCACCTTTATAACCTGAACTGAGTTGTCCAAAACGGTGCTGAATGCAAAATTCAAGTTGTTTTTTACCCAGTGTGGGTGTTCCATGGCCGTTAATAATTCTGAAACTGTTGTGTATGGTTCTACGCAGGATTAATATGTCATGTGTGCTTATTTTATCTTCTTCAATAATATTATTTGAAAGTTTTCCAGCACTATCGATTTGTGCATAGATGTTAATTTGAAAACCCAATAATAGAACAATATAATTAATTATTCGGCGCACCTTTTTTAATCCATGAATTGAGTTTAGACAAATTACAATCATTCCATTTGGGGCCACTGGGTGGCATTTGCTTGCTTCCGGTGTAGGGCGCTATCCAGGATAACACCCCAAATAGCTGACCGCTTTTAGCATATACCAATATTTCTGCGTGTGTGGAAAGGGCAATTCCGGCAGTAGCTGATTGTGTATTATGGCATCCCGTGCACTGTGCATCAATTAGTGGCTTAATATCTTTGGCAAAGCTCACATTTACGGTATCGCAGGTGGTTTGTCCGGGATATAGTTCTTCATTGTTATCGTAATAACACGATGAAGCTGACAGCATAAGAATTACAGACAGTATTAAATACTTAGTCATTGGGTGTGCCCGCATTAATCCACTGTTCAAATTGCCTGATCTGACAATCGCTGAGTTTTTTGCCGCTCTTGGGCATCCAGTTGGTAGGGTGTGTTAGACTGTTTAACAATATCCCATTTTTTGCCGCATTGGCAACCCCGGTGTGGGAAGATAATTCAATTGAACCGGAGGCATTGGGATAGGCGTGGCAGCCAATACAGTACTTCTCGATCATGGGTTTAATGGTTCCTGAAAATGTGAATTGAGTACTATCACAGTCTGAGGGGCAATCCACCGTATTTTTTGCGCCCAACATAATCCATTTTTGGATGAGGATTTTTTGTTCTGTATTGAGGTTTCCGTAACCAGAACCTCCCATTTGTCCCTGTATTTCCTTAAAAACTTCACTGTCTTTGGGGTCTCCGGGTTTAACTCCTGCTGCCATGATGCCCTGCCAGGAATTTAAAATCACCTCTTCTTCGGCAGTCGCCGGGTCGTGACATCCGCTTTTGGCGCAACTGCTCACAAAAATGGGTAGAATATCACGTTCAAAACAAATGGCTGAATCGGCTGCTGTAAGTGTTATTACCGGCATGTGTTTGCAACCCTGAGTCTGTGTTTGTGACAGGATCAGAGCCATTGCTATGAGAATGTTGGTTAAGCGCTTGGTCAACATTACCACAAAGTAACAACTTTAACCCCAATTTGCTGTGCAATAAATCGTAATTTTGCAGTTATGACACAAAAAGGTCCTATATCTCAATTTGTAGAGAAGCACTATTTGCATTTCAACGCGGCTGCTTTGGTGGATGCCGCCAAAGGATATGAAACCCACCTCACTGAGGGTGGTAAAATGATGGTTACCCTGGCCGGCGCCATGAGTACGGCTGAGCTTGGAAAAAGTCTGGCTGAAATGATCCGTCAGGATAAAATTGATATTATCAGTTGCACCGGTGCAAACCTGGAGGAAGATATCATGAACCTGGTGGCACACAGCCACTACAAACGAGTGCCTCATTACCGCGATTTAAGTCCGCAGGATGAATGGGATTTGTTGGAAAACCATTACAACCGCGTAACCGACACGTGTATTCCGGAAGAGGAGGCATTTCGCCGCCTTCAAAAGCATATTCATAAAGTTTGGAAAGACGCAGATGATAAGGGAGAACGTTATTTCCCGCACGAATACATGTATAAAATGCTGCTATCGGGCGACTTGGAGCAGTACTATGAAATAGATCCCAAAAACAGCTGGATGCTGGCGGCCGCAGAAAAGAATTTGCCCATCGTGGTTCCCGGATGGGAAGACAGCACCATGGGTAACATTTTTGCCAGCTATATTATCAAAAACGAAATGAAGGCAAGCACCATGAAAAGCGGCATTGAATACATGGTTTGGCTGGCCGACTGGTACCGCAACAACAGCAGCGGCAAGGGTGTAGGATTCTTCCAGATTGGCGGAGGTATTGCAGGTGACTTCCCGATTTGCGTGGTACCCATGATGTATCAGGATCTGGAGTGGCATGATGTGCCATTCTGGAGTTATTTCTGCCAGATCAGCGACAGCACTACCAGTTACGGCAGCTATAGCGGTGCGGTGCCTAACGAAAAAATCACCTGGGGCAAACTGGATGTAAATACCCCTAAATTCATTGTAGAAAGCGACGCTACCATTGTGGCTCCATTAATTTTTGCCTGGGTTTTGGGTTGGTAATCATGAAAAAGATAATTCCCTTCATACTTTTTGGCTTTTTCTTTTTCGGCCTCATGGCCCAGGAAAAGCCCGCCTATCAGCTTTTTAGCAGCAAAGGCAAAAAGGCACAGTATGCGCAGATGGTAAAAGCCATGCAGGGCGCCGATGTGGTTTTGTTTGGGGAATATCACGACAATCCCATTGTGCACTGGCTTCAGCTGGAAAGCACGCAGGATGTTTTTAAAGTAAGACCCGCCATGGTGCTGGGTGCTGAAATGTTCGAGGCCGATGTGCAGACGGTGGTGGACCGTTATGTGTTTGACAGTATGCCGGAAAAAGAATTTAATAAAACCGCACGTCCGTGGCCCAATCACAAAACCGATTATAAGCCCTTGCTTGATTTTGCCCGAGAAAAGCGCATCCCTTTTATTGCTACCAATATCCCCAGAAAATTTGCGAGTGCCGTTTTTCGCGGAGGTTTTGAAGCCCTGGATACCTTGACCGCCCTGCAAAAAAGCTGGGTAGCTACTTTGCCACCCCTCTATGACAGCACCTTGCCCTGCTATGCCGATATCGGAAAAGCTGTAGGTATGCACGGTGGCCCCAACCTGCCCAAGGCCCAAGCCATTAAAGATGCTACCATGGCGCATTTTATTGTAAAAAACTACCAACCGGGAAAAATCTTCATTCACTATAATGGGGCCTATCATAGCAATCACTATCAAAGCATTTACTGGTACTTGAAACAATTAAATCCATCGCTTAAAATCGTCACCATCAGCACGGCCATGCAATCTCAATTAAAAACCTTAGATACAGAAAATAAAGGCCTCGCAGATTTTATCATATTGACGCCGGAAAGCATGACGAGAACACACTAATTATTAGTTGAAAGTTTACAGTTGATAGTCTACAGTTGAAATGCGAAATATAGTTATAGTTGAGGGTTATGGGGGATGTAATTAGCAAAGCGGATGTGGAATGGGTGGTGCGGGAGCAGTATAGAAAATTGCTGGAGGATGCGTTTACCGCACCGGTATTTTCTCACCTGGATTTAGAAGAACATTTACCTCGTATTTTTATGTTCTGGTGTTTTGTGCTGGATATAGACGCTGCCAACAATCCTTACCGCGGAAGTGCTTTTGAGCCGCATACCCGATTGGGTTTGACGGCTAAACATTTTGAGATTTGGTTACATTATTTACATGGCTCAATTAAAGAAAAATTTGAAGGCCTGAATGCTGAAAAATGGATCAATAAAAGCAATGAATTGGGCATCATGTTTCAATACAAAATGGGATTGCTTGATGATGAATCCCATGTAATAAAAAAATTATAAAAGCAGTTTCTAAAAACCCTGAACGCCGCTTACAGTTGTGTATTTCAGTACTACGTTTTTATTGGGATAAATACGTTTAAACGCACTCTGTACCATAAGCGTGGCCTCATGAAATCCACACAGAATCAGTTTTAATTTACCCGGATAGGTGTTGATATCACCTACCGCATAAATCCCTGGGGTTTGGGTGCTGTAATCTTCCGTATTTACCTCAATGGCATTTTTGCTGATTTGTAAACCCCAGTCGGCAATGGGGCCCAACTTAGGCGATAGGCCAAACAGGGGTAAGTAATAATCTGCTGTAAGGATTTTGTCTTCTGCACCCTCCTGCATTACAACCACAGAATCCAGAGCGGGTGTGCCTTTCAATCCGGTAACCTCGCTGTTGGTTATCAGATTGATTTTACCGCTCGCAGCCAGATCAAGCGCCTTCTGAACGCTATCCGGATGCCCCCTGAATTCAGTGCGCCTGTGTATTAGGGTTACGTGAGAAGCCACGTCAGCCAGAAATATACTCCAGTCCAGGGCGCTGTCGCCGCCACCTGCGATTACCAGTTTTTTACCCCTGTATTTCTCAGGGTCTTTCACGATATAATCTACCCCGTTTTCTTCGTATAGGTCCAGTCCGGCAATTGGGGGCTTGCGGGGCTCAAAACATCCCAGTCCTCCTGCAATGGCAATGTTGGGTGCCCTGTGTACTGTGCCTTTATGGGTAATTACTTCAAAATGTCCGTTCTCCAGCTGAATGATTTGTTCAGCCCTTTCACCCAGTGTAAATCCGGGCTTAAATGGGGCAATCTGCTCCATTAGGTTGTCTATCAAATCACCTGCCAGCACGGAAGGGAATCCCGGGATGTCATAAATGGGTTTTTTGGGATAAATTTCCGTCAGTTGTCCGCCGGGCTGGGGGAGAGCATCAATCAAATGACACTTTAATTTCAGCAAACCTGCCTCAAAAACAGTGAAGAGACCTACAGGTCCGGCTCCGATGATGATGATGTCTGTTTCGATGGCTGCTGACATGGCTGCAAATTTAATACACAACCCTGCTGCGCTATACTTTTTTTCTGTTATTTGCAGTAACAATGCAGCACCCCGAACAGATAATTGAGACAGCATTTCCCGGGTTTACCTGGACGCATATAATCCATCCTAATTTAGAAAATATGGAGCGGTTTGCCGAAAAGTACAGTCTCAATGATTACCAGCTCACAGATAGCTTGCAGCCGGGCCACTTGCCAAAATATGAGCAACAGCATGAATACCGGTTTTTGATTTTACGCGCACTGCTGCCCAAGGTACCGGAAAGGAATAATACCGTTGGGCAGATGTCCGGTAAGGTTGCCTTTTTTTACAATGGCGAGAAAGTAATTACCATTTGCCGTCACCATTTGGCAATTCTTGAAAAGCCATTTTCTGGGGATATTAACAGTCCGGAAGAATTTGTAATTGTGGCCATGAGCCGAATTTTTCAAACCTATGAGGGAACCCTGAAACAGCTCTCTGACAAGGTAGATAACATCGAAAAAATTATATTTCTTCGCAATTTTTCACGCATTTCTTTAGAGGATTTATATTTTCATAAAAGCAAAACCCGGGTGATTAAAAAATTATTGCAGATTTCCCAAAGTGTATTAAATCAAATTAAATTTCAGGATATACACCAAACGGCATTTCAGGATGTGAAAGATCAGTTATTCGGTTTAATCATGGGATATGAAGAAACCATGGAAAATTCAATAAACCTATTAAATACCTATTTGTCTATTAATTCCCGAAAAACAAATGATGTAATGAAACTGCTGACCATTTTTTCTGTATTTTTCCTTCCTCTTACCTTTATTGTAGGGGTATATGGCATGAATTTTAAAAACATGCCGGAATTATACTGGCAAAATGGCTATTACTATGCATTAACACTAATGGCCTTCGTTTGTATCGCCATTTTTATCTGGTTCAGAAAAAGAAAAATTATTTAATTATTCTTTAGTAAAACACCGTTAAGGTATCCCATTACATGGGCGGTAGCACCCGCTTTGGATGTAATATATTGTTGGGCTTTTTTACCTGCATATTCTCTGAATTCAGGATTTCCTAAACCACTTTTCAGGTGTTTTTCAAAAATGTTGTAATCTTCACATTCATATCCAAAACCTGCCTCTATACTTTCCAGGGCCTCAGGAAATTTCTGGTGTTTGGGGCCGAATAAAATGGGAATACCCCTGGATGCGGCCTCCAGCATGTTGTGCAGACCCTTGCCAAACGCACCGCCGATAATTGCCATATCCGCATAAGCATAAATGCCGTTTAATACACCAATGCAATCAACAATCAGTATTTTGGCTTTGGAAATATCCGCACCATTTTGCCATTCACTATAGGTTATACATGGGTATTCAGAAAATCTTTTTTGGATATCCGCTATATGTTTTTTGCCAATGTCGTGGGGAACCAGTATGAACTTCCGATTTACGGGCATACCGTTATTAATGAAAAATTCTTGCAGCAACTTTTCTTCCGGGGGCCAGCAACTGCCTGCTACGCAAAGGATATTGTCACCCTTAAATAGGGCAATCTCCGGCATGGCTGCTGTTTCACGAATTACATCCAGCACCCTGTCAAATCGGGTGTCTCCACTAATGCTGATATTGCGCAAACCCTCGGCGCGGGCTTTTTCAGCACTGGTTTCGTTTTGCACAAAAACCCGGTCAAAATCCTGCAGGCAGCGCTTCCAGGCCTTGGCCCAGGGTTCAAATACGAATTGTTCTTCACGGAATAAGCATCCCACTGCTACCATTTTACAGCCGTATTTTAATCCTTGCTGCATGTAGCGAAGCCAGAATTCATATTTAACAAATATGACCATATCGGGCTGCACATAACGATACCAGAGTTTGGCGTTGCGCTCAAAATCCAGCGGCAGGTAAAAGACACCATCACAAGGGTAGGACTTGCGTTGCTCATACCCTGAGGGTGAAAAAAAGGAAATAACTACGCTTGTTTCGGGTTGTTCTTTCTTGAGTGCGTCAAGCAAGGGCCTGATCATCTCGAATTCACCGAGCGAGGCACAGTGAAACCAGATTCGTTTTCCTGTTTTTTTGGGCAGGGCCCGACGCATCCTTTTGCGCCACTGCCATCGGCCTTGAATCATTTTGCGGGCCTTTGAATGGAATGGAGCGGCCAAAACAAGACCCAGCAAGTACAATGTGATTAGCAGGGGATAAACCATCAGTCAAAATACTTTGGATTGTCCTGCTTGCGTGCCTTCAGACTCAGGGGTATGATGATGCCTCCGGAAAGGCCACTATAAAAATCAAAATGTTGACTGTTGTCGGGTCCACCATCTGCAAAATTCCAGCTGCGCCTATTTTTGGTGAAACCCTGTGCAACATCCAGCCCGGCAAACACACTGATGGTTTCCGGATTCAGATAATGCCAGCGAAAGTGTTGTACCAGCTGCAATCCATTGGTGAGTCGGTCATAACCTTTGGCGTATTCTCCTTCCAGTTGTGGAGTTCTCCCAACGTCAAAGCGCATTTTTACGAAATGCTGCATAAATCCTGCACCCAGAGCCAGTTCAAACTGACCTGATTTTCCGCCTTTACCGCCAAGAAGTTTGCCCACGGTGAGGGTTGTGGAGTTTCCACGCATATAATACCGAGTAACGGTTGGGAAGCCGTTCTGGTCAATGACTTCACCGCTGGGTCCCAACATATCACCAAACAGATTGCTGTAGTTTACGCGGTTACCCCAAAATGGTGTATGATTAATTCCCACTGTGATATTACTGCCCGATTTGTAATAGAGACCGGCGGGCATGCTGGCAAATTGCGGAAATCCTTTGGCCAGGTCTGCACCGGTAAGATAAAATCCGCCACCTACTCGCAGCAGCAGAAAAGAGCCACTTCCCGGCGATTGTGGCGCAGGAGCCGGGCCCTGTATGGGCTGGGCGTTTGTAATAGAAACAATGAGAAAAACAGATATGATGGACAAAAACCGCATTGATGCTGCGAATCTACGTTTTTTATGATTGTGAGTGTGCAACAATAAAGTCAGAAATGCAGGATATAAAATCAGATGGATTGTCGGCATGCACCCAGTGGCCCGCGCCGGCTATGGTTTGCAGGGCTGCATTCGGAAAAAAGTTGAGAATATGAGGCATGTCGGTATCCTTTATGTAACCGCTTTTTTCTCCGCGAACAAACAGGGTAGGTCCGGCATAACCGCGTGATAGGTGCAGATCGCCGATAATTTCAGGGTAGTATTTTACCAGTGCCGCCGCATTGATTTTTAGCTGATATCCACCTCCCGGTCTGGGTTCCAGATTTTTAAGTAAAAACTGTCTTACACCGGCATCGGGGGCGTAGGGCTCAAAGAGGGTTTCAGCTTCCTTGCGGCTCTGCACACGGGCAAAATCAATATCGTGAAACGCTTTGAAATACTCACCATGCCCTGCAGGATAAGCTTTTGGTGCAATATCTACTACAATCAATCCCGAAATCCTGTCCGGGTATCATTCTGCGAATGTCATGGCAGTTTTCCCTCCCATACTGTGGCCCACTAAAATAGGACTGTCATCACTCAGGTGGTTCATGAGGCCGAGTAAATCTTCACACATGGCATCAAAACCTGCATCTTCATGGTGAAAGCTGCGACCATGATTGCGGGCATCAAAAGTGATAACCCGGTAATGTTGACTCAAAATGCCGGCGGCGTAATGCCAGTTATCGAGCATTCCGAAAATACCGTGAATGATATAGACAGAAGGTCCGGAGTCGCCATAGATACGGTAATTAGGGAGCATTTTATGCTACAAATAAAGAAAATTTAATCAAATAATTTAAAAACGGAATCGTTTAATTTATTGATGTTTTTTTTCGTCTTTCCGGATGGGATAAAAGAAACACCCCCAAAGCGTATCACCCAATTTTGATTGGCAAATAGCATTCTTACCTCTCTTTGGGTTAATTTGGTACTAAATCGAGATATATAGTGATGATTAAGTCTCTCATTATATAGCAATGTGGGGCTAATAATATGTATAGTACTATTATTATTAGCTAATAATAACGTGTCTATTCTTTTGTATAAGTTGTTTTCGTGTTTAATGGAAAAGTTCATTACGGCAGAATCATTGAGGTTTCGTAAATATTTGAATGTAAAATCAGTCTCAAAAAAGTTCTCGTTTTTAAACTTTAATGTAATGGGTTTAATGAAGTATTGTATACCGGCATTTCCCATAAAATAAGATTCATATAAATGTTTTCCGGATTTTACGGCCCCGGGCCTCAACATCATGCAACCGGATGTGAAAAACGTAAGAATAATTAAAAAAATAGAGAGGTTAGGGCGTTTCATTGAGGGTTAGTAGTGATTTTAATTCTTTCTCTCAGTGCTTTTTCGGAGAGTAAGCTGTCTGGCAGATTGTTGGTATAAGTTCTGCCAATAATGAGTATTTTACTGTTATTTACCTGACATGCCAGGGTGTGCAGTTGCAAGCCCTGTTGTGTGTAATAGCTGCGATAAGCCATGGTGTTCGAATCCACGCTTTGCTTCTGTTGGTTTAATAGGGGAATGGATGGTTTGATATTTAATAGAGAGTCACCTGAAATTCCATAGGGCAACCCGATAAATATGCCATATTTCTCATGGTGAATATATTTAAATAAGGGGATGCTGTTTTGGTTGTTTTTTAAATATTTATTATATTCATTGTTAATGTTCTGATCAATATTTGGAAGTGTTTCTCCTGTTTTGGTAAGAAATGAAACACCATTAAATAACATAATATCATCCGGCTTTTGATCTTTGCAGGAAAATAAAAATAGAATTATTATATATAGATAATTACGCATGCGAAAAAGGCATAAAAAAACCCCGAAATTTAATTTCGGGGTTTTTTAGAGATTTTATTCTCCGGTTACGATGGTTTCGTAAGTAACAATCAAATTCAATAGACTAGTTTGCTTGATGTCTACAGTAGAGATTTTGCTGATACCGCCGTTTTTGGCAGCTCTGGCAATACTAGCATCCTGGTCAAAGAACAAAATACCTAAATAGCCGGTTGCTTTTGCAGTTCCAACTTTGCTTCCAACTGGGTTGCTGGTAGCATTAACAGGCAAAGTGAGCGCGCAGTTAGACATGAAGATGCCTGCAGCTGCCAGTGCCATGAAAGTCATAAATTTGTTTTTCATAGTATTTTAAATATGGTCTTACAATATTATCCACTGTCGTTGTAAAGTGCAAGACAAGCCAAAACAAGTTATTCACAAAGTTATTATACTGCTGAGGTATTAAATATTCAAAAATCTATGGAAACTTGGACAAGGCTTCATATAATTGTAACCAAATTCTAAATTATGAAGAAATTGACCATCCGCATGACCGTTTACCTAGCCCTGGGAATGTTCATGTTTTCCTGCTCTGTAGAGCGAAATGCCGTTACCCGCGGAGAAGCATCTTCCTTTGGTGTGGGATCAGGAATTTCCGGTTCGCAAAAGCAGAATCGTAAAACTTCTATTGAGACGTTAACCGATGCTGTGAAGGACGAGAATAATGCTGTAGCTAATATTGAGGAATCTGCCACTGGTATGGCTGTTGCAAAACCTACCGTTACAGATATAATTAACGAATCAACTGTGACAAAGCTTTCTGAGAATGCGGTAGCAGCTCCGTTTCTTAAGAATTTAAAGGCCAAAATAGTTTCGAATCATGAAGTAAGTAAGCACACGGTCTTTAATGCACCGGTTGCGGTAAAAGCAAGACAGGGTGTGAGCAAAAGCTGGTATTTAACCTTGTTTCTTTGTTTTTTCTTTGGTATTCTCGGGGTTCACCGATTCTACCTGGGATACACCTGGCAGGGCCTTGTACAGTTGTTTACACTGGGCGGTCTTGGTATCTGGTGGTTAATTGATTTTGTGCGTATTATTCTGAAGAAACTTGAGCCACGTTGTGGTATTTATGAAGATATTTAATGGTTAAACAACCCCATAAAAAAAGCGGCTTATGCCGCTTTTTTTATATCAAAAAGTTGTCTTAATTAATTCAGTACCGACTCTACAGGAGTGTATTCCAGGTTAAATGCTTCGGCCACGCCTTGGTAAACGACTTTGCCATTCACTACATTTAATCCCAGGCACAATTCTTTGCTCTTACTGCAGGCGGATTTCCAGCCCTGATTGGCCAGCTGTATTGCGTAAGGCAGTGTGGCGTTGGTCAGAGCGAGTGTGCTGGTATAGGGTACGGCACCGGGCATATTGGCCACACAGTAATGGATCACATTATCTACTTCATATATGGGTTCAGCATGGGTGGTGGGTTTGCTGGTTTCGAAACAACCTCCCTGATCAATGGCAACATCTACAATAACGGCACCCTTGCGCATGGTTGAGAGCATATCTTTAGTGATAAGCTTGGGGGCCTTAGCACCGGGAATCAGTACACCGCCAATGACAAGATCGGCTGTTTTTACCGCCTGACGAATGTTGTAGCTGCTGCTATATTGGGTATCCACATTGGCCGGCATAATGTCGTCTAACTGACGCAACCTGGGCAAACTAATATCCATAATGGTCACGTGTGCTCCCATACCTGCGGCCATTTTGGCTGCCTGTGTTCCTACAATTCCGCCACCAAGTACTACCACTTCAGCAGGTTTAACACCGGGCACGCCACCCAGCAGTATACCCCGTCCACCCATGGGTTTTTCCAGGTATTTGGCGCCTTCCTGCACGCTCATGCGGCCTGCTACCTCGCTCATGGGAACCAGCAACGGCAAACTGCGGTCTGCTTTTTCAACGGTTTCATAAGCCAGACACACCGCATTGCTCTTTATCATGGCATGCGTGAGGGGCTCGTAGCTGGCAAAGTGGAAATAGGTAAACAGCAGCTGATTGGCCTTGATAAGGCTGTATTCGCTTTCGATTGGTTCTTTTACCTTGATGATCATTTCGGCGATGCCGTATACTTCTTCAATGGTGGGCAACAGCTTAGCGCCTGCCTCTGTATACTCCGAATCATCAAAACCACTGCCTGTGCCTGCGTTTGCCTGCACATATACAGTGTGTCCGTTTTTTACCAGTTCGCTGGCTCCCGCAGGTGTTAAAGCCACCCGGTTTTCATTGTTTTTAATCTCTTTGGGTACTCCGATTATCATAAGTAAAAGTGCCGCAAAGATACTCAGCTTTGGGTATCTCCTACAAACCCAATATGCCTTCCATAAAATATTGCGTATTTTCGCACTATGAACGTTGGCTGGATTCAAAAATATGCCCTTAATCTAGGATGGTTTTTGCTGCTGTTGGGAGGGATATCCCTACTCGATCGAGGAACCTGGTTTTATGTTGGACTGTTAATGGTATTGGCCGGCTTACTAAACATGCTGAATACGCTCCGCCTGTTGTATTTGGGTAAAAATGCTTTGCTGCTTTCCATCGGCAGCATGTATTGGCTGAATATCGGTGCTTTAATAGTGTTGTCTTTTGCCCATGTGTTGACCACTAAAAAGGAAATTTCATGGGAATTGGTCGGCTTTTTGGTCGTTAGTGCATTATTTCTGTTTGTAGCTAAGCTGGGTGCGCAAAACACAAAAGTTCCAAGCAGCGGTAAGCAATCAGTCAGACGCTAGTTCCTGCATGAGTTTCGCCGTACTGCGGCTCAGAATCTGAAAAACCTCTTCAAATCCTTCATGCCCGCCATACCAGGGATCGGGCACATCCTCCGCATATCCTTCATGGTCCCATTTGCGCATTAGATGTACTTTTTTATGGTCCGCCGGGTCATTGCTGAGGGATTTAACATTGCGCTCATTGCTGCGGTCCATCACCACTATCATATCGAAATCTTTAAGGTGCTCAGGGGTGAACTTTTTGGCAGTGTGGTCAAAAAACAATCCGTTTTCTTTCGCATTACGCAGGGTACGTAAATCGGCATTTTCGCCGGCATGGTTGCCGCTGGTGCCCGCACTGTCTATCAGAAATAAATCCTGAAGTCCGCTGTCATTTACATGTTTTTCAAACAGGGCTTTGGCCAGTGGCGATCGGCAAATGTTGCCAAGGCAAACAAACATAACCTTGAATTGCATTTGCGCAATATTAGCTATGCGCAATCACATCCAGCCCATTTCTGTTCTGATTTTTCCTTTGGTGTTGCATTTGCTTCTCGAAGTGCCGCAAGCACTCATAGCGAAAACAACCAGTAAGATGAAGAGTAGGAGTGTGGATGACGTATTCATAATAACCTTAACGATAAAACCTTCCATTGCATTTTATCAGACCTGAAAAATGTCAATGTTGACGTAAAATCTATAATTTGTAAAAATTGAGTATATTAAAGTGGTTGGCATCAGAATCACCTGTTCATGCTGATTTTAAAAACCACTAAAACAATCGGGCTTTCAGCGATGAGTTCAACCCGTTTTTGTGCAGCATAACCGAAATGGTCTTGAGCCGAAAATAGGCCTCGCTCACATACAAATAACCACCACAGTAGTTAGCGCTGCCCCAGCTGTTCTTAACCTTGAAATATCGTGTTCCGTTCTGGTCGGTCAGCAGGCCGGTAATGTGCATGCCATGATCATCTGTGGTTAATTGTCGGTCAAACTCATCCTGTCGCAATTCCGGGGTGATGGGTTTTTCGGCATAGGGCTGATCGAAGGCAGATCCGCTGCGAACAGCACCTGCATCGTTGAAAAACCGTGAATCATCCCCCTTTTTCTTAACAAGTGTATCATTCACCGGCACGATACCCAAACCATCCCGGAAAGAAAACCCTTTTTCACTCACGTCTGCAGCCCATGCTACCGTGTATCCGTTTTTCAGTGCCTCTACAGTGGCCTGGGTCAGGTCGTCCAGCGTGATATTCCATGCCTGCTGCATGCTCCAGTTGTCGGGAACTTCAATGGTAAAGGGCTTATAATAAGGATGATGGGTGAAGCTGGTCATTGCCACATAGTCATTCATATTCAATCCCAGCGATGCGGCAAAAGTCTGTGGCGTGTATTCTTTTCCGTTATACTGGAACTTTTGAGGCACTTTGCCCAGATAGGCATCCAGCACACCTTCTACGGCCTTTATCCATACTTTACTGTAGGTGCCGCCGGGATTGTTTTTGAGTTTTTCCATCATGCCCTGCAACAGAGCGAGCATCTCATCATGGTTGTGGCGGCTTTGACCGTATTCCAGGCCGGTGTATACTTCTTCCGGTACAATGCCGTATTTGCCAATGATGTAGGGTATGTCGTGGCCTTCGCCGCCTTGTTCAAAATTGCATTTACCATTCATCCGTATATAGTTGATGGCTTTTTCAACGTAGCCCCAGCGTACAACATACATTTCACTGAGGTCATGTTTGCCTTTGCCGGTCCTCAGCAACTCACTTTCCAGCATGCTGAGCGTGCTGAAACTCCAGCAGGTGGCTGTTTTACATTGATCTTTTACTTCCGTACCGGCCAAATCATACACGTATTTGAAGGTATATTTACTGCCGGATTTATTGGTGACGGTCTGTTGAGCGAAAAGGGCTGTAAAAGAAAAAAACAGCCATGTCAGCGAGGTTATTCTCATATTGGCAAATGTAGTAAAACAGAACGGAATACCGGGTTTTAAACTGCCCGAAATGGCCTGCGAAGCACGTAGGATTTGGGTTTAAAGAAATATTTCCGGTAAAATTTTAACACAAACTTCAGATAGATGCGGTTAGTAAATATCACAATGCTGTTTGGCATGGGTTCGGCTCCCAGTGTACTTTTGATTTCGGTAGCCGTTCGTCCCAATTGAATCTGTAAAATATCCGTACCTACATTTTTTGCAATTAAATCAAGCATGAGTCTCTGGTATAAATGCCAGTTTTTAGCTTTTTCTGCGTCGTAACCAATATGCATGGCAAATACCGTTTCTCCTGCCTTTACAGCACTGAGAAACCCTACAATTTGATCGTTTTCATCCAGGCAAAATACTGTCTGATAGCGATTCCCATAGGTTTTACAAAATCCCCTGATCAGCCCTTTTAAATCCGGTGGCAGGGCCAGCGTTTTGTTGGCCAGGGTGTCAGCAAGGAGTTTTGCCATACAGTCAATTTGGTGTTCTGAAAGGCCATCCCCATCCTGCCATACCCTTTTGAGATGTTCGCTGCACTGTAGGGCCTTATTAACCCTAATCCTGTATTTGCTGTGCATGGCCTGCTTGTAATCTTCAAGATTTTTCCACTCTTTTTTCAAAACAAGCAGCATGTAAGGTTCTGCCGGAAATACAATCCCATCATCGGGTTTGGGAGTTCCCCAAAAGTTACATACCACGGTTTGAATTCCGGGTTGTAAGAGAAAGGATTGTCCTTCGGTAAATTGGTTTTCCTCTAATACCGACATACCGGGTGTGCAGGGATTTCCTGCAAATACCAGACTCCCTTTTTTCAAAAAAGCATTGAAAATGCTCAGTAAAAGGCGAGATACATATTTACCGGTAGGGTTGCTGAATTCCGGAATGTATAATTCTGGATAACCGTCCTGTTGCTTGATATGATTAGCTCTCAGGCCTAAAACAGGTTCCGCTGTGTTGTCGGAATGTTTGCAGGCTGCAGCCAATGTAAAGCAAATAAACGGCATACCGCAAAGCTAACAAAACTGCTGCTTATTGGTTTTTATAGAATAAATATACCCAATTAACCAAAAAATGCAGACGGGATTTCGAACCGCAATAATTTGCACGATATTTGAAAGTTCATTGATGATGAAAAACAGTTTTCTCCTTTTATCGGTAGCTTTTTTTACCCTTGGTGCATGGGCTCAAAAGAGCAATAACGGTAA
>Ga0315899_10002602_pt1 | contig 19872 bp, 25 predicted proteins | sample LakEriMetagenome_2_FD_203518 | JGI IMG/M metagenome (GOLD analysis project Ga0315899, IMG submission 203518) | Freshwater fungal communities from buoy surface, Lake Erie, Ohio, United States - Buoy 4 MA112 | ecosystem: Environmental > Aquatic > Freshwater > Lake | place: USA: Lake Erie, Ohio... | reverse complement strand
GTCCTTAAGGAATGCGTGCAGGGGCGTGGCCCCGTGCACGCACAGCGCCCTCAGGAGCACCATCGCGGCAGCGGCATGCCACGCGCGGCAAAGCACCCCCATTCTTCGCGCGGGCCCGTGATGCTTGTTCGTGCAGTTGGCGGCGAGGGAAGGGCGGGAGATGAAATTGGGGTGTGACTCGAAGAGGATATGGAGGGAGGCAAGCGCGCTTGCGCATAGGCGCGTGTGGAACACGCGCGCACTGGTCGTGCTGCTTCTCTGCGCTGTGCGCCCATGCCTTCCTCACACCACCCCAGCGCCGCAGCGCGCGCTGTGTCCTGGGTTGGGCGATGTTGACGGACTGTGCCGCCTGCTGCGTCTGCGCGGCGGGGACGATATATCGGGCGGTGCCGGCAGCGAGGCGGCCGATGGCGACAAGGATGAGCTGTATGCTGATGGAGTTTCCGCCCCTAAACCCTCGGTGCTCGGGAGCGTCTGGAAGCATTTGCAGGCGGTGGCTGAGGCAGTACCGCAGGCCAAGACCTCCAACAGCTCCGACAGCGCTGGGGAGCACACCGCTCAGCAAATGGCTAGACACAAGAAGAAGAAACGTCGTCGAGATGAGACACTAGATGCAACGCGCGGTCAGGCCAAATCGCACCGCGTAGAAGACGAGGGTGGCGGAAACCCGACCGCGCCGCCCTCCACGAGCCCGGCCAAGCCAGCGTCACCTACAGCGAGCCCTTTGAAGCAAGTGACATCGCAGTTCCGCGAGAAAGTGCGATCGGCCGTGCTTAACAGCCCAAACTACAAGGGTTTTGCTGAATTCTACAAGGCGAAACTGCACGAAATGCGGTCACAGCACCCTGGCGCCACGCACAATGGACTTCAGCAGATGATTAGCGAACTATGGCAAGAAGAAAAGCAACACAGGAAACACGGGGAGCCTCTCCCAACAGAGTCCACACACAAGGAGGAGCAGTGCGATTCGCGTTCTTGCGTAGACCAGGGCGTGCCCTGCCCACCGTGCGCCAAACAGAACAAAGGCATCGCTGCCTGCTTCGCTCAGGGCCATCTGTACTTGACCCAAAAGGGCGAAGTGCCCAGCTCGTGCAAGCACTGTAAGGCTCGCAACAAAGGGGCTCTTTTCTGCTTCAAGCGTGGTCACATGGTGAACCTGCGCGCTATGCTCGGCGGCTCGGCCAATGAGACATGCTCGAGGGCTGTGGATGTGGATGCAGATGACGTCGACGCCCCGTCTGCAGTGGATCAGGCCGGCGACGAAGCCGGGGGGGACGAGAACGATTTTGCTGAGGCTGACAGTGCTGGAGTGGAGGGAGACGACGACGCGACACGCGTGAGCGACTACGTCCCGGAGGCTGCAAATGTGCCTGCGCACGACCGAGGGCGCAGCCGTGGGATGGGAGGCGGGGACGAGGGCGCAGATGGCGCTAGAGGAGGGATTCAGAAAAACAATGAGCGCATTCCGCCGCTCGAGACATTTTTCCCCCCACGCTCTCGCGCGGCCCCGGTGACAGCAGCCGCAGCGGCGTCAGGCACGAGGACTGCCGATGCACCTGCCGAGACCCCTGTGCTAGCTACGCCTGTGACTCAGAAACCCTCTACTAGCGCGCCAGGCGGATCGTCTCTAGAGGAGGGGGTCGGGGACGGGGGCGCAGATAACGCTGGGCGAGAAGGCGTCAACCTTGCGCCCGTACTGCCGCTGGAAAGGGGTTTCCCCCCGCGCTCGCTGGCTGCTCTGGTGAATGCTGCTGCCAGTGCGTCAGGCACGAAGATGGCCGATGTACCTGCCCAGACCCCTGTACTCGTCGCCCCTCTTTCGACCCCAGTGCCTCTCTCCACCTCAGCACTCGCCCCTCTTTCACCCCAGGCAACTGAGGGGCTTGAGCGCAAGGGAGGGGAGGGGGATGGGCTGCAGGGTGAGAAAAGGATCGAAAGAAGGGGTAGAAAGCGCAAGCCGCGCACAGCCGAGGAGGAACAGATGGAGAGAGAGAAGGCTGCGCGGCGGGAGCGTCGACGACTGGAGAGGGAAGGCGCGGGATTGGATGCCAGAGGTCGGCCAAGAAAGGTTGTGTCCTTTTCGCGTCCATCCTCCTCCTGCCTCATCCTCCTGCCTCCTCCTCCTTCCCCCTCCTCCTCCTTCTTCCTCCTCCTCCTTCCTCGTACTCCTTCCTCCTCCTCCTTCTTCCTCCTCCTTCTTCCTCCTCCTCCTCCTCTACTCCTTGACGAAGAGGAGACGCAAGACCTTGATGGAGTGTGAGAGAGAAGTGTTGCACTGTGTGTGTCGAGAGTGTGTTGAGTGCGTTGATTGTGTTGACGTTGAAGGAGATGCGCAGCGTGTTATCAAATAGTTTAATAATCGCGAATTAAGTTATTTCATTTAGCAAGCGGGCGGATTGGTGACGTAAGCCCTGCCCGCCGCAGTTACGGACAGAAGAATATGAGCGGAGGCACCAAGATGATGAGCGGCGGAGGCACCCGCAGCAACAGCGCCAGCGACATAGACACCAAGAACCAATCCTCCAGTTCCGGAGACAGGAGGGGAGGGAGGGGAGGGAGGGGAGTGGATGGAGCGAGGGGAGCGAGGAGCGGGGGCGAGTGGAGGAAAGTGAGCATGGGGCAGGGGAGGCGCTGAGGAGCAAGGCCCAGCGTTTGTCAAGCCACACGCGCCAGGAAAGAGAGAGGGAGCGCGCGCGAGTGAGAGAGCGAGCGAGAGAGAGAGAGTTGCAGATGGGTGGCATCAAGAGAAGGCGAGCTCGTGATTTGGGGGAGGTTGACAGCGGTGGGGGTGGGAGTGGGTGGGACGAGGATGGAGAGATTGAAGAGGAGGACGCTCTCGAGTGGGGATCTGACATCAAGTCTGATCTATTTCGGGAGGACAGAGAGCTCAAAGGTAGAAGGGGCGGGAGTTCCTTGGGGAAAGGCAGAGAGGGTGGGGATGGTCATGCGCGGGAGGAGAGCGAGGAGGAGGCTTCAAGCTTTGGAATATCTGGGGGCTGGTGGGGGGGAGCAGTAGGGAGGGGGGATGAGGAAAACGTTCAGCGACAAATGGAGGCGTTGGTCCTGGAGCCGTTGAATCTTGGTCTCCTGTACAAGTGTTTGTGTGACATCTTGCGCCCGGGGGGTGAACCCCACGTTGGAAAGGTGTGCTTGTGCCTTTGTGTTGCACACACACAAACACACACACACACGCCTAAACCCTATCTGTCTAATCCTTCAACCCGAAACTGGGTGGCAGGCGCAAACGCTCTATGCCCATTCCCTGGCTGCCTGCAGAAAGCAAGCAGCACCCAACACCGTCGATAGACGCCCGTCGCACGCGGGGGGAGGGAGTAGGGGACTTGACAATCGCCCCACACACCCCATACGGGAGGAGGAGATCCATTTTCTATATGGCAAAGCACACTTTGAGAGTGTCACTAGTTGCCTCGCGTCCCGTGCCTGGGGCATCAAGATTGAGAGAGAGGGGGGGGTGGCTAGCAGTGGAACGGGGACTAGGGAGGGCGCTGGCGTGATGGCCGCTGAGCGCGCCTTTGAGAAGGCTCTGGCGGTAAATAGCAGGCATCTGCCCTCTCTGGAGGCTCTAGCTCTCCTCCATGACACCCAAGCGCGCTCTTCAGGCACACATTCTGAAAAGTCTCTCTATCGTGACTTTACATAGTAAATGTACTAGGGCACTGACTTTTGGAGAGCACTGACTTGTGGAGAATGTCTCCCAGAGGCGCTCAAGATGTATCTCCGCGCAGAGCGCGTGGCAGAGACACGTGCGCATTCAGGTGGGGGTGGGCAGGTGGAGGGGATGTCGCTGGAAGGCCTGACAAACTTTGGGGGCTTTCTCGACGGCGTGGGTGATACAGCCAAGGCCCACATGTGTCTGGTCGCCGCCCTCAAGAAACAGTCGTCGCACGTGCCTGCGCTCGTCAATCTCGCCGCGTTGATCAGTCGCAGCACCACCGCCACTGCCGCGCGGTGTGTGTGTGTGCGCGCGCGCTCGTAATATACATGTATACACAAACATATGGTTATGTAACACACACACACACACACACACACACACACACACACAGGTCCGCTGAGCGGCTATGGGCGCGCGCACTCGCCGTGCTGCGGGAAAAGTGGAAGCGGACGGAGAGGATGCGAGAACGCGGATTGATGGATGAAAGTGCTTTGACGGTGCTTGAGAATGATCTCAAGCAAGTTACGTGCTGGTGTCTCGAGGGAATGGCATGGCTGCGGTGCAAGCGCCGTGGCGATGCGGCAGGCGCTGTGAAATTGCTCGAGGCAGCAAAAATGATGACGCCCAACAAAGAAGGCGCATGGCGCATCGGCGCAGCTCTTGCAGCTGTCGAATCGCTGCAAGCAGTGCCAGCATACCCAGGGGCCAGTGCTGCCGACGTCGTAGAGCAACGAGGGACTGACAAACAAGCGGATGCGCTCAGACGTCTCGAAGAACCTACCCTTACTGGAGCGGAGCAGGACGGGGACGGTGGCATAAGGGACACTGAGATGAGTTCCTTCAGAGTAGCAGGAAGGGCGTATAGGGACCGTGATGCATCAGGTGATAGTGGAGTGGGTGGAGTGGGTGTGGATGTTGTTGGGGAGCGCCCAGGGGGGGCGGCGGGTGAAGAGTTTGAGGAGAAGGAGGCCAAGGAGCGGGGCTCTTCACCTATTGTGGAGGTGAACAACTTGGCGTTTTTTGCTGGCAAGCTGCGGCGACGTGTATCACATGTCCTCGATAGGATCGTGTCTCCTCGTGCACGTGACCACGGCGCGTTGAGCACGGGAAGAGGAGGAGGCCAAGAAGACACGAAAGGACTAATCGGGAGGCTTGTAAAGATGGCAAGGGACGTGACCGGCTCTCGCATCATGGATACTCCACCGCCTGCGCCACGGGATCCCTCACCTGTGCTGCAGCCAAATGGTAAGTGGGATGACGTCTTGATGGGCCGAGCATCGCCTGGTCTGGACTTGGAGGACAGCGATGCTCCACTCTCTACAGTATTTGACGCAATGCCTTCGGTGCCGGAAACAGAGCTTGGCCGCTCAGAGCCACTGCCGCCCCCGAGTGACTTGCAGACGAGAATTGGCCAAGATGGTCTTCCGCATGGCGACAGCCAGGACTCTGCCTACCATCCGGGCTTTCTGCGGAGCAGTGAGGTGCACCACCTTAGACCAAGCGAGCCGGACCCTCTGTATATCAACGGAGAGCTCTACAGCAACTCCATGGACCGCCTCTCATCTAAGGTGGACTGGGAGTCTGAGCACCAACGCCGCCAGGCTCGCCGGGAGATGCGAAGGACGCCAAGGGAACTCCGTAAACCGGACCCAGCGGGGCCAGGCGTGGCGTTGCCACCACCACCTGCCAACGTGTGCATGGATGCCACGCACACCCAATTCATTTTCCCACAACGCGAGAACCCGTATGAAGAGCGAGCGCGCTTGCGTGAGCGTGAGCGTGAGCGTATTCGGCACGGTCGCGCTGCCACTCCTGTGCTGCGGGTGGCGTCGCCAGAGATAGGACGTGTGGCGCAGAATCTTCTGCTGACCTCTCAGGGACTGAAGGTGTGCGTTGAGTCGAAGCCGGGCGGCAAAGTGATAGCAGCAGGGTTAATGGTCGTGATAGGTCGGGACTTCGTCATCAAATACCAAGCTTCTTGCATGTCCCCTTTCAAATTTCTTCGCGGATTAGGGTTCAACGCGACCGCCGAGGCAGTAAGCAAGAGGATTGTACTTCTGAAGACTAGGAAACCTGTGTTCGAACACTTAGGCGTAACGGTCACGCCGTCGGCATCCAACTTGCCTCTCCTCGCGTTGGACTCTTCAGAAATGCCTCCAGATACGTCGGCGTTGACGGCAGGCTATGTAGCACCTGCTCTGGATCATGCGCGGCATCAGGACACTCACGGATGGGAAATTCTGCAACGCTTAGCGGGGGATGGTGCTGTGGATGCAAAAGGTGACGCTGCTGCTGACGCTGCAACTGACGGTCCAGCTCGGCCTCCCACACGAGAGATGCCCTCGTCGCCTCCTCCTGGCGTGGACAACATTCGTGCGATGCATGCGGAGCTGCAGCGAGTGAAATGGACGCGTTTTGAGGGTCTAGATGGTGCCAGGGAGGAGGAAGTTGCACACTCGGCGCCGTTGCGTGATAACGCAGAGTTTGAGAATCCAGGAGAGGGGGACATTGAAGAGGCGGAGAGCGCGTTGAGTTTGACTACCGCTGTCGCGCTGCATCAACTGCAGGAGACCACCCTCGACAGAGAACTGGCTTCAAACTCGCGCGTGCACTTGCTTAAAGAGGTGAATCTATATTTTTCACTTGGTTGCTTAGGCTGCCTGTATACATATTTCCTAATATTTTTCCATTGCTACAGTTGGAGGAGGGCACAAACCTCACAGAACGCGTCTCCTGGCCGTCGCTGTCTGTCGGGCGCGATCAAGGCCTTGAGGGCGCCAACGCTGCAGGTGTCATTGGCAGCAACCGAGCAGGGTTGCAGGCCGCAATGGGGAAGGGGGGCGGACATGCTGCTGCGGCAGATGCTGCGGCGCAAGATGCAAGGGGGCACCTAGAGGCCATGCAAAACTCTTCAAGGACAGATACAGATGGGCGTGGTATTGGCGGACAAAATGCGGATGCTGCACCGTCGGGGAGCGGGGATGTGATTGCTTGGCAGGGAAGTGCGCCGGCCGGTGGTACGCCAGGTGCGAAGCCCAAGGAGCTGGGAAAGAAGAGAGTCAAAGAAAAAGTGGGGCGTTTAGATACCGTCAGCGTGGGTTGTCAATACTATATCAGGTGTGGGGGCGATCGCACGCTGCCTCAGCGATGGCGCATCAAAGGGTGATGACGGCTTATGCGCATGCAAACGCGTCACCTGTCCAATTGCGCATGCAAACGTTTCACTTGTCCAATTTTTCATGCGCACGCACTATGCACGCCGATGTTGCGCAGGAAGAGATGGGCACTGACGAATGTGTGCACCGTGTGCATGAGCGAGGCAGCGATGCAACGCAGAAGCTGCTACGCCCGGGAGTGCCTCTCAAATTAGTTCGTGAGCAGTAAGAACTTCTGGATTGTGCTGGCTTTTCACGCATTTGCAGCAGGGTGTTGGCTCGCGAACTGGTTGCTCACTGTTGCTCACTGTTGCTCACTGGGGTGCAGCAACAACACTGATGCCTCCATGTAGCAACAACACTCATGCCTCCATGTTGTGCAGCAACAACACGCATGACTCCAACGCAATCCGCGTCCAACTTGCGCGCCCCAGCGACTCCAATGCAACCTTGGAGGGAGAGAGAGAGAGAGAGAGAGGATCTGGGAGGAAGAGAGAGATGGCAATCTTGGAGGGAGGGAGAGAAGGCATGGTGATTGGCTACCTGCCCAAGGCGGTTGCTTGCTGGCTCGGGCCGCTGGCCGACATCGGGGCCATTGTTATGACTGCCAGGTCCGTCTGTTGCCTTTGTAGAGAGTGTGGCAGAGATTGTCAATCATTATCGACTGTTTGCGCGTGTGCCGTTGGAGGCTCGTCCTGTCACACCTCTCATGCTCGTTCTAGTAGTGCCTGTGAGGGAGTGCTTTAATCCGTCGGTTTCTCTGAACATACATTTCTCTCGGAATCAAGCCGGAAAAAGCGGTCTTCCAGGGCCGAAATCCCTTCGATACCTGAAATTAGTATCAAATTTCAAGCAACAATGATGGGAGTCGGGCTGATTCCGATATGTGTATGATTTGCAAGAATTAATGCGCTGCACAGACTGATTTGGGTCCCTTGATCGATCCTTGCCCACACAGATTGAAGGATGTGAAACAAGACGTGCAGGTAAGGTCTAGGGCCTAAGGTCTATTGGAAGCCTAAAGTCTAAGGCATCAGGCCATGCTCGCAAAGCCGCTGGTAGAGGGCCGCTCCGAGAGAAGAGAGGTGAATGGCAGCAGCTCCTTTGACTGTGTTCCCCTGTGTTCACCTGTGCAGGTGGCGTCAGTGCTGCCAATAGCCATTTCTATCTACGCCATCCCCCACCTGGAACTTGCGCTCAAGAAGGTAATCTGCTAACATGCTCACATGGTAACGGTCACCATGCCATGCACCCGTGCACCCATGCACTGCTGTGCAAATCAGCACCACCACAGCACTGCTTACAATCCTGTGAATGGATGCAAATCAGCACCAAATGCACAGCGCTGCTTGCAATCCTGTGAATATGCGGATACAGCCCTATCGCGCAGGGCATGCGTACGTGTTTTGCGTGGGTGTGTGGCAGAGCCGCGGGTCATGCAGAAAACATAACAGGGTCACCTTGGAGAAAACATAAAAGGGTCGCCATCTCCTGATCCTGTGGTATCGACAGGTGAGGTATGCAGCGCGAGAGCGCATTCCTGTCCAGGGAATCCGGCTAACGGTCGACAAGAACCAACTTCCAGCCGTTGGTGGTGCACAGAGCACTGCAGACAACAGCCCCTGGCAGCCCGACAGCAATTTGCGTGTCCGAGTGGCTGGAAAGTCCCTTCAGGTTTGTCAACCGTCCTTCCTCCTCCTCCTCTTCCTCCTCCTTCTCCTCTCCGTATTCTGGGTGTCCTTCCTCGACCACCACCACCATCTCCTTGTTAATCCTTGCAAGTTGCTTATCCGTTGTAGTAAGCCCTGACAAGCTAGGGCCAGAGCCGGTGCTGGAGAATCTTTGGTTGAATTATTGTGCGCAATAATGCAGGGCGCAACAGCCCCGCGTTTGATAATTCTTTTTCATGCTTCCGTCCTTTGTAGGTGGTGTCCAAGTCGCGCACTTGCACGCTATCTCAATTTCTGGGCGAGCTTGTTTGAAGATACATCCTCAGTCGGAAGGCGCAGAAGGAAGCAAGAGAAGAGAGCATCTCTTTAGCGGGCACCCAGGGGCAGACGTAGAATGTATATTTGGTACAATGTGGACAGGTGTCAAGTATTGCTATTAAGTAAGGTCAATAAAAAAACAATCAAGTGAGGTCATCCATCGGATCGCGATGGATTTTTGGCCGAGGCCAAAGTGGGAAAGCGGCGTTTATTGAAGCATATCACGGAGATGATGTCGAATATTATGATGTTGGGTGGTGCTTCTACAGGAGAATCAAAAAACTGTGCAACTGTCCTTTGGGTGTTTATCTTTAGCACTTGTGCGAAAAGAATACTAATATGCGGAAATAGTAATGAGAAAAACTAGGAGCAATGCTGTGAATTCTGTGGCTGCAATGTGATGCCTGCGAGTGCTACACTGCGACGGCGGCAAATATGCACTGCTTACAGTGTCATGTCTACGATGCTAGTCTCGGGCTGGAAGTCGGGCTGGAACTCAAGCCCGAAAGTGCCAGGAGCTTCTGGATGCGTCTGACTCCGGCGACAGCAGGGAATTCACCTGTCGCAGCACGTGTGCGTAAGCTCTCGCACATGAGAGGCGCGTAGAAAGAGGGTACCCTCGACATCAAGGCCGCGCGAGAATCCCGCAAGAACACGGACAATCGAACCCAATCGGTGTTGGGGAATGAAGAGGCCCCTGATGGGGATTGGAAAGTCGTGTTGCTGCCATGGCCTCGCTTCATCCGAGGAGGCTTCATTTTTCCGAACTCCTGCTCAGCACCCGTCAACGCCAAGAAAGCCAGCTCTGCGTTCGCATGACCTGCTCTAGAATGATAATCACGGTGCTCCAAGAAAGCAAAGTGATCTGTAGAGCCTCGAAACAAATTGCCTTGTATTGAGCGACGCGGCTGGAAGAGGGCAAGTTGTGCCCTGATCCGCGCATCTTTCGGTGCGACTCCTCAACAAGCCTGCGAGAGGCGGGGGGGGATTCGGACAGAGAAAGATCAGCGAGTGCGAGCGAGGCGGCGCACGGTTTGGGGGCTGATCTCGCAGACATGCTGATTATCACATTGTCACAAGACATCTGGTACCTGCTCGCGGCAAGTGTGACGCTCAAGAGCTCCATTTCTTCGTCATCCACGGCGGCGCCGTCGAAGTCTGATTTTTCCGTCTGCTGCTGCATTTGCGGCCTGCTGATCTGCACTCCTGTCTGCCCCGCAGGACCTGCTCATGACAGACGAGCCCATGCATGCAAGAAGTTCATGTCCCTGGTGAGTCCTCATGCAGATTCATGCGCGTTGAAATCTCAAGGCAGCCTGAAGGAGGATTTCAAACAACGAGGCAAACGATGCGGACGAGAACGCGACCTTCCGGCCGCCAAAGCTCAGAACGACCTTCCGGCCGCCATAGCTCAGAAATGCCAAATTGGGCTTGTTCCATCTCAATGTACTTCATGGCAGAGTCAACGCGAAGCTGCGAGGAATCGTGGGCAAAGAAGCACATTCTCCTCGTGCAGCAGGCACCGTAGGTGCACATCTGCGAGCGGTACGATGACGGGTGCAAGCCAACCTCCCAGGCGCTGCGCGCACGGCATTTTAGCCGTGCTTTCACATGGGCGCGCAAAACATCACACAGCATTCCCGAAACAAGCTTGCCGAAACAAGCTTGCGACTGGTGTAGGCTGGAGAGCAAAAGAACAAAACGAACATCAACGTACCCGTGCGCGTACGGGCAGGCATTGCCACGTCTGCAGCTCTTGTGGCGCTTGAAGTCGAGGCAGTGCGCGCTTGAGTACGCCAGCTTCAAGGGCTCCTCGCCAGGTTCAAGCGGATGGCGACGCTGTGCGCGAGTGATGTAAGAAGCGTGAAATCACGGCAGGCACGCGTGTCGTTGGCTCACCCGCGCGCACAAGCGGTGAATCGCGGTCACGAGCGCACTCGAAAAGGTGCAGGCATTCATCCCTTACCTTGGCCGTTTCGCCGTCGTGGCAGAAGCTGCAATCTTTCCTGGCACACGAGGCGCGTCAGCCAACGAGCCGCGTGAGTGTGAGAGCTCGACTTCTGACTCACAGGGCAGGCACGCGAGCAGGCACGCGTGCGCTGGCACAAGCCCAAAGGCCAGAGAACAAGCTCAAAGCGCCGCTTGCTTGGCCTCTACCGAACGAGGCAGCGCTTACCAGTCGTGGACAAACTGCTTTTCACAGGGCGCAACCTTGAAGCTGAACATGGCGAAGAGCGAGTTCTCCGTCTCACCAGCCGTGACCTCGGCGCTCAGGCTGCGCAGTTGCGGCAGCGGGGATGAAGGCGGTAGCTGCAGCACCTGCGGCTGATTGCGGGCCATGTTGAAGCAGTGTGCGGCCATCCCAGCTGCCAATCCTTGGTCGTGAGCCGGGCCATGATGAAAGGAAGGCGGAAAGGATTGGGCGATCATGCGCGGCGGAAACATTCCCTGCGGCGCGCCCTGCGTCTGAAACGGCATGCTGAGCATGGGCAGCATAGAGCCGTTGTGATGGGGGTACATGGGGTCTTGCATCATGAGTGGCTGCATCATCTGCCCTCCAAAGACCTGCTGGCCTCCCTGAAAGCCGACGGGAACGAGCACGCACATGCGCTGGTGGCTAAAGCCGCTGGCGCGGCCACCACCAACACCACCACCACCACCACCACTGCCGCCGCCAAAGCCGCTGCTTGTGTCTCCGCCGTTGACCATCATGCCTCCATCGCGCATGCTTATCATCCTCAGTGGCGCACAACCGCGAAAAAATTCTGCACGTACTGTAAATTTCAGAGACGAATTTGAAATTCGTTTTTACAAATCAAATTCTCTGCGGCGTAAGGGGTGCATCGTGATGCCTCGGAGGTTGTCGGGGGCGCGCGTTGGCGGCGGCGGCGGCGGCGGAGGGAGAGACTATGGGGCGACCGTGAATTCGCTTGAGAGTGGGGGCGGTAGCTCGCTGTCGACGATGGCGCGTGTGATTTTCTTCGGCGCGGCCGCAGCCACAGCCACTGCGGCGGGCGTCCTTGCTTACCGCGCGCACAAGCGGTGAGGACAATATCAAACTCAACTTTCGCCTGTGAGCACGATGCAGATTGCCTGCGCCGCACACTGACACCGTAAATTGCGCGCGCATGCCTGCTCCGGCATGTCAGCGGGACAACCTTCATGGACGAGTTTGACGTGGCATTCCACGAGATCTTTCCGAGCCCCGTCGACTTCGGCCCGCCGCAGCCGCAGGAGCAGGTGCGATCAACCCCTAACCTCAACTCCTTCCGCAAATCCATCTGGAGCCCGTCCCGTTCCGCTCTCCACACTGGGGCTGCGGGCTCGTAGGCAAAACAGCGCGTGCCCCCCTGATTCCAAGATGCGATTGCGTACCCGGGAAATCGGTGCCCTGCGCTCATTGCTGCTGCTGACCTATGAGCGCTGTGACAGGTGTCCATGGCAGTGTCCGTTGCCGACCTGGAGGGCCTCACGCCAGACATTGCGCACCCAGGCACCAGGTAAGGGGAGGTCTTGGAGGGTGGGTGGTGCTGGGTCAAAGTACTAATTTCTCACCAGCTTGGTGGAAGCTCAAGAGGGCGACAGGGGATTTTTAACATGGCGTTCGGGGCTTGTTCTCACGCAAGCAGCATCCAGGGGCAATCGGCTCTGTGTAGATAGCGATAGGGCACGGCTGCCGTGCCCTTCGCCGTGCCCTTCGCCAGAGAGAGAGAGAGATGTATTCACGAGCGCAAACCCCACTCTATTTCATGCCGCTGCTCACATGCGTGCTGGTGTGTGTGTTTGTGCTGCTGCTGCTGCTGTGTGTGTGTGTGCGCGCGCGCGCGCGCGCGCGTGAGTGTGTGTTGGTGTGTGTGCGCGCGCAGTCCTGGCACGCCGAGTTCGTCTCTGTTCCTCCGGCGACAGGCTTCCAAGGCCGGCATGGTCTTATCTGATGACGTGTCTATACCCGGGGTACACACACACACACACACACACACACACACATGTAATGTGCACACACACACTCACATTCAACACTTGTTTGTGAAGTTGATGTCCACTTGACACGCTTGTGTGTGTGTGTGTGTGTGTGTGTGTGTGTGTGTGTGTGCTTGGAGGCGCGGCTTTGGTGGCATTAGGCGTGTGCTTGGAGTCATTAGGCGTGTGCTTGCAAGCATTTGCTGTTGTCCTCAGTCTCGGTCCTCTTTGCGGTGTCCTTCATGTGTACACACACACACAGTCATTAGCGGCGTCCTACATGTGTGTGTGCACACACACACACACACAGTCATTAGCGGTGTCCTCAGCCTTGGTGGACGGAGGATCACCGAGCCTCAAATTGCCCAGCGATCAAGAGGGCACTCTCATCGGCCGCCGCTCCGCCAGGTTTATAGAGATTTAGAGAGGGTTTAGGATTTAGGATGTAGGTTTCAAGCCACCTTGGAGAGAGATTTATAGAGAACTTAGGATTTAGGGTTTAGGCCGCCCCTGCACCAGATTTGAGAGTGTCGAGCGTTCAAAGGTGCAAGAGTGTTGAGCGTTTAAAGGTGTGGCCGCCGCTCCGCACCGTGTTAGGGTTTAGGTTGTGTGCATGTGCATGTGCGTGTGTGCATGTGTATGGATGTGTATGTGCTTGCGGGCGTGCGTGCGGCTGTTTGTGGGTGTGCCCGCATGGTATGTCTGCACGCTTTTGTATGTATGTGTATATATTCCATTTGCCCTACGCGCGCACACACAACACACACGCTCCCGCTCCCACCTGCTGTCTGTCTCTCGCTCTCGGGCATGGCTCTCCCCACTCACCACCACTTGCCCCGTCCCTCTCGCTGGGCAGCCGCGGATCAACGCCCACAGCGTCGGCTGGCAAGAACAAGTCATTGGTCAGTTCACAGACTAAACCCCTGAACCCTAACCTCGTCTTTTAGGACCAGATCTTGGAATTCAAGCAGGCGAGAACAAATGCTTGGCCAGATGGTCAGCTGGCAGCTGGCACTCGTGAGCACTCACACTGCACTCACACTCCACAGACACTGGCACACGTCTACCCGGGTGCATTCGGGTGCATACCTGCCCTGTAACAGGCGCATCAACTACACACGCCCTCTGTATGCGCTCAACACACACTCAAGACCAACAACACACTCCACACACCGAAATAGCTGGGGCAGCAGGCAGGCTCCCCGGCATCACCCGGGCCTGTGACAGCCTCGGCAGTTACGCCCATTTCCGCCCCGCCCACCCAGGAGATTTTGTCCATGGTATTTGTGCGTATGTGGGGTTGCTCTTTTGCGAGCCCTGTCTCCTCTCTCTCTCTCTCTTGCTCTCTCTCTTGCTCTCGCTCGCTCTCGCTCGCTCGCTCTCCCTCTCTCTTCCTCTCTCTCCCTCTCTCTTCCTCTCTCTTCCTCTCTCTTCCTCTCTCTTCCTCTCTCTTCCTCTCTCTTCCTCTCTCTCGTATTCACACTCTTTCGCTCTCTCGCTTTCTCGCTCCCGCGCACGCTCTGTGTCTCTCTTATGTCTCTCTTATGTCTGCCGTATGTCTCTCTCTCGGACACACACGCACACACATAAAACATATGAAAAGTGGCATGGGTACATGCGTTCACACGTAAATACGTACATAAACACACATGCACATGTGTATGTGGATCTATCACTTGTTGGTATGTCTCTCTTTCTCTCTGTTGTACACACACGCACACACGAGTTGGATGTACACATATGCACAGGCAGTGAGCGTGGACGCAGCCGAGGGCAAGGAAACCATTATCGCCATGGACCCCAAGGCTAACTTGCTCCAGCGCCGCAGCAGGTGTGCTGTTGCAGATGGCCGATGCGTGTGAAGCGTCGTGTGCTTGTCGCGTTGAATAGCAGTGGCGTCGCGTTGAATAGCAGTGGCGTTGGATAGCAGTCATAGCAGTGGCGTTGAATAGCAGTCATTGTAGCAGTGGCGTTGGATAGCCGTCATAGCAGTGGCGTTGGATAGCCGTCATAGCAGTGGCGTTGGATAGCCGTCATAGCAGTGGCGTTGGATAGCCGTCATAGCAGTGGCGTTGGATAGCCGTCATAGCAGTGGCGTTGGATAGCCGTCCTTGAGTCATGCGCCGGAGCGTTGCAAAGCAGTCTACCACCCGTGTCCTTCTTGTGTATCACGCAACTGTATTGATCCTTCTTGTGTATCGCACGCAACTGTATATGTCCGTTTGTTTTTGTGTCTGCCCACTCCCTTATCTGCCCACGTTCACAGCATGAAGGTGGGCACACCCGTGAAGGATGAAGCGAAGGCGTGCTTGGAGGACGAGGGTGTGGAGGGCGTACATGGTGGTACTATCATGACTGCCACTGGTGTTTGTCTCTCCCTCTCCCTCTCCCTCTAAATCTATGTAGATAGCAACACGTACCTCTTACGCCTGAATGATATGGATGATAGGTCTATTTCTCTCATGATAGGTCTCATTCTCGCATACGCCGTTGCGCGCCCGCGTATCAGCTATCTCTTACACCCACGCGTGCGTGCACACACACACACACACATGTATGTGTGTCTGTCTCTGTCTCTGTCTCTGTCTCTGTCTGTTTGTCTGTCTGTGTCTGTGTCTATCTGTGTGTATACAGTGTCGGACATGGAAGGGGAGGTGTCGTCGCCATCCCTGGCGCTGGGTGCCGACTCGGACATGAAGGCGTCGATTTTCAACCGGCGCAAGGCACAAACATCGGAATGCACTCTGGCCAACACAACCACTCTCTCTGCCATTGAGGGTGCACCTGCTCAGGTATCACAGGTTGACAAGAGCGCGCTACTACAACGCCGTCAGTCGCAGCGCTCGGCCACCGCCGATGCCTCCAGTGCCCCCACAACCAACAATCCCGCCGCCCCTTCCGATGTGGCTCTGGCTGCTCCTGCGCAGGCTCCTGCGGCTCCTGCTCCTGCTGCGGCTTCTGCACCGGCGGCGGCGGCTCCTGCGGCTGGCGATGATTCCGCCATCGACCCTGGCGATGATTCCACCCCCGGCCAAGTACCGGTAGACCAAGCACGGGGCAGCAAAGGTGGAGGCGGCAAAAAGAAGAAAAAGAGGTAAGTGACGACTGCAGGTCATCGGCAGGCGTGCACCAGAAGGTACAAGGATGCCTACTCCCCCGTACAAGATGCCTCCCCCCCGAAGCGCCCTCCTCCTCATCGGAAGAAGCGTCTCATAGCTTCACATGAGCCGAGACAAGTGTGCCAGGGGGCAAGCGCCTCCTAGCGCCAGTGGTTGCGCCAGAGGAGGCTGCCTGTGCTCATGTGCGTGTCCTTAAAAACATGATGAAGAATGAAATGTCAAGGGATTTATCCCGGCCTGGCAGCTCTCGGGTCTATCTATTCGCAAGCGCTCAGGGCCGGTAGCTTTGCAAGCTGCAAGCGCTCAGCGCTGCGGGGCTTGGTGAAAGATACTTGCACACACCGCTTGGTGAAAGATACTTGCACACACCAAAGACTGCGCAGGGCGGGGGAACAGCATGCGTCCGGCCACTCAACAGTTTTTCTGGGAGGGTATGTAGCCATGTCTTGCTGCAAGATTGGAAGAGGGGGGCGTGCGTGGCCAGGACATATACTGTGCTTTCAGTAAGAAGACGTGTTACATGGTGTGCGCCTACAGGTCTCTCTCTCTCTGGACTAGTCTGCCCATCACGCACTTGTGAACGCGGGAGAGAGGGAGATTGTATGAAAGAAGGAGAGGGAGAAGAAGGGGAGCGCGAGAGGGAGCGTGCCCTGGGGCTGTGACATAGGAAGCTGCTACTATGTCACAGCCCTCGACATTGAGGTTGCAAGTTTTTTTTTTGTCAACCTTAAGTTTTCCCAGTCGTATTTAGTAAGACGGAGCAAGAGCACAAAGGCAAGGCATGGTCAAGGTCCAGGCTGGGACGGGCTGGTGATGGAGCGCGCGAGCTTCTCCCTTGGACGGCAGGCCCCGGCGCGCAGATGAACCTCGATCCCGAGCACCCTCTTGCGGGGGACTCCAAGGGCAGGCGCCTTGCGCTCGTTTTATATCCTTGTTTAATACATTTGCATGTTGTTTTGTGTCCTTGCACTACGTATCTCGCACCCACCCGCCAACCCCCGCCGTCCCTTTGCCCGCGCGCTCGCCATGAAATGCTCTATGGGTTGAGGAGGTAAAAGGAGCAAAGTTTCTCCACGAGGTGCGCTGAGCCTGCCCGCTGCCCGGTAGCCTCCAAACTGAGCGTTGTGACCCGCTCCCCCTTCCTACCGTTGAGTGACTTCACTGCGTTGCAAAAGATTGCAAAAGATTTGCAGCGCCTCGACGACGACAAATTGCCAGTGGGTGCCGAGACGCTGAGTGTCGAAGAATCCCATCTCTTCAACCTATTTCTCGAAAGGCATGAAGTCATGGAACGCCGCCGCATGCTTTTCGATGAACTTGTCCACCGACAGCGACTGGAGGCGCTGTGTGCAGGCCTCGGTCTCGATCAGAGTGTCAATGTGTATGTCATTGAAGGGCTCCCAGCACTCGCCAAAGGATTGCACGCTCAGCCTGCACGCCTCTGGCCCCAGATCATCGTTGTCACACTCCTCCTGCCAGCAACTTGCAAACAGCTTGCTCTTGCTGATTACGCTCTTAACATTGATGTTGCCCTTGTCAAGCAGACACATGCGCAGGCTCTGAACCGGGTCTGCACCCACTCTTGCGGTGGACAGCGCCGGCAGCTTTATGTGGTCCTGTGACTCGTTTTCTGGCGCGCCGCCCCCGCGCACCACGTCTGTGAGTGACTTTGCCCCCACCTGCGCGAGGCTCCTGCTCCGAACGCGCTCCCACAGGCGGTCGTCAGAGCTGTGAGCGATCGCCGCCGCCAGCGCGAGCGATGCTGCTGCCCCCACCCCAACCCCGAGGCGCCGCTTCCACGCCGCCCTCTCTGGTTCTCCTGCCATACTCGAATTACTCAGCAAGGGAACACCCCGTTGCTATTATTCTATACGGTTCTTCGTCCCTCTCGGGTCTTAGAAGCTCGAGGTCTGTCGTCTGTCGAGCTTGAAGCTGCTGGCTCAGGTGGTGGCACGGAGGGAACATGATGACAGTGCTGCGGCGCCTGCGTGTTGCTCTAGCGAGAGGCGCGAGGATGCGGCGGCTGGCCGTGCCGCGGCATGTTCACCGTTCGAAGCCTTGACCTTTTCATGCCGACGTTGTTTTCAATCTTTGTCAAATTGTACTTGTGGGAAAAATGACATACACACGACATATGTCATGGCATATGTATGGCAGCATGACCAGCCGGGAAGCTCCGTCGGCGGGGCGCGCTGGCGCCCCGTGCTGGACGCCCGAGGCCGAGGCGTTCTTCTCGCTCTCAGAGGCAAGCCCATGCAAGACTGAGACGCACAGGAGCGCATCAAGTGGCCAGGGTGCAGCCGCCGCGTGGACGCCAGGTGGCGTGTGCACGCGTGTCCAGGAACGAGCGATGCGCGCGCACTCGGATGGCGCACTCGGATGGCCTGTCGGCGGCACTGACACGCGTGGCCCCCTCCCTTGCCCGCGTCCCTCTCCTCGTGCACGTGCTCTCTCGCCGCGGCCGTAAACCTCGCCTCAGAGGCGGTCAACTTCTTTTCACTCGGCGCCGGCGGAGACGGGGCGGGCGGAGGCGCAGGCAGTAGCGGCACGAGCACAGAGGCGGCAGCGGCGTGGACGCATGCAGGTCGCGCCCGGGACGCAAAGGTTTGGACGCCAGAGGCAATCTCCTTTTTCACCCTTGGAGAAGCGATCGAGAACGAGGGGGTGAAGGAGGCGTCGCGAGAGGATCTCGGCCGAAGCTCAAGCACAAGATCGGCTCATTCGACCATGGTGTCTTCCTTTCTGTATGTTTCGCCCTTAAATTGTGCGCGTGAGGGGGTTAAGCTAGATTCCCCTTTTTCTTACACAGCTCTTCGACTAACGCCGGCCGGCGATGACGTTGTGTGTGCGCGCGTGTGTGCGCGTGCGTGTGCGCGTGTGTGCTGTGTGCATCGAGGCGACAGGAAGAGCTCAACACCATGACGCAAGAGCAGAACACAGCAGCGCATGCAGCGGCCGAGAGCACATGGCAACACACGATCCTCGCACACACCCTGCTGGACCCTGCCCCCGTGGGCAGCAGGGATAGCGGCATCCCTTCAGCCCATGCACGAGGTAGTGGCGGAGGAGGAGATGGAGATGGGCGAGAGGTGCCAAGTGCGGATGATGCGCAGATCAAGCGCCGCCTGGAGTTTAGTTCAGGTGCAAAGGGGGATAGTTTGGCGGCGGTGGATGGCGGTTTCGGAGGTTTCGGAGGGGAAATTAGTTTGGCAGCCTGGGGGGGGGCGTTGTCTCCCGTCAGTAGTTGGTCCGAAGTGAGCAGGCAGGTCAAGGTAGAGGGGGCCAAGAGCCTCATGAAGACCGAGGATGCTTCATTCATCAAGACCGAGGAGCCCCAAGCGCTCAAGATCCCGGAGGCGCAAGGGCTGATGAAGGAGTGCTTTCAAGAGACCAACCAGTCCTTTGAAGAGAGGCAGAGGAAGATGAAGGCAGAGGAGGAGGGCAAGAGGCAGAGGAGCCACTCCTTTCACCAGACGCTGCTACAGATGCAGCGCGAGAGGGCTGGCACAGACACAGGGCTTGCCGATCAAGGCACAGGGCTGAAGCGGATTCAAGGCACAAGGCTGGAGGGGATGGAGGGCATGGGCACAGGGAGTGGTAGCGCGCGCACCGCCCATCAAGTCATTCGAGGAGGTGGTGGAGGAGGAGGAGGGAGTGGGCGAAGCGGTCCTGGCACGGATGCTGGGGAGGCAAACGGCGCGGCTTTCAACGGCGCGGCGTTGTCTTTGTCGTCGTTTGTCGGGACCGGAGAGGAAGAGCACAAAGAAAAAGGAGTAGGAGGGGTGGCAGACAGGTCACGAGTCACGCCCAGTCTTGGTCCAATCACGCCCAGTCTTGGTCGAGTCACGCCCAGTCTTGGTCACGAACTGGGGGGGGCGCCGGGGGACAGAAGCCGGGAGATGGCGGCGAGAGAGGGGGGGGGGAGGATAGTGGGGGGGGGGGGGGGAGGGGCGGACAGCGCGGGGGCCGGAGTG
>Ga0315899_10002601_pt1 | contig 19888 bp, 10 predicted proteins | sample LakEriMetagenome_2_FD_203518 | JGI IMG/M metagenome (GOLD analysis project Ga0315899, IMG submission 203518) | Freshwater fungal communities from buoy surface, Lake Erie, Ohio, United States - Buoy 4 MA112 | ecosystem: Environmental > Aquatic > Freshwater > Lake | place: USA: Lake Erie, Ohio... | reverse complement strand
AGACCTCGCCTCATCTAAACTTTCGAACTCTGTCAAATAATTATCGATGTATACTTTACCTTCGGAGGACAGCGCTAGAACAGACCCAAAGAAATGAGTCTGCTCTACTAAGTCGGCACCGCTAACGATGTCATTAACTTTTTTGTTTAGCGCTGTGTAGTTCATTATTCTTCTGTAACAGTTTCGTCTTCGATTACTTCTGGAGTATTGAACATGCTCTGCGCAAGTTCAGTTCTCTTATCATCTAGTTTTGCAGATACACGATCTGCCATTAGCTCTTGAAAATTCTTTTCGATGGCTTCAGAGTCGCCAGCATCGATTGCATTAATTAGATCAATTGTACTCATTTATTAACTCCACTTGGTTGAGATTCTTCTTCTTCCTCTGGTTCAGGTTCAGCTTGTCCAGCTGCCCATGCTTGTTGTACACCTTGTATCATACCAGCATGTTGCGCTTCACCAACAGACTCTTCCTTCTCAGCTTCCATCTGCTCACGATTCTCATTGATATCGTCTTCAGATTGCATAAGGATATTCTTCTTAACCCACTCTTTAGAGTAGTACTTACCAACAAAGCCACCTTGTTCCATAACGGTCAACAGGTTAACTCTATTAGAAAGAATTTCAGCATCTTTCAATTCAGAGAAGTAGTTATCTTTATGGTAGCTGAACTTAATCAACCTTTCCATATCGTCCCACTCATCAATATTGATAATACCTTTTGCAACAAGTTGTACTCTTAACGCATCAAGGAATAGAGTAGTAAAACGTCTACGGATACGTTGAATGAACTTGTTAAACTTAACTTCGTCTCTTGTAATTTCGCTCGTCTTACCTAGATTAAAACCATTATCTGATTGCATTCTAGAAATAGGAACATTCAATGCTTGGTATAACTTACGCTGGAAGTATTCAATATCTTGAATCTCTCCAAGGTTAGTACCACCTGGAAGTGTAGTAATTTCAGTACCCTTACCACCCTCACGACGAGGCATCCAGAAATCTTCAAGCATTGACATATGTTTACGATCATCACGAACCTCACCAGTAGCAGCATCATACTGCACTTTGTTACGGAACTTATTCATAATGTCATTGACGTATTGCTCGGCACGAATCTTAGGTAAGTTACCAACGTCAATGTAAAAAATTCTACGCTCTGGTGCTCTACTAATACGGTAGATAACCATAGAGTCTTCAATCAACTTCAACTGATTAGTTGGCTTAATTGCTTTATGCAAGAAGCTCAACGCCATACCAGTATTAGCATCTACGTTGCCAGTACCACAAAAGATAATAGAGTCAATAGGCATCTTAATGCCTTGTAAAGTGTTCTGAGTAATGCCCTTGTCATTGTAAAGATAGTACTCATCAGTACCAACAATAACTTCAACACCAGTAGCGTTTTTCTCACGCTTTACATTTTTGATTCTACGGATCTTTCTAGGATCGATATAACGTAACTCTTGAATACCTTGTTTGATATTCTGAGGGTCGATCATTATATGATAAAACAAACGACCATCAATGTACCAAGTACGAAAGATATCATGTGCTTTATAATCAAAATCCAACAAGTTCAAAATATAATTGAACTCATCTTTAATTTTATTCTTGATACCAGCAGATACCTTCAAATCATCTAAGATGATATCCACTGGTGCCTTGTTTTCATCTGCAACAATTGCTTCGTTTACAATATCTTCAACTGCGCTGTCAACGTCTGGGTAATGAGCGATCTCACGATAACGCTTGATCAAATCATTTTCATTCTTGATAATAGAATCCATATCGAGAACCATACCGTAGTAAGCTGCGGCACTGTTAACGACTGTGGATCCATCATCAATAGGAGGGGCGACTGGTGTCGCCACTTCCTTCTTTTCTTTACGTCTTATCTCGAAACCAAACAAATCAGCCATACTATATCCTCAAGTCAAAATTAAATCGGGAATGAACCGATTGGTGTATTAATTGTAGTGTTAATACCGAATGCACCGCCAGCACCACCAGTATTGGAAGTGAAGTAGTTGTATTGGAATTCACATGTAAATTCTTCAATTGCGTTTGTTGTATCGTAGCTAAGTTCAATTGCGCCAATGCTTACTGGGTAAGCATCAACAAACTTATACTCTTTAATAGTTGCGCCATTACGGTCTAGTTGATAGACTGCTAGGTCAACCTGATAGTCACGTGGGTTCACACGACCCAATGTGCTATTGTAGTTCTGTACACCGTTTTGCCATTGTTCCAATGCATTACGGATACCGAAGTTAGTGTCGTTAAGAATCGTAATAGACCATGGTTGGAATGTACGCTCACCTGCGACGTTAACAACACGACCACGATAGTTCACTGGGATGTTTTCAACGGTAGAACCTGGAAGCTGAGCAGACTTGCAAAGGAACTGCGCTTGCACTCCAGTTACAACTCCACCAGTCACATAGCCTGGAAAAGACAACGCAACACGGAATTGGTTGGCACGAGCACCACCACCCGCTAGGTTGGCTTTGAAATCAGAAATATTTGCCATTTAAATCTCCTGTCTTATTCTTGTTATATTTATCCGCCAATTTCATCGAAGTTAACAGAGGAGCGAGCAGCTACGAATGTCAATGTGATGAAGTTGATAGAACGGTTTGGTTTAACGAAAATATCGGCAGCAAATTCGTTGCGATCAATAACCTCGCCAGTGTTGTTTGTTTCGTCGCACTTCACACGGAAGTCAACAATACCACGACGACCTTGAACGTCACGTAGGAACGGCTCAATTAAATTACGGAACTGAGCACGAGTAAAGCCATCGTTAAATTCGAACAACTGGAACTTAGCTGCTGTAGCGATAGACTTCTCTAGAACAATGAACAAACGACGAACGTTGATACGATCAAATGCGCTTGGGTTTGCCAATAGAGTCTTGTCGCCGAACATCACAGTACCTTGACCTGGGAATGTAACAACTGGGTTAATACCAGCTTTGTACAATAAGTCACGTTCTGTTTTATCTGGAGTAACAGCTAGTTTGATTACGTTCTTGATTTGACCACGAGCGAAACCACCTGGAGAGTACCATGGGTCTGCAGTGTAATCAGTACGAGCACATAGACCAGCGATATCGCCGTTCATTGGAACGAAACGGTATTTATCGTTGTAACGGTCATATTGGTATTTGTAACCAGAATCCATTACACCGAAGCTAGTGCTTGGAAGAGCATTACGGTAAGCAATTGTATCAGCAATAGCAGTTGAAGACTGGGAAGTGATAACACCACCTAGTGAATCTTGAGGTGAGCAGAACACGATAGCGTCCTTACGAGCACCAGCAGAGTCAAAACCAACCAAGTTTGTCATTGCCCAAATAACTGTAGCTGCAGGAGCTGCACCCATTGGAATTAACGAAATGTCATACACTTCATCATTCTTGTATAGAGCGTAACCTTCTTGAGCCTGAGCATCAGTAAAGCTATAATCGTCAACACCACCAGAAAGTTGCACGGTGTAAGCAGTAGCAAGCGTAGAGAATGCAGCTTGTGTCATGTTGACAAAAGATGAACCCAATGCGTTACCGCCAGTAGCTGCAACATGATCAGTCCACCATAGATACTTAGAATTAGTGTTAATCACATCTTTGTAGTATACGTTAGAACCGTCAACACGTTTAGCGCCAGCTGCCTTAGAAACGTATGCGAACTTTTCTAGAACAGTATTAGTAGTTCCAGTCCATGCGCCAGTAGCATCAATAACGATAATGTGCATCTCATCTAGAGCAGCGTTCTTACCTGCAGCTCTAGCAGCTGGAGAAGTGCCAGGAGCACTATCAAATTCAGCTTTATAAGCCCATGTTTCGAAAGAAGCAGAGTCAGCGACAGAAACTCTAATAGCATTACCTAGTGTACCTGGGAATTTAGCTGCCCATGGACCAGTAACACCTTGTCCACCAGAGAAAGAGTTTTGGTAGGTTTGACCATTTTTAATTTTAATACCAGCAATTGCAACTGTAACAACTGGAACAGCTGGAGTAGTTGGATTACCGCCAGTGAGAGTCGCTGTAGCAGTAGTATAACCAGTACCAGCAGCTGTAAGAGTTACTGCGCCAGTCTGTAGTTTGCAGCTACGAACGATTGTATATGTAGCAGGAGTGGTAATAGTATCGCCACCTGCTGGGGTGATAGTTAATGTTACACCAGCTGGGTACTGCTGGTTAGAAGTTCCTGAAACTGTGTATGCAGTGATTGCACCACCAGAAACAGTAGCTGTAACTGATAGACCAGCACCAGTGCCAACGTTGTTTAGCGTAATAGTTGGTGCAGTAGTATAACCAGCGCCACCGCCACCAGCTGGGACAGCAATACTCTTGATAGTACCAAGAGTTTCTAAAGGAACTGTTGTTCCTGTAGCCTGAACACCGCCAGCATCACTTGGTGCGCTTAGAGTGATTGTTGGTGCAGTTTCATATCCAGCGCCTTGGGAGCCTCCAGTGATAGTAACTACAACAGAACCAGTCTGAGTTGCAACAGCGTTCTTTAGGTTAGGGGCATCGGTACGAGTGACCAATAGATTGTTTGTGTAAGAAAGGAAGTTTGCAGCAGTAAAGAACGACATAAAGTTACTGTCGTTTGGTATTCCATATCTTTCTGCTAGTTGATTCTCGGAAGAAATCTGTACTGGATCAAGAACTGGACCCCACGCAAAAGCACCTGCAAAGGCACCTGCGGAGGTAGAAACTGCTGGGACAATTGAAGAGAAATCTTTCTCTACAACTGCAACTCCTGGACTAAGTTGGAAAGGCATTGTAATTCTCCTTATTACATGTTATTTTTGTGCTGAAGAGCATAAACTTCATACTACTTTATTTATGGTTTTCTAGATTTTAGAAGTTTAGCAACGGTTGTTCATCTTCTGACGACCCATCGTTATAGAACCCAAAGGGTGTCAATTCGTCTTCTATCGCTTTCATCTGGTTTTCATACATTACTTTTCTTAGGTTAACATCATTCAAATCTTTAAAATACGACTGAGTGGACAACCAAGAGAACAATACCAGTGTCATGACACAATCATCAAAATATCCTTCATCGGCAGCGAAAGAATTTCGCCTTTCAATAAAGGTAGATATTTCTGAAATAATATCAGCGTCAGTAATAATGAGTTTTTGCTCTTCGACTAGACTCTTAAACACTGAACATCCAATTCTTTTCACTCGTTTATCGGTGGTCACTCCATAATGAGTTCTTCCACCACCGAAGCCACCGCTAACAGTTTGTCCTTGAGCATTTCTGTTCACGAATAGGATGTTTTCATATTCAAGTTCAGAGTACAGGATATCAGCTACTTGCGGATCCGAGTTAACTTCAATTAGTACATAAGCACTATTAAAATCTTTGGCGACTCGCTCAATCATGTTGGGATACAGGAGTGGGCTAATCTTGTTACTTCTATATTTAGCACTAATTGTATATGGGGTTTTGGTAATATCAACAATAGTAAATGCGCTAAAGTCTCCATCTAAACCTTGCGAAGTATCAGCTACGAGAACATAGGTATGATTCTTCAAAGGTTTTGTGAAGATATCTAATCCATCCTTCTTATATATAGGCGGCACTGGAGACATCTGAGCAATGACGTCTGAGCTAATTAGCGTCAGGCTAGAACCAAGAAACTTACACAAGACTTCTTGGTTGTACTTCAACTCGCCCAACTGACGTTTCTGTTCTTCAGCCCACTTAGCATCACGTCCAGGGATTTTCCAATAAGGGATGAAGTGTGCAACAAAGTCATTAATCTTCTGCTCAGCATCATTCCAAAACTTCCAGAAGTGGTTGTAACCAAGTGGAGTTGAGGTAATAAGAATCTTGGTGGTTTGACCAGCAGAGATAACTGGGAAGATAGAAGTGAAGAATGCTTCTGCAACTTGGTTCGGGATAATCGCAGCTTCGTCAATATACAACATGTTGACGGACTTACCACGAATACCAGAAGCAGTTGTAGCTGCAGTAAATACCTTGGAACCGTTTTCAAGTTCAACGTCACCTTTGTTCCATACTTTAATACCTTGCTGCATCCACAATGGAAGAGCCTCATACATTGATTGGTAACGAGAAAGAATTTCTCTTGAAGTTGTTGCTTTGTTGGCTAGAATCGCCACAGTCTTATCTGCCTGGAACACAGTATACCAAAGGATATAAGCTGCAGCGGTAGTTGTCTTACCCTGCTGACGACCTTCCATAATGATAACCTTACGGTTGTTATGAATGACGTCAATCTTTTCTTTCTGACAATCATACAACTTGAATGGTTGAATACCATGATCAAGTGTAACAATCATACAGTAGTTATCAATAAAGTAAGTAGGGTCGTCCTTACACTTCAAGTATTCCTTGATGTTATCTTCAGTGAATTCTACCTTAACACCAACTGCTTTTAAGCTGGCGTTGGAATTATAATTTTCAGTTTTTGCCATTAGCTATCTAACCAACCTTCAACTACAGGAATTGTTGGTACAGTTTGCTCTGCGCTGTAAGAAGTGAATACCGTACCAGTGTCTGGGTTAATAGTGTTAACTATAACTTTATTAACAATACCGCTACCAGAAACTGGACCAAACATGTTTACCTTTAAGGTAAAGTTTAATGTGTATGTCACAAACCTACGTTGTTGAAAGTCGCCATCGTAATCGTCTTGAATGTTTACGCTATTTAAAATAATAGGAATGTCTTGCTGAACATTCATCTCTGGAACGACAGTAATAGATACGGTAAAATCTGGAGTGAAGTACGGGAAAATCTGTTCAACGATTTGCAAACAGTCTTCTTGTGTTTTAGAAATAACATAGAGACTTATGTCTATGTTGTAAGGAACAGGTGCCATCATCTGTTCTCTTGTTGAATCTGTTCCCACGCAAACCATTTTGTTTAGTCTGCTAACCTTACGGGATGGGTCGTAGTTTAAGCCAGTGATTTCAAAGGAAAGTCTGGGAAACACACCATAGACGTTGTTCTCTAAAGTTGGATCGGAGTCAAGACGAACTAGCCATTTTTCTTTTGGAGCATATGCAATAGGAACATCAATAGTTTGAACCACTGTTTCAGGTGGACCACCAGACCCACCTTCAGATTGCGTTGTTCTTTCAATTTTAATATTGCTGAATAGACTACCAAATGCAACGATAGTCTTTCTTAACACGCTATGATAAAATGTTTGATCTGGTAGCATTATTAATCTCCGAATGGATTGTTAGCGGAGAAGTTTATTGCCTTAGCCTCAGCCTTAAATTTCATATTATCGCCATAAGAAGTAGACTCATCCGTACCGTAGCTACCACCAAGAGGTAATCCGTTTTGTCCAAGCATTTTATCACCAGTTTCCAACAGCAAGCCAAACTCACCATAAGACTTTAGGTCTTCGAACAAATCAATATCTGGAATACCAGTGGAGATATCTTCTGAAGAGTACTGGAATAGTTCTACTTGCAACTTGTAGATATACAACTTACCCAACTGATAGAATGGATCTAAGTGGTCTGTGAATTTAATTTCAAACAGATGCTTAGTTAGCGGGAAGTAAAGTAAGTCGCCTTCGCATGGGCGAGTAGGAATAATAGTTTGTCCAAATCGACCAACAAGTTGTTCCCAACGTCTACGTGCAACAGTGAACGTAGCTGATGTTTCATTGAACAAACCAAACTTCTGAATAAAGTTACCTTGTCCAGCGTAGTCAGTTACGTTATCAAAGTACATCTCGATAGGATATGCGCTTTTAAATTTGCTTAGTCTATCTTCGCCAAGGATCTCATCCTTAGCAAAAAGTGTTCTTGGAATATAATACATGTCTTGTCCGTAAATGGACAACGACTCAACGATCAAATCTTCAAGAAGATACTGTTCGTTTTTAGTTCCGTGGCTGAAGTAGACATTGCGTGCCATATTATCCCATGAAGAAATCTAGAGGTGCTGACTTATTTAGAAGATCTTGCTCTAGCTCTGCCTGTTCTTCTCTACCTTCTTTGTAGATAGAATCACCATCAATGGTAACTCCACCTGGAAGTTGTAGCCCTTGGAATTTCTTTAGGTTTGTACCCCATTGTTTCTTGAACAATGCAGTTGTATAATGCTTTAACCATGGCTCGCCCCACATACGAGTAAACGTAGTTGGGTCGAGTGCACGGTATGCTTCTACTAAAATAAATTGACCAACAGTAATGTCTTCACGCCAGTTAATGTCTAGGTGTAAACGACCTTGTAATCTATTGAAACGATATAATGGATGACCGTTTAACACCAAGTCTAGTAGAGCCAAGTGATTCATCACTGATTCGTAGTAGATAACTGAAGTGCTGGTCAAATCATACAAGTCGTTCAAACGCAATTGATATTGCAAGTCAAAGATACTGTTTGAAGAAGAAGTAGCAGCAACAATAGGTAATACACGAGTAACACCGTACACCAAATCTGGAATAGGAACGTACTGATTAGTGATATCAGTTTGTGTTACCTGATGCTTTAGATAAATCTTCTCAGTACCTTCATGGTGATAGATACGAAAGTATTCTACTGCCTCATCAATGCGATCTTCGAGTTGATCCTCGTCCACGTTGATTTCAAGAACTGGAGCACCCAGTTCTCTAAGGCAGTATTCCTTTAGACCTTCTCTAGATATAACAGCAGCCATTTTGTTTTCCTTAAGCCTGTGATTCAGTCCATGACAAACGGCATGATGTAACAAACTGTGAAGTTGCGCTAACGTCACCAGTCAAACCGATGTAACGTAGACGTAGAGTCAACACGTCTGGACCGTCTGGGAACACACCGTTACCACCCATAATCGCATTACCCATAGTGGTAATCTCACGCAAGTCAATTGTTGTCAATGACTGAGCACGTTGGTTAGCTGGAGTGCTGTTTGTAGTTCCAGGTGGCACACGGAATGTAAAGATGGTAGAACCTTGGTCGATCGTATCAGCGATGTTATGGTAAACAACCTGAGACAATGATGGGGTTGTGACACGTTTCCAATCTAAGTTATCCAAGTCAGCGTTAAGTACCAGAGAAACTTCAACCTCATGCGTAGACAATACATCAAGTGCCTTTAAGTTCAATTGCATGCGGTTAATAATCTCACGAGCACCAAGTACTCCTGGGATACCGTTATCTACTGATGGAGCCAAACGAACTGACAACAAAGGAATTGTTTTTGCCAAGTCCACGTTTTGCGTAACAGTGTATGTATTTGGTTGAGTTGCTAGTAATGGAGCGCTGTTAGTTCCTGATGATGGGCGAGCATTAATTACCAACAAATTCTTCAGTATGTTAGATGTTGGGGAAACTCTAACCTGACGTAGATAAGGTTGCGAACCAATAGTAGCATTCGTCGGGTTGGCAGTTAATGTACCAGCGTTTAAACCAGTTCCAGAAATGGCAGAGTTCGCACCAATAGAGAAGTATGAGTCAGCATGAGTTGTAATTTCAATTGCATAACCAATCTCACCAATCAACTTACCACCGTTGTTGTAAGCGTACCATTTGTCAACTGCAAATACAGTTCCTGTACCAGCTGCGATAGCACTTGCTGCAACAGAAGTAGCAATAAAGGTAGTATTAACAGTATTCGCACTAGCACCATAAGTTGTCCAGGTTGTTGTTCCAGTAGTTGCGATGGTATATGCACGACCAATTATCAACTGGTTTGCAGTTAATGGATTTGATGGTGCAGCTGGAGTTCCTGCGGTAGTTACAGAAATGCTGGCGCTGGCACCTGTTGCAGTTCTAATCTGGTTGGAGGTTGCGGAGAACAAGTATGCCTTGTCATCATCAAAACCACCGTCCATAATAACAGAAGTACCCCAGTGTGCCAACTTAGGAATAAACGTAGGAGTGGTTCCAGTGTTCACTTCATAACGAGCAGGTAGGTTACCAGAACGTAGATACGCTTCTGTCTGTAAGTTGTTATGTATTAGTTGGTGGACGTAACGAACAACACCATCAGTTGTCTTGAAACCAAAACGAACCTTACCTGCACCGTACCATGAGTAGTCGATGTAAGCCATTTGAATAGCATACTTATTTAAGTTGTATCCAGTTGGACCAGATCCGTTACATGGATCTAGATTCCACTGAGATTGTGGAATACGAACATCTTGGGTTTTACTTACAACAACGTTAGTTGCTGTCACACCTCTATAAGAAGGTTGTACGTAGAACTGTGAGTTATTTGTAATCTCAATAACTTTGTAAGACATACCTCTAATAACAACAGAGTCGCCAGCTGTAATCTCAGTTAGGTATTGAGTATTTAATCCAGTAATAACGTTGCTGTTAAATGTAACAGTGGCAGTTCCACCTAACTGAGTTGTTGAATTTCTACGGCAAACGCTTAACGTGCTACCATCATATTCAAAGTACAATCCATTTTGTCCGTCAAACAAGCCACATGCGATTGTCGCACCACTCCAGCTGTTTACATAGAAGTTTGGACGTCCAGTAGATGTATAGGTGAAGTAACTGCTGGTGCTAATTGTAAACGAGTAATCATCAATAATATTACTAATGGTAAAACTACTATTGTAAGCACCAGAACTATCTCCAGAGATTGTTATCTGCAATCCAGCAGTACAACGATGCGGAACACGTGTTGTTATCGTAGCAGTATAACTACCAGAACCATTTCCTACGATTTGGTTAATCGGCACAGAAGGACTGAAGTTAATAGCGAATGATACTTGAATACCCTTACCAGACTGGTAGCGGAAGTACTTACGGGTCTGACGAATAACACGAGCATTTGGAGAATCTGTAGCAATCAATTCAACACCACCATCATATGGACGGTGAATTGCAGAGCTATCAGCACGTAGCAACAAGCTAGACGTTACGTCATAAGTGTTGTTTGCTGGGAAGCCATGGCAGAAGATTGTGCTAACAGTAGATGCTGTTGTAGACGCTGGGAATGTTGCAATTGCAGCTGCTGCAACTTGTAGTGTTGCTGTAATACTAGTTGAGTTGCTACCAGCGTTAGTAGCCACAGTTAGTGGAATGTTATCTATCAACGTACTGTTACCTGTACCAGTCAACACAATAACAGAACCCACTGGGAATGGACATGGCATTGGGAAGTTGATTGTTAGAGTAGTACCAACAACAGTGCTTACAGAACTGACTGGTAATTTGTACTGTTCTGCGATAGGTATAGTGTCAACCAAGTTCAAAACAGTACGGGAGTTTACAGTATTGATTGTAGACACACCAGTATTTCCTGGCACAATCAAAGATACAGTATGAGTACCGCTACCGCCAGTTGCAACAATCAAGTTAGTACCAGCAATTGCATCGTTATATGTTGGTGCCAAGTTAAAGTCGTTAGCTGAAGACCAGCGCACATAATAAATACCACCGCTAATAAGACCAGTCGGTGTAGTAACTGTAGAACTCCAGCGAACAGACATACCTGTCATCATAAGATGACCAGCGCTAGTGAATGTTGATGTCACAAACGTAGTGGTCTTAGGAGTAAAGACTGCAGGGTAGTTCCAGTAGAAGTTATCGCCAGACTTAAACGCTGTGGAGAAGTTGGTGTTGTTACCAATAATCTTTGTAGTACCAGCTGCAAGAACGATGTTACCCGCACCTTGGATAGAACCAACGACTGATGCTGCTTCAAACTGGTGGTTACCAGAACCCAAGAAGTTTCCACTATTTAAGTTTAGAGGTATAACGACTGGGTTGGTAGCATTTGCCACGCTATCTGCAAGTCTAAACCAGTCTTCGGTAACTTTAATAATGTAGTAAGTATTACCACTAACCAGTGGACCCATCGCTGTTCCACTTGTGCTGTATACAACAGGAGTACCAGTAATCAGTTTATGTCCAAGAGAGTAGATTGCATTCCAATAAAAATCTACGTTGACCTGTGGGTTAATACCCAAGACACGTTTTGGAATTAAAGCATTAGTTGGGTTATTCAGCGTAAACTTACTAGTGTTACCATCTGGAGCTACGTTGGAGATAGTGTAAAGACCATCAATAGCACCAGTTGTTACGCCAGTCGTTAAACTATGTGCAGTACCAGTACCTTCGTTGACAATGTCAACCATTAGGGCTTCTCTTAGTGAACCTGTTCCAGTTGGTGTTCCAACAAATTTAACACGATCATCATCCAAGTTGTTTATCGCACCGTTTTGTGTCCAGAACAAAGTACATGTAGTTGCAGAAACCGCACGAACATAATAGAAACCACCGTTAGTTAAACCAGCTGGTGGTGTACTAGACAAGTACTGAACCAGACGACCAGTTGTAAATCCATGAGTGAGTGTAGTGATTACACCAGTAGAAACAACCATAGATGTTGCATTCTGTACAGGGTCAATTCCTATTGCATTAGTTGACCAGCCAGTAGCAGTATCTGCCAGATGGAATCTATCTGTAGTAGCGTTAAATACAAACTTGGTAGAACCTCCAGGTAAACCGCCAACTTCAGTACCACCACCAGTGGCATATGTTACTGCAGTACCGTTATTTAAGCCATGCGATGCTTTAAAGATTGTGTCACCATTTACGTTTGCTGCACGTTTAGTGAAGTAGTGGTTGTTACCAATAAAGTTAATCTTCGCACCCAAGAACCACACTCTACCTGCGTGGGTGCCTTGGTTGTATGCAGCAAACCCCACTGTGCTTAATGGGTCAGTAGCAGCAGAATCCTTAAAGATATCCAATGCTGTTGTTGTAGTTGCTTTAGCGTAGTATACTTTGTTATCCCACAAATTATTATACCAGTCGTTGGCATCGCCAAAACCTTGGAAGTGAATAGGTACTACAGCACCAATTGGTACACCATGAGCAGCAGTAGTTACGTTAGCTTGAGAGTTACTTGTGAACGCTGTAATAGAAAGAACTTGCGGTGTAATGTTATGAATTAACTGACTAGCTGTACCGTTCGCAGAAACTGCACCGTTGGTACCAGTGTTAGCGTAAGTGAACGTATTGTATGTTGCTGACAGAATAATAGCAGTAGCGTTGTTAAAGGTAGCGTCAGTAACGGAAGTTGCTTGACCGATAGCAACCTGAGTACCTTCTTTGAAACCATGAGGTACTGCAGTTGTTACCGTAGCAATGTTATTATCACGACGGATAGAAGCAATAGTTACAGAGTTAGAAGGGAATGTGTAAGTTACTGAGGTATCTGCGCCTGGAGTAACAGCAGTAATAGAACCTTTCTTCAATGTAGTAGAAGGGATCTTTGTATGTTCCCAGTAATCAGCGATTTGTGCGCCAACCATCGGGAACACGCTGTTATCTCTGATATGAGCAAAGTTGCTTTCGCTTTGTAACCAGCTAGTGCCAAGCGCCAAGTTATCTTCATCACGAACAGAGTGTCCAGTGTCGATAACGATTTTGTTGGTAGGAGTGGTGGAGAATGATCCTGGTAGACCGCCTGGATTCATTACATAACAAACAACTGAAGTTGCTGGCGCAGTTCCAGATACAGCACCAACACGAATGTCATATGCATTGAAGCGAGAATCGCCAATGTATGTTAATTCTGCAGTACCAGAATACTCGGTCGCTGTACCACTAGTATGTGTAGGCGGGACATGAGCACCACCTGCTGCAGCAGTGGTACCAGCAACCGATACGTTGTATAGATTATTACCATAATGAACCTTCTGGTTTAGGACATAAGTTTGTCCGATACCCCATGGAGTGCCCATCTTCAATGGTTGGTTATTGGTATCATAGAATTTAATCACGCCACCATGGTGTGCAACGTTGGCTAATAAGCTACCGCCAGTTGGTCGAGCAGCTGAAGTCCATGTAAAGGTATTTGTACGTGCTGTAATGGTTGGAACCACTACGTTACCAGCAACGTTACCAGCAACAGACCATGCAGCGCTAGGTAGCGTTAATGTTTGAGTAGTACCAGCTGCAGCAACTGCAGAAGTTCTCCACTGCCAGTATGCAGTGTCACGAGTAGTATTAAGTGCAGTGATTGTTTTATCTGCAGTAGGGTTTGCAGTGTCAAGGTTTGCACCAGCTGCTGACGTAACTGCAAGAGCAATGCCAGTATCGCTTAATAGACGGAAACGATCTGTCGTGGCAGAATCAACCTGAAAGTATGTTCTATTGGTAAGACCAGTTGGTAAAGAAGCAGCGTTTTGTGCAGCTGAACCTTCCCAGAAAATTAAATCGTTGTTCTGGAATCCATGATTCTTAGAGTACCATGATCTTCCTCTTGCATATGGAATCTCGTTATTAATTGGAATAATATAACCGTCTGGTGTAGCACCAGTTAAAGTAACATTCGAACCGCCACTTGTAGTAGCAGTATTAAGAGTTAGAATACTGGCAGAAGCAGCACCATATAAATCGAAACCAACGTTGTTAGTTTGCGTAGTGGCGATAGCATTATTCAATGGGTTAAGTAACTTAATAGTCAATATTCTTGTTGTAGTACCAGTGTGTCCAGTTACAATACCACGCACTTTATTAGTAACTCCCCAAGTATCAGTCCATTCGCCGAATGGAGAAACTTCAAATGATTGATATATGGTATTATTGTTACGTAAAACAATTTCATGCCCCTTAGGTGTATTTCTTAGACCAGTAGAGGTAAAGGTATTCGACAGACCAGAAGTATTAGAAGTAATAGTAAATTCTGCACCAACTTGTGTTGCGCTTAGTGTAATATAACTAGTGCCAAGAGTTTTAACATAGTAAGTAGTTCCACCGACTAAACCGCCCATACTAGCACTAACAGTAAATGGTTGACCAACAGTAAGACCTACTACGCTGTCAGCAAAATTTAATGTATTACCAGAAGTTGAAGTTCCAGTCACGATAGAAGTTACGTTTCCTGCACCTAAGAAAGTGGCAGCTGGGTCACCGCCACCGCCGTAGTAATATTGTGCACCTAATGCTGGCGCAAATGGACCAAATGACCAGCATGCTATACGTTGTGCAGTTGTGGTAGATAGAGTAACTGCTGCACCACCACGTGTGGCAGAAACAGTTAATGTAGTGGAATTAGGAATAGACGCTATGTAGTAATATGCACCACTGAATAAACCACCAACACTTTGGTTAAACACAATTAGCTGACCAACTTTCATACCAGTTGTACTTAATACCGTAATAATATTTGTAGTAACAGCGGTACCAGTGACCATACTCATCGCACCTTCATCGAAGGATAACGATAGAGTTGTGGCATCTTGTGCAGCTGAGGCGATAGTTCCAATGGCACCATCAACTTCACCATTATTTTGATTGAAGCTCGAAAAGTTGGCATTACCAGGAGCCGTATTAGTACCGTTTGTTTGACCATACGGAGGTAGAACAACCTGTGCTGTATGAGAATCTGAGTTGACGTTTCTTGCGTACAATATGTTGGATAACTGTGATGGTGTCCAGTTATTTGTGGAAGCAGTTGATCCACCAAATGCAGTAGTCCAAACCACGAATGGTTGATTGTCCTGAATTGCAGCATTTTGAGTATCTAAACACTGAAGATAGTTAGTTCCTGTTGCAATCTGATAGTCATAAACTCTTGATGCTGCCATGAAAGAGTGTGGACCAAATCTATCTGTAGCTAGTGGGAAACGAGCAGCAGCAGCTTGAACACCGAAGTTAACTGTTAAAGCAGTTCTACGTGCAGCTTGTGTTGTCAATACCGCTTGCGTTGTAGAATCCGTAATGATGGTACCGATTTGAACAGTAAATGAGCCCACAGTAGCAGTACCCATAGCAACAGGGTTTGTGAGTGTTTTTGGTGTTGTTGAAGAGTCATTTACATTAGTTGTTTGGGAATCAGAAATAGTAATCTGTGTTGCCGATAAAACGTCTTTGACGTAATATACAGGAACTACACCTACGTTACCTCCACCAATACCACCCAACGAACCGTTGGCAGTACCAGTACCAGTACCAACACCAGTTGCAGTGAAGGTTACCCCAATCGTGTTACTTGCAGCACCAATTAATGTAAAGTTTGTTGTGCCGACGAAAGCGATTGTATATTGTTGCCCAATTGTAAAATGGCCAGCTGTAACTGTTGGACCTTGGATATGAGTGTCCAAGTATGGAGTGACTGCGGTACCTGGGACGAAACGAATCGCTGCACCTGGAACCATGTTAGTTGTCGCAGCAACAGTAACGATATTTCTTTGTGCACTTAATGTGCTTGTTGTTGTACCAACAGTTAATGGACGATTAATGATGTATGTTCCTGCACCACCAGTACCAGTGTTTCTTGCTACAATATATGTTCCCGAAGGAATATAACCATATTCTTCACCCAAATAAGCGCCAACATCAAATGCAGTACCAGTGACAGTACCGCCAACAGTTAAAGTGTTTCCAGCGATAGAGTATGATGATGCAGTACCAGTTTGGTTAAGAGTAGCAGTACCAGTTGTGGTACTTCCGTTATAGAATCCTGGCTTAGTACGAATATAGTAAACGGTAGGAGCAGTGACCTGAGCACCAGCAATAGATAGACCACCGTTCAAAACACCTGGATTATACAGGTATGGACGGTTATCACGTAGATAGTGCGCCGAGTTAAAATTCAATACGTTGAAACGTGTTGATGTAATATAGTTGGTATCTTGAATACCTTTTGACGTCCACAAGTCTGATGCATTCTTTCCAAGAGAAAAGAACAACGTTGGACGTGAAGCGCCAGCTGGTGAGAAGTTAAATTTATCTGCAGTCCAAGTATATGGATTAAACTTAGAAGTGTTGTCTAAGTCTAGAGAGTTAGCGCTATAACCGTTAACGCTACTGGTAGTTTCTGCACCACGTTGTGTTCTAATGAATACTTGTCTTGACCATGCTTGTTCAGCGTCAAAGAATGAAGCTGCATTGATTGTTGCACCAAACGCTTCGTTATTGCGACCAATAACTTTAAAATCATAAGAAGATGCAGAATTACTTATCGGAGTAAATTTAATTAGTCTTGCATCAATTGTGTCGTTTTCGCAATCAAAAGTTAGTTCCCAGATAATTGTAGCTGCAGCACCGCCATCGTTCCACTCACGACCTTCCCATCTAATTCTCGTGCTAGTGGTAGTGGCAGACATGTATAGTTTCTTAAGGCGATGATCACCTGATACAAAATTAATACGAGGAACACCTACTTCATTGGAGCTGCTAACGAATGGACCAGTACCCACCAAGGTAATATCGTTTGTGAATGTCACTTGACCATCAGCATTAACCCAAACACGATCAAAAGTTTCATCAAAGATTTTAAACGGCATTGCTTCTGGGAACATAACACGAACAGTACCAAAGTCAATACCGTTATTAGATCCTGGTGCTGTGTCACCATCAAGAATTAACGTCATACCAGCAATACCTGGATCTACAACACCAGAAGTACCAAAGGTAATAGATGCCTGATCGATATAACCACCACCATTAGGAGTAGGCGAATCATCAGTTCTTACAATAGCTTGCGTTTCTGTATAGATCAAAGAGATGACTAAACGAGAGTCGAATGTAATTTGTTGTGAAGTTAAGCTGTTCAGTAGAATGAACGTTGACCCAGCTGAAAATCCGTGTGGACCATTTGTTGTGATTGTAATGGTAGATGGGCTTGCACCATCTGTTGCGATAGCGCCAAGAGATTCTAACTTAAATTCTGTACCTTGGTAAAGAGAAGCCAAGTAAATCTCTGTGGCTTCGTCTCTGATAGAACCTGTAAATGAAGACGCACGTCTTGCACGATATGTAAATGTGTTTAGGGTTGGAGTTGTCAATACAACGTAAGTGCCATCGGCGAAAGCAAGGTTTGCACCTTTAACGATAATAGAGTTACCGACTACAAGACCATGTTCTTCAGAACAGGTTACGGAGATTGTATTACTTCCTGATATGGCAGACATACCAGTGATACTTAAACTTAGAGAACCGTCACGTGCGAAGAACGTTGGGATGTTATTAATCAACTCCAAGGTTTCCCATTTTGAAGATTGCAAACCATATTCAAAGTCGGTGTCGATCAAGTTAGATGGCGTAGAGACACGCATCTTTGATACTGGATCATAGATGGTCTCGTTTGGTTCAATAGTAACTGAGCCAGCGATTCGGTTTGCTTTTAATACGTCAAGAGACATTTTTTCTCCAATTTACAATTTGTTTTCTATTTATCATTTTCAACTACCTCTGACTTTCATTATCAGAGATCTAACAACTATTCTGTCAGCTGGGTTAGGTGCTTCAGTGAATACAATAAAATTTTGAGTCGTGTAGTAAGCGTAACTAGATCCAGGGGTTTGTGGAACACCAGCCACAGTAACAAAGATTTCATTTTCAAGAGGACTATAACCAAGCGTAAATATTTGATTGGTTCCATCACCAGTAAACACAGATACATCATATTTAGGTACAAATTCCAATGCAGTACCAGAAGAATTTAATAGTGGAGTTGCTGCGCTTAGTCTTAACGAGGTTGCGCTGATAGTTCCAACAACTTCTACTGGGAATATAACTGTTGTGTTTGAAGTTTTTGGTGTATTTGCTGATCCACTAGAAGTTCCATTTACTGGACTTAATGCTGTTGACAAATAAAAATAAGTACTACCATTTTGCCCATATATTCCACCAGCAGAAGCGTTTGCTGTGGAGAAATTTGTAGTTCTAGCGTTAGCAAAAGTTGTGGTATGTGTCCTAGTATTTGCTGCAGGTACAGTTTCAACTAAGAACCATGTTGCGGGGCTGAATGTTTTTCTATAAACTTTATAAGAAGTTGCACCAGAAACAGCACTCCATGTTACTGTTGCTGTATGGCTTGTTGTACCACTAGTAGGAGCATAATAATAACGAACAGAACTTGCAGTTCCTAAAGTCTCACCAAATGCGTTTAATGCTGTTACTGCAAATGATAATGAATAAGCGCCAGTAGCGCTAGTATTAAAACCAGTATTGTATGTTAAAGAAGTTTCACTTAAAACTGAAACTGCACTACTTCCAGTGATGTGTAAATTACCAGCTCTTACGCCACCAGTAACCTTTAGTGCACCAGCTGTAGCAGTTCCAACAGTAGTACTACCAAGAGACACATCGCCAGTCGGACCATCAATACTAAACTTAGTCGTAAGAATGTCAACATCAACCAGAGTACCAGTTGTTTCGTTTACCATTAATGGGTAAACAGTACCAGTTGCATTTGTGGTATCGGTGATTGCAATAGCGTCTGAAGATTGTACCCACTGAATACCAGTTCCTGTAGACTTAAGAACGTAGTTATTAACTCCTGCGCTACCGCCAGCAGTTAATGTTCCAGTGATAGTTAAATTGTTTATTGTCTTACCAGATAGAGTCTGAGTAGAATTTGTATCAACAAATACTTTGCGTGCAGCACCGTCGCCGATTGACAATAGGTTATCATCAGTATCCCAGAAGATCGAACCTTCAGCTGTCTGAGCAGGTGTCGTACCTTGTGGAAGAACAAGAACACCGCCACCAACATTAAGTGTAGGATCAGTTAGCGTCTTGTTTGTAAGAGTTTGTGTAAATGCTTGAAAAACGAATGTGTCGTTTGCGCCTAATAGTGGCAAAGTTACAGTTCTATCTGCAGCCAATTCAGATACACCGAAGATGTACCTATGGTCTGAAGAAGTGTCTTGGATTCTTGGAGCGAATAATACTGCCTGAGATAACGTCTTGTTTGTAAGAGTATCTGTAGTATCTCTGCCGACCAGAGTGTCAGCAGTAGTTGGTAACGTCAACAGCTTGTCTGTGTTGACGATAATGTTATTACCTGTTAGATTCAGGTTGTCGCCAGAGGCTAATTCTGCTACGGCATTTGATGCGCCAGTAGTTACGACTAAAGGAAAACGATTTGCCATTATACTGAGACTCCAATTATACCAGAAGAATTTGTAACAAGTCTACAAA
>Ga0315899_10002599_pt1 | contig 19897 bp, 15 predicted proteins | sample LakEriMetagenome_2_FD_203518 | JGI IMG/M metagenome (GOLD analysis project Ga0315899, IMG submission 203518) | Freshwater fungal communities from buoy surface, Lake Erie, Ohio, United States - Buoy 4 MA112 | ecosystem: Environmental > Aquatic > Freshwater > Lake | place: USA: Lake Erie, Ohio... | reverse complement strand
GGGCCGTATGACTACGCTCCTCGTCGCTTTGTGCTTCGCTTGCAATGGGTTTAAGCACCGATGCAAATTGCGAAATGACTCTCGCATCGATCTGATCGGTTTTCGCGTCGACACCCATACTGCGAGCTAGCTACTCGACGATCTTCAGAGCCACGAGTACACGGTCTACAGTGCGTTCGGAACGTACAAAGTTCTAAAAAAGAGCTTAACCGTACTGTTCCTCTAAGGGTAGATATCGGAGATACTACGAGTACAGGGGCAGGTGCAGGTGCAAGTGTAGGGATAGAGACAGTATTAAACTCAGTGTCAGTATTAAACTCAGTGTCAGAGACAGGGTTTCAAATATGAGTAATTTCGTTATGTGGTTAGCAGTGGTATGTTTGACAGCGATAAGTTTCGTGTTGACGGCGTACAAACCCGGTTTCGCCCAAGAATCTGCTGGAGTGGGTGAGTCTCCCAAGCCGTTGAAGGTTTTCGTGTTAGCCGGGCAATCCAACATGCAAGGCCATGCGCATGTCCGCACCTTGGAGCACTTAGCCATGCAGAGCGAAACGCAACGGCTGCTCGATTCGATATTGCACAGCGACGGAACGGCGAAGATCCATAAAGACGTTTGGATATCTTACTTGTCGAGTGACGGGATCAAGCGAGGGAATCTCACAACGGGTTTTGGTGCTGATGGGCAGAAGATTGGGCCTGAGTTGACGTTTGGGATCAAGCTTCATGAGCTGCTTGGTGAGCCGATTTTATTGATCAAGACGGCTTGGGGTGGCCGCAGTCTTCATACCGATTTTCGCCCCCCAAGTGCAGGACCCTTTATGTTTACAGAGGCTCAAAAGGAGCAGTTGAGCAAACAGGGTAAAGACCTGACACAGGTCATTGCGGAAAAGGAAGCAGCGACTGGTTTGGCTTATCGGGAGATGATCCAGCACGTCGAATCGGAGCTTCGAGATATCGCCGCCATCGTGCCGAGTTTCGATCGGAGCATCGGTTATGAATTGTCTGGGTTCGTGTGGTTTCAAGGTTGGAATGACATGGTGGACTCCGGGGTATATCCTGAGCGAGATCAGCCGCATGGATATGGGCAGTACAGCAAGAATCTTGGGTGTTTAATTCGGGATGTTCGAAAAGATCTTGGAGTACCCGACTTGCCATTTGTAGTGGGGGTGATGGGTGTTGGGGGGCCGACGGCGGAGTATGGGCCGGAAGAGAAACGCTATGCGAGAATTCATCAGCATTTTCGCGATGCGATGGCCGAACCAACGACGCTTTCAGAGTTTTCTGGAGCCGTCGTGCCGGTTTATACGGAGAAGTATTGGGATTCGGAATTGAATAGATTGCGATCGAAGGAATCGGCGGCGGTTCGAAGAGCGAGGGAGAAAGCCAAAGCTGATCAATTAGATCCGCAGCAGACCCGAGCGTTGGAGGTCGAATATCGTGAGCAAGATTTAAGTGCTAGAGAGCTTGAGACATTGCAAAAAGGAGTCTCGAACGCGGAGTTCCACTACTTGGGATCTTCAAGAATTCTCGGTGGGATAGGAATTGGGTTTGCAGAAGCGATGGCGGAGTTGGTTCGTAGCCCGAAGTGATGGTGCTAACCGTCGAAGAGCTCTCCGAGTCGTTTCTACGATAGTGCCTAGAAAAACTATTTCGGCCAGCCGCGAAATACTCCGTCGGCATCGACGCTTTGCGCAAAGTCCTTGTAATCCATATTGCCCAGTGCAAGGTTATTCTCCACGCTCCATAGTTCGCTGGGAATCACTCGAAACGTTTGCCCTGGGGCTTCGCGAAGATTCACGACGAGAATCGGGTGTTCGGGATTTGTGAGTGATGTCGTATCGGCGAGGAAAGCAAACGAATGCTCTCCTCGCTGCTCGCCGATTGGCTTGAGTTCGATCAGTTGAGCCACGCTCAATCCTTCGTAGTCGACGTCGTCAATCACGGTGAGGTTCGCTTGGAAGCCTTCCTTAGAAAGTGCTTCCGATGCGCTACGAAGTTTGATCCAAGCAGTATCGTTGGAGAAGTCGGTGCGAAGCAGAAGTGAGTTCTCAGACTTCGGGAGTGGTTTTCGCATATATGACCCATGATCCAATAAGGGCACAGAAGATCGAAGCAGCAAACGACATGGACGCGAGTATATCGAGTTCGAAACGGGCGTGGCCGACGGCAGTCTGGTAGATCGAATAAATGAGAAAAAATGCATGGGATGCTGCCCAGAGTTGAACTGCACGCAAGCCGACTGCGGCAGGGGCTTTACGGGCTAACCAAGCGATGAAGGCGAGAACTTGTATGGCGTGCAAGGTCGCGCCGTGAGGAAACTTCAATACGCCTTTGGCATTGATCGGATGCTCGATGGAGGTAGGTTCGGAGGGGGGAGTCGAAGGCCAGTATCTCGGCGAGTTCCCCATCGCAAGTTGCATAGAGCCCAAGCCGGTGATTGCGAATCCAATTCCACCCGAGATCAGGATAAAGAACATGCCCCAGCGGGCGGCTGAATTTGCTGCGCGTGTTGTCTCGGACTTGAAATTCCCTCGCCAAGAGCGAAGAGTGATCCAAGCGATGCAGGCCATCGCGATGATGATTAGCACAAGCATCGCGAATTCGATGCAAGCATCGATTAGGGTGGTTCGATTGAAGTGGCTTTCGACACCTCGCCAAGTTTGAAGAGTGATGAGTGCAACTTCGAGAACCACCGAAGAGCACAGCAGAAAGCTCAATTTGTGAGTTGGGCGGGTGGCGCAAAGTGAATGCAGTACCCAAAGGGTTGACCAAAGCGTCACCCCCGTCGAGATTCCAAACAGCGTTGCTTTTCGGAACGATAATGGATCTTCCCATTGCCGATCCATTCCTAGAAAGACCATAGCATGAATCAGACCACTGATTAACAGCAGCAGTACCGAAGTGCGTTCAAAGGCATGTGGTAGACCTAGTTTGCAGAGGTAATCTTTGATCAATCCAATCCACCTTAAAATCTAAGAAGAGCAAAACGAGAATTGGTTAAGGGGACAGGTTGCGGGAATTCGTGTAAAATCGTGAGGCTTCCCGGGCTTGTTTGGCCCGGGCTTGTTTGGCCTAGGGGGCAATAGCCCAGGCATGCTTGGTACGGAAACCTTTCATGAGGCCATTAGCGAAGTATACATGATCTGACGGCTTCTTCCTTGGGAGTCTATTTTGAAATTCCTACGTTCTCTCGGTGTGCATCGCTCTTTTGGTTTGATGTTGGCACTCATTGTCCCGAATTCTTGCTTGGTTGAGTCTCGAAGCGCTGGGCAGGAGCGAGTCGAGCAGCCATGGAAGATGAAACAAGTCGAGGTCGATGGAGTTGTCTTTAAGATTCCTGAATTTTGCACGTTGGAAAAAGTAACGACTCCCGAGGAGAGTCATTGGCCGATTGTGGCGACATTTGCACCGGACGGCGGATTGATTGTGGCCGAATCGGTGTGGAACATGCAATCGAAGGAAACCGTCCAGCAGCAACTCGTATCGCGACCACATCGATTGGTTCGGCTGCGAGACTTGGATTTCGACGGGCATTACGAATCTCGCCAAGTGATTGCCCAAGGGTTGAGTTTTCCGGAGGGAGTGCTTGCTATTGGCAAGGATATTTATGTGACAGCTCCCCCTGAGATTTGGAAGTTTACTGATGCGGATGGGGATGGGGTTTGCGAGGAGAGAGAGGTCTGGTTTGATGGCAAGACATTAACAGGCTGCGCAAATGATCTGCATGGGCCTTGGTTGGGACCTGACGGGTGGATTTACTGGTCCAAGAGTGCATTTGCCGAGCAGACTCATCCAATCCTTTCGGACGTCCCATGGGAGGGGCTTCCGCGAAGAGACAAGCCTTGGACGAGCAAAGCTTCGCATTTATATCGTAGGCATCCGCACGGAGGGGCGATTGACCCGGTGATGACCGGTGGCATGGACAATCTGGTGGATGTGGCTTGGTTGCCCAATGGAGATCGGTTTTTTTGCGCAACGTTTCTTCATCATCCTCGCAATGCCGTGCGCGATGGAATTGGGGCGGCAACCTATGGAGCTTTATTTGGTAAACCCCATGCTGTTCTCGATGGTCATCCGCGAACGGGGGCGTTGATGGAGCCAACTGTAGAGCTGGGGCCAGCTGCTCCGGCTGGCTTGATGGCATTGGAGTCAATCGTGCCGCCGGGCATCGTGGATCCTGAGCTTGGTGCATTGCTTTGCTCGCAGTTTAATCTGCACCAAATATCGCTTCATCCACTGCGCCGCGACGACAAAGGGGCTGGATATCAAGCCGCTAGCATACCGATTTTGCGAACCGAGAGAATCGATTTTCATCCTGTAGATGTCCTTCTCGATAGCGATGCGTCTATTCTGATTGTCGATACAGGTGGGTGGTATGATCTTTGCTGTCCTAGTTCGGGGACGGATCAGCGGGTCGCCGATGGTGGCATTTATCGCTTAAAGGGACTTACTAACGAATGCCGCAGTTTGGCCGAACATCAGCGACTTGAACCTAAAGCCGTTGCTTTTGATGCTTTGGCAGACCAAGCTCAAAAGACAATCGAAGAGGATAGTCATGGGAATACGGGTTGGAACAAGCGTCGAATGCTTACGGATTTGTCGGATGCCTTCACTCGGCTTGGGGTAAACGCACCGGTTGACGCCAAATCGCGACTGGAAGGGATCGTTCGGCGAGGAGTGACCGATAGCGATGAATCGGTAAGTTTGTTAGCCATGCATTTTGCAGCCTTACATCGGCTCGATGGTGCAAGGGACGTAGCCCTCCGCATGTTAAAAGATTCGAGCGCGGTCAAGCGTCGAGGTGGGGCGGAGTGGTTGGGCCGGATTGGAATTGATACTGAGGTTCCGGCCGTTCTTGAAGTGCTGCGCGATAGTCATGGGGATAGGACGTTGCAGCATTCCTTACTGTATGCTTTGATCGAAGGGGCCAAGCCGCAGGCGTTAGAGAGTGCTTGGGCATCCAACGCAAAACTCGTAGGTGAGGGATTCGGCGAGTCCAGCGAATCGTTTGCGGATACTGTTGCGCTTCTGCGTGTCCTCGATGGCCGCGCAAAACTCGATGCAATACATGTGCGAGGTTTGTGGTGGTGTGCTTTATCGTCGAATCGAGAGATCGCGGACTTCGGGTTTGATGCGATCGAGCGGCATCCTCAATGGCTACCTGAGTTGTTGGAGAATGTAAAAGCTTGGGAATCAAGTTCTATTGGCGAATCCGCCGAGACCAAGGAGTTAAACTCCCAACAGGTTAATGCGATTTCTCGATTGATAGCTAGGTGGTCGGATAAGCCTGAAGTTGTGGAATGGGTTGCACAACGGTTTCGCTCACCCATTGAATCGTCGCAGAAATCGTTTGAGCTGTCTTTGGGGATATTAGACTCAATGCGATCGCGAGCGATGCCAGCACAGTGGGGCTTACCAGTAAGCCAGTGGTTGGGGAACGCGTCGTCGCAAGTACAGGATCGACTGCGAGATACCTTGCGCGGTGCGCAGTGGAAGGGAGATGCAAAGGAATTTAGCCATGTTGTCCTGACGATCATCGATCAGCTTGCCAATAGGCAAGTTGATGATCGCACGGAAATCGAAAAAGATATCGAGCAACTTCAGTGGTTAGCATTGATACCTAAGGGGACCGAGATTCCTGTTGATAGCGAAGCTTTGGTGCTTCGTGCTGCGATGGAAGAGTCCGCATTAGGGGAGCGAAGCGAGTCGGAAGTTCAGCGACAGGTTCAGCGCCAGGCATTGGGTTGGGAGATACTTCCGAATTTGCGACTAGTCAGGCCTGAATCACGGAGTCAGTTGCTTGTAGAGTTACCGCAGCTTGGAGTATTGCAGTTGCCAAAGTTGATGGAAGCGTACCTTCGGGGTGCTGATGATTCTCAGGAGGATCGATTGATAGAGGCTATGAATCGCTTTGCGGCTTCGAAGTCGTTATCGATGGAGGGAACGGTAGCGCTATTAGGTTCGCTTGGCAGGCAGAGTCAGGGAAAGTGGAAGGAAGCGTTTTTGAGTTGGCAGCAGCCGCAAGAGGATGTTCGAGCGGGAGTCGATCGGTGGATGGCGAAGTTACAACCGGGCGATGCGCGTCGTGGGTATCAAGTGTTTCGATCTTCTAAGGCAACTTGCAGCGCGTGCCATCAGGTCGGCTACGTGGGTGGAAATGTTGGGCCGGTGCTCAGTCGTATCGGTCAATCGCGCTCACGTCGTGAATTGCTTGAAGCGATCTTGTATCCGAGCGCGAGGTTAGAGCAAGCTTATCAGGGGACCAAGGTTCGATTGGTCGAGGGAGAAGTGGTTCAGGGGTTAGTGGTATCGGAGACCGCTAGCGAATTGGAGCTACAGGTATCTGCGGATGTTCGAAGAAGAATTTCAAAGGGGGACATCGAGGCGCGGGAGGCGAGTTTGGTATCCATCATGCCTTTAGGCTTGGAGAATCAGCTATCGATCGAAGAGTTATCCGATGTGATTGCGTTCCTTGAGAATGCGAAGTAGGGTGCTTTGATGGAGGTCTAGCATGGCCCTCTGTGGCCGTGCGAGGGGTGCGGACGGCTCACGCAAAGAAGCAAAGACGCAAAGAAAACCGCGAACCGGTTTGTGTGATGCTTGGTGCGGAGAACCTTTTTTCGTAACTCCCATTTACATCCCAGCGGAGGGTTTCGCGGTCGGTGGTTAACCGCGCGGATGCAAGGGGTGTTATTTGGGATGTCGAAGTGGCTGAGGGGATCATCGGCCGACCGCTTCACCACACCCTACCGATCATTGAATCGCAACAAGCAGTTTCAAGCGTCGTCCAGTGCCCGTCCACCCTTCATCCCCCCCCGCCCCTTACTTCCGCCCAAGCGGGAGAAGAAGGGCCGAAGGAATTATGGCTGTCGATTTGACGGTATTGGCCTGGGCTCTGCAGGCCAGGGCTCTGCTAGCTACAGGACTGGTTATTAAGAGCTACTGGACTGGGTCTTAAGAGCTACAGGACAACGTAGAGCAGCCGGGTTTGTTTCGTGCCCATTCGGGTCGTTTTTCTGCGAATGACTGCATATCAGGTTGTTCATCGTAGGGGTTACGCAGGACGTTGAGCAGTTGGGAGATGCGTGACGGGTCGCCTGCTTCGGCTTCTTCGATGGCTTGCTGCGCGAGATAGTTTCGTAGGACGAAGCGAGGGTTTGCACGTTTCATTAATGCGAGTCGGTTGGCCGATGGGATGCCGTCGTTATGGGAACGCATTTCGTAGCGAGTGAGCCAGGATTCAAGTTGCGTTGCGAGTTCGGTGTTGTTGGATTCATCTCGATAGAATGAGCCTTGGAAATGCCCAAGGGCATCGCGGCGTCGCGAGTCGCTAGTAGTTGAGTTCGCGAGTGCATTGGGAGTGGTGTGGGTGGGCGTCCAGGAGGCGAGGAGTTGGTAGAACCAAGTCATATCGATTTCGGTGGAGCGGAGCAATTCGAAGAGGTCTTCGACGAGTGGGCTGTCTTGGTGTGAGTCCCAGGAGGAGAGTCCGAGTTTTCGAGCCATGGAGTTTTGCCATTCGGAACGCATGGTTTCGACGTAGAGTTTCAGACCTTCTTCGAGGGAAGTCGAATCGTCGATACAAGGAGCGATGGCGTTGGCGAGTTGAGCGAGGTTCCAGTAGGCGATTTGCGGTTGTTGACCATAGCAGTATCGGCGGCCTTGCGCATCTGTGGTATTTGGGGTCCAAGTCGGGTCGTAGTCTTCGAGCCATCCGTAGGGGCCATAGTCGATTGTCAGTCCGAGGATCGACATGTTGTCGGTATTCATGACGCCGTGCACGAATCCTACACGCATCCATTCGACGATCATGATTGCGGTGCGTCTGCAGATTTCGTGGAACCAAGCGACGATGGTTTCGTTTCCTACGGTTCGGTGCGAAGTAGGCAGGAGTTCGGGGAAGTCGGTGAGGATGACGTAGACGATCAGTTTTTTAAGGAGATCGATCTCTTGACGGGCAGCGAGGATTTCAAAGTTACCGAATCGAACGAAGGAGGGAGCGACACGGCAGACGATGGCACCTGGTTCGCGTCGTGGGCGCCCGTCGTAGAACATGTCGCGCACGACTTGTTCGCCGGTGCCGATCAGGCATAGGGCTCGGGTAGTCGGAACGCCCAGGTGGTGCATCGCTTCGCTGCAAAGGAATTCACGGATGCTGGATCGAAGGACTGCCAGTCCGTCGGCTTGGCGGGAGTAGGGGGTAGGTCCGGATCCTTTGAGTTGCAGCATCCATCGTCCCGAGTCTGTGCCGATGACTTCGCCGAGATTGATTGCGCGACCATCGCCGAGTTGACCGGCCCAGTGACCGAACTGATGGCCACCGTAGCACATCGCGAAGGGTTGCATTTCGGGGAGGAGTTCGCGGCCAGAGAAGGCGTTGAGAAACCAAGCGGATTGCGTCTCTTCAGGGCTTAACCCAAGTAGTTGAGCGACTTCATCTGCGAGACAAAGGAGTTTGGGATCGGCGGGTTTTAGTGGCCAAGCTTTCGAATAACAAGCGCCCCGGACTTGTCGCGGTTGGCGGCTTAAGGCGATCTCCGATGAGGTTGGTGTATTGGAGTATGGAGTGTTCGCGATGGGATCCGCGGGAAGTTGATCGACGAATCGATTCGCAAATTTCAGGGGCATTGGGTTCCGGAGTTTAGGTAAGTGAGGAGAGTGGATTCATCGATGCGTCGGGGGATCAATGCGTCGGGGGGATCAATCCAGGGGCATGATTTCGACTTTTCGAAAATCGATAGGGTGGCTTTCGGATTGCAGAGAAATGGTACCGTGGTCTAGCATTAGTTGATCGTTTTGAATGATGCGTTGTGCGTTGGCATCTTTGGGATCGAGTTGTGGTCGTTGGTATTCAAGAACGACTTGTCCGTCGAGGATATGACGGATGACTTCGTTGCCAAGGACTTCGATTTCTGCGGTGACCCATTGTTCACCGTGGTAGGTATTCGACTTGGAATTGGTACAGTGTTGTGTAAATAGCTTGCCTTGCATTTCGACGTTGGTGCCTGGGCTGCAAAGGTTCAGGGTGTTGCGAGGGTTTTTACCGTCTCCACCGAGGAATTGGACTTCGATGGAGCAAGGGAAGTCTTGATCGAGAGACATTGTTTCTGGGGCTTGCCCATGAAGCATCACACCACTGTTTCGAATGGCCCAGCCGGGGCCGCCGGTGGCTTGATTGCCGACGAATCGGTATTCGATTCGCAGGCGATATTTTGAGAACGTGTGTTTGTAGAACAGGTGGCCGAAGCGTTCTTGGAATTGGTCATATCCGTCGTAGCGGACTTGGATCATCCCGTCTTGGACGCGGAAGGTGTTAGCAAAGTTCTCGCCGAGTGGGAATCCTCGTATTTTGGGATTCCATCCTGAGAGGTCTTTACCATTAAAGAGTTGGTGCCATTGTCCTTTAGCCAGATCGGCAGAGGCAGGTTGATTTTGGGGTTGTTTCAAGAGGTCAAGGTGAACGCGGGCGACGTCTCCCATGTAGCCATTGACGTTTTCAGCTACTGATTTTTCGATCCATGGCAGAGCTTTGTCTGGGAAGCCGAGGGCATCGTAATAGAGTCCCACGTAGAGATAGCCATAGAAGCGATCGTAATCGGTTCCGTCGATGACCTTTCGATTGCGTTCAGCGGCCGCGATGACTTGTTCGGGAGTTGCTTTCCCTTGGATCATGTCTTGGACTTGCATCATAGGAACGCGAAGATCTCTGCCCGAGAGGAGAATATCTTTTTGAGCCGTAGCGACATCGTTTAGTTTTGCGTTGCAAAGGAAGTGCCAGAAAGCGTTCTCGACGTCGTTTGGGTTGACATCGCGATGGACTGTGAACTGATCGAGACCTTCTTGGTATTTCTTAGCGTAGTACAGGGCGATGCCGCGTTGCCAAAGGTAGGGTTTCAAGGGTGGATCGAGTTCGATGACTTTGTCGAAGTCAGGGAGGGATTCGTTGACTTTACCGCTGCGGAACAAAAGCGATCCTCGAACGAGGTACAACTGCGACTGAGTGGGTAGCTTGTCGATGGCTTGTGAGATTTCTTTCAATGCGTCGTCGCTTTTCCCTTCGCGAAGTGCTTGTTCGATCCGATTGCTCCAACCGCGTATGTCTTGCGGGTCAATTTCTTGAGCGAGGGTGTTAGGGGTCACGAAAAGTTGCAGGAAGGTTCCGCAAACTAAGAAAGCAAAAGCGACCAGCGGTGATTTCGAGTTGGATTGCATCGTATTTGAGTTAGATTCGCGTAGGTTGGACAAAAACTGTCACGCTGTTGCAAGTGAACGTAGGTTGCAGTTGGGTTGGCGTTGCAGTTGGATTGATGTTGTAAGTGAACTAGCGTTGCAAGTAGGCTTGTACGGACAAAGCTCGGGCGATTACTATCAAAGGTGATTTTAGTGGATTTTTTGGAGAATGCATCGCTGCGTGTTGGTAGCGGCGTTTGGAATTGGATTGAATTGTTGGTTTTCGGGAAATTCGTGGATCGGTTAGGATGACGGTGGTATTGGGTTTCGGATATTCGATCAAAGGTTGGGAATTGGAGAATAGATTCGATGCAAGAAACAGCGGTAGCAGGTAGTGTTAAGACCCTAATTCGCGGTGCGATGGTCGTTTTTCCGGATCGCACGCATGTGACGAATGTGTTGCTTGTCGATGGGAAGATTGCGAGTGTCGATGCCACGGATGGAACGCGGGCCGACGAGGTCGTCGATGCTCAGGGGCTAGCGCTTTTTCCGGGGTTGATCGACGATCAAGTTCACTTTCGAGAGCCGGGGCTGACGCACAAAGAGGATTTGCAGACAGCAAGTCAGGCTTGTGCGGCCGGGGGTGTAACAAGTTTTTTGGAGATGCCCAATACAAAGCCACCTGCGGTAGATCAAGAGTTGATCGAAGCGAAGTATCGCATTGCTGCGGGCAAGTCGGTAGTAAATTATGGTTTCTATATTGGAGCGACGCCGACGAACATAGAGTCGCTCAAGAAGGCCACGGGGGTACCGGGCATCAAGATTTTCATCGGATCGAGTACCGGAGATCTATTGGTTGATGACCAGGAAGCCTTAGAGCGGATTTTTGCTGAAACAAGCCTGCCGATTTGCGCGCACTGCGAAGATGAGAAGACGGTTCGAGCGAATCAAGCAAAGTTAGGAGAGGCTTTGCGAGTGCACGATCATTCGCGGATACGCGATCATCAAGCTGCGATCATTTCGACGCGACGCGCAATCGATTTAGCGGTGCGTCATCGGCACCGATTTCACGTGTTGCATGTAAGCACTGCGGATGAGATCCTGTTGATCGAAGCGAACTGCGGTCTGGACAAGGGTGGTTTTATTACTGCGGAGCTTTGCCCTCACCACTGGTGTTTTCATGTTGGGGACTACGATCGACTCGGGACGTTGATTCAGATGAATCCATCGATCAAGACCCAGCGGGACACCGAGTTGCTTTGGCAAGCTTTGGTAGAAGGGAAGATTCAGGTGGTGGCTACGGATCACGCACCGCATACCTTGGAGGAGAAGTCACAGCGATATCCCCTTTCGCCGAGTGGATTGCCGGCCGTCGAGAACTACTTCGCGTTGTTGTTGGATCGAGCTTCGCGCGGCAGTTGCACTTGGAATCAAATCGCTTCGTGGACCAGCGATGCCCCGGCTCGCGTTTGGGGTATCGTTGGAAAAGGGCGCATCGAAGTGGGCTATGATGCCGATGTCGTTCTTGTGGACCCGAAGCTTAAAAGAACGATTGAGAATTCAAAGCAGTGGACCAAATCGAAATGGTCCCCATGGCATGGGACCACTTTGCAAGGTTGGCCGGTTCGGACTTGGGTCGGCGGCCAGAGCGTGTATCGCTTAGAGGCAGATGGTTCGCAACATGTATCCGATGCGATTCGTGGAAGCCGGTTGACCTTCGACCATCAACGAGGTGGGTACTGGAATACGACCCAAGGTATTGGGCTAGCTTAGCCACGTAATCGCAGACGCTTATCCATGTCCCAGTAGCCGGCGTAGCCATTAAAGCAAAACCGGCACATTCATCAAAACCGGTCAGCATCCCCTAACGGTTCGTAGCGGATTCCGGTAGGTTCCCAACTTTCACCTCAGGGGCGGTTTTCGAAACTGGGGCTTTAGATACGGCGGATTGGTTCGACGGGACGCTTGTTCCGACGAATCCTACTCCTAGGGCGATGAGAATCGCGAGCATCAGAGCATATTCAACGGGACCCGGGCCGTCTTCGCTTTTGAAAATTCGATCGAGCATTGTTGGTCAACTCCGAGGTATTTGGGGTCGAGAAAGTTGGAGGCGAAAATGTACTGATATGGGCGACGCGTCTTGGGGCCGAAACCCGTCGGGTTGCATGCTCTAAGCGGCATGCAGAGGCGTTCGAATGGACGCTACGGCATTTGTTCCATTGCTCATCGGCAACTGTGGGGGGGAAATCTGTTGGGATTTCCAATAGTCCGCCTATTGCAGATATCCCGAATATTCAGCCTTGTTCGGTTCGCAAATTTCACCTTGTTGACGGAGTAGGGGGATTCGTGAACAATGGCGGTAAGTTGATCATTCAGAGTAATATCGGCAACCAGGATTTGTTTTATTTATGTCAGATATCCGAACTCAAGACCCTGCGGTTTGGGGAGCGATTGAATCCGAGGCGAAGCGACAGCGAGAGGGTCTCGAGATGATCGCGAGCGAGAACTACACAAGTTTTCCGGTGATGCAAGCGGTCGGGAGTGTATTGACGAACAAGTATGCCGAGGGGTATCCGGGGCGTCGGTACTATGGTGGTTGCGAGCATGTAGACGTCGTAGAGACGATTGCGATCGAACGCGCCAAGGAGTTGTTTGGAGCGGAGCATGCGAATGTTCAGCCCCACTCTGGGTCTCAAGCGAACATGGCGGTGTATTTGTCCCAGTTGCAACCCGGCGATGTGGTTTTGGGGTTGGACTTGGCCCAGGGCGGGCACTTGACCCATGGGATGAATTTGAACATCAGTGGCAAGCTGTACAAGTTTCATTCTTACGGAGTGGATGCGAAGAATCATCGGATCGATTTTGACCAGGTCGCAGCGTTGGCGAAGGAGCACAAGCCGAAGTTGATCGTTGCTGGTGCTAGCGCATACCCGAGAGAGATACCCCATGCAAAGTTCGGTGAGATAGCTCGAGAGTTTGGGGCCAAGTTGATGGTAGACATGGCGCACTATGCCGGCTTGGTGGCTGCAGGGGTTCATAACTCGCCGGTTCCGCATGCGGACTTTGTCACAACGACCACGCACAAAACCTTGAGAGGTCCTCGCAGTGGTTTGATTTTGTGCAAGTCCGAGTATGCGAAGGGGATCAACAGCGCCGTGTTCCCCGGGATACAGGGTGGGCCGTTGATGCATGTGGTTGCGGGCAAGGCAGTCTGTTTTGGGGAAGCTATGCGACCCGAGTTCAAGGACTATGGCAAACGCGTGATTGCCAACAGTCAGACGCTAGCAGAAGTTCTTCTCTCGCATGGCTTGCGATTGATCAGTGGAGGAACCGACAATCACTTGGTCTTGGTTGACGTTACTGTGTTTGGGATTGGTGGAAAGATAGCCGAGAAGACATTGGATCGATGCGGCATCACGGTCAACATGAACATGATTCCATTCGATACACGTAAACCGATGGATCCGAGTGGAATTCGGATCGGTAGTCCGGCGTTGACCACTCGCGGAATGGGTACCGAGGAGTTCCGAAAAATTGGTCATTGGATTGTCTCGGCTTTGAAGTCGCATGACAACGAGGATGCGTTGTCGCGAATCCATGCGCAAGTGCAGGAGTTCGCCACTGGCTTTCCGGTCCCTGCTGGTTCGAGTGCCACTGGGGCGTAACGCGGTCGATCGAACGCAATGTCGGTTCCCTGATTGCTGAGTTTGCCCTGATTGCTGAGTTTGCCCTGATTGCTGAGTTTGAGAGTTAAAACGAATGAGCACCCCTCGAATCCTGATTGCCGATGATAACAGTGCGAACCGCGAGTTGCTCGAAGCGCTTTTAGCGAAGATCGACTGCGACTTGGAGAATGCCGTCGACGGCCAAGATACGCTTGCGAAGGTCAAGACCTTCAAGCCGGACTTGATCTTGCTCGACGTGATGATGCCCAAGCTCAATGGATTCGAGGTGTGTCGCGCGTTGAAGGGTGATCCTGAAACATCCTCGATCATGATTTTGATGGTGACGGCCCTGAGCGAGCTTGGAGATATCGAGCGGGCGGTAGAAGCGGGCACCGATGATTTTTTATCCAAGCCAGTTAATTCGCTTGAGTTGCAGAAGCGGGTTCGGAATATGTTGAAGCTCAAGGGCACGGTCGATGAGCTTGAACGCCTTCGTGCCTACATTCGGGAGATGGAAGAGCGGGGATAAGAATGCTCATCGAAGCCGACGCGTTGGAATCGTTAAAGCTGTTGAAGCGGTTGGAACGCAAGGTCGAGCTTGAGCACTCTCACGCAACCATTGCGGGTCAGAATTACCCATGGGTCAAGGTGCTCAATCCCGATCGGTTGCTTGAGGAGGCACTCAAAGGCAACCAGCCGGAAGTGGTTGAATTAGATCCGTTCTGGGCTGCGACATGGCGGGCCGCACAGGGGCTTGATGCGTTTCTTGGTCGCATTCCCAATCTTGAGCAATATCCAATTCTGGAGCTTGGTGGGGGTAGCGGTCGAGCGGGGATATCGGCTGCGTTGCGTGGGGCGAGGGTGTGCATCACGGACGCTTCGAGCATGGCGCTGATCATGTGTCGTTACAATGCGAGGTTCGTTCGGGATCGCGTCGAAGTTCGCAAGTTGGATTGGTCCAAGCTTGAGCAATTCCGCGAGCGATTCCCGATCGTGATCGGGTCGGATATCGTCTATAACCCCTCGTTGTATCCCATCCTAGAGCCTTGTATGCGACAGGTCCTCACCGAAGGAGGGGTGGTGTATTTGAGCGAACCGCAGCGGCATACAGGGGATCGCTTCGAACGGTGGATACGGATGGCGGGTTGGAAATGCGATTCGGAGTTGATTGACTTGCAAGACGGCCAGCGGGAGATTCGAATCTTCCGCTGTCGATTGCCTTGAGCGAGGAGTGAGTGCAAGTGCGAGTAACTCGGCGATTTCCGGTTCTTCTTCAAGTAGCGTTCTGTTTATCGCTGGGGATTATTTCATCGGGTTGCAAGCCGGATGCGGCATCGAATGGAAAGGGCCCGAGTTCTGATAAGACCGCAAGTACTGCTCAAGGTGCCAGTTCGGGCCAATCGGGCGTACGAAAGTCTGATGAAACCAAGAAAGCCAGTTCGCTCAGAGCGTTGAAACTGTTGGAGGCGGGGCGCTTTGACGAAGCTTGGGAGGAGTGTCAAAGGGTATTGTTGTCGAAGGGGGATGATCCTCGAGGCTTATTTGTATCCTCGCAAGTCTTGTCACAGCGAGGGAAGTTGGACCAAGCGGTTGGGATGGTAGATCGCATACCGATTGCGGAACCGGAGTATGGGTTAAAGGCCCACAGGGACGCATTGCTTTGGAGTTGGAATAAGTCGCAATTAGGGCAAGCTGAATCGAGAGCCAAAGGGGTCTTAGCACAGTATCCTGACGATTACGAGACGAACAGAATTTATGCAGCGCTGTTGGATCTTCAAGGAAGGCGCTACGAGGCGTCGCTTGTGATGCAAAAGTTGCTGAGATTGGGGAATCGCGAGATTACGACGTTGGCGCTGGCCGTCGATACCGTCAAGCCGGTTGAAAGCGATGCGATCGTCAAGCAACGCATGCTTGATGCGCCGCAAGAAATACGCTTGAAGAGTTCCCTTGGGTTTGGTGCGTTGTATGAAAAACGGCCAGAGGAAGCGGAGGTCATTTTTCGTGAAGTGTTGCAAGCCGAGCAGGGAACCGCGGCCCTTTGGGTTGGGTTGGGGCTTTCACTGATCGACCAAGAGAAATGGGATGCTTTACCGCAGTGGTATTCGAGCAAGTCGATGCCGCAACTTGGGGGTGATGCCGCTGAAGCTTTGCCAGAGTATTGGCGAGCGATCGGTGCTTGGATGCAAGCGAAGGGAGAGATATCACCGGCTGCGAAGTGTTACACGAGGAGTGTTGAGCTCGACCCGATGAATTACTTGGCCTACGGGCCATTAGCGCAGTGTTATACGCTGCTCGAACAACCCGAATTGGCAAAGCAGGCCGAAGGTTTGTTTCAGAGTGCGCAGTTAGCGAATCGGAATTTGAACTATTGTCGCGATGGGCATCGCCGAGAGGAATGGATTGATCAGTTAGCAAGTGTGCTTGATACGCACGGCCGGGGGTTTGAAGCCATCCTCTGGCGTGAGGTGTCCGAAAAGCATCACCGGCCCATGGGGCCGCGACTTAAGGAGCTCGAAGCTGGCGAAAAGGTCGCAGCAGACGAAGGCATGCGTCGTGGAATCCTCAGTGGGTTGACTCGATCATCGGAGACGTTTCCATCGATTGATTGGGATGGATTCTTGGGTAGGCAAGGTAGCATTGCTACGAACGGTTTGACGTCGAAATCCGAATCAACGGGAATCGGGGCGATAGAAGCCGATTTAGGATGGAGCGACGTCGCCAAAGAAATGGGGGCAGACGTTCCATATCGCAATGGGGACGATCCGAATCAACTCGGGATGCAGACGTATCAAAGCAACGGAGCAGGGGCGGGCGTGATCGATTTTGATCGGGACGGATGGCCTGATTTGTTCGTATTGCAGGGAGGAGGAGATCCTCGTAAACCTGAAACGAATGATCCGAGTGTCTTGTTAAGAAACATCTCGGGAAAGGCGTTTGAATCTGTAGCTTCTTTGGCGGGTGTGGCGAATAGAGCTTATGGCCAAGGGGTCGCAGTTGGGGATGTCGACCAAGATGGGTTCCTTGATTTGTTCATCTTGAATTTTGGTGAGAATCTACTGCTGCGCAATCAGGGAGACGGAACATTTCAAAGGGTTCCTGTGCCGTTGATGCGGCGCGATATTGAGCAGCATCCAGTCTGGAGTGTCAGTGGAGCGATTGCGGATATCGATGGAGATCATTTGCCCGATGTGGTCGAAGTTAATTACGCATCTGGAATCGATGTGATTACGCACTTGTGCGTGTCGCGGGAACAAGTACCGCAGGTTTGTCGGCCTACTGAGTTTCCTGCGTCCGGTGATCAGTTGTATTTATCCGATGGTGCGGGAGGGTTTGTTTCCGGAAACGAACGATGGAAGTTGTCCATGGATGATGGGAGAGGTTTAGGGCTAATCGTCGGGAATCTCGATCGCAAGCATGGCAACGACCTGTACATCGCCAACGACATGTCGGCCAACAATCTTTATCTCAGCGGACCGCTGTCGGAAGGATATCGCGGTTGGAGTTTGGCCGATGAAGCGGTGAGGCGAGGATGTGCAGTGGACTTGCAGGGCAAGCCTCAAGCGAGCATGGGAGTGGGGTGTGCGGATGTTGATCGCAACGGAACACTCGATCTTTTCATGACGAATTTTATCGATGAGTACAATGCGCTTTACTTGCAAGATGGCGTCGGCTTTTTTCAAGACGCATCGCGACGCTACAAACTGATCGACCCCAAGAAGAAGACACTAGGATTTGGGACGCAGTTGTTGGACATCGACTGTGATGGTTGGCTAGATATGTTGATCGTCAATGGGCACGTCGATGATTATCGTTCGAAGGGGCAGCCTTACGCGATGCGGTCGCAGGTCTTTATGCAACGCGAGGGTGGTTTCATCGAAGAAGCATCGGATCGGCTAGGAAGTTATTTTCAAGCCGAGTATTTGTCTCGATGTCTCGGGGTGTGGGACTTTAATAGGGATGGTCGTATCGACTCGTATGTGACCCACTTAGATCATCCGCTATCAGTCTTACGCAATGAAGTCAAAGGACAAGGGAATTGGCTAGCGATCGATTTAGTTGGCGTTGAGTCGGAACGCGATGCAATTGGAGCTGAAATTGAGTTGAAAAGTGACGGTCAGACTTGGGTGCATCAGCGTCTGGCAGGGAATGGGTTTGAGTGTGCCAATGAGGGGTTTGTGCATTTCGGAGTCGGTAAACTTGAGGTAATCGATAGTTTGGAAGTGCGTTGGCCAAGCGGCCGAGTTTCCCGATTTGAGAAGGTTGATGTGAATCGAAGGGTGCTGTTGATTGAATCGAGCGAAGTGGTCCATGAGGTGCTGCTTGAGCAACAACAGCGCTGAGAAATCGACCACCAAGCGGATGACATCGCTCGATCAATTTCGAGGGTACGCTGTAGCGGGAATGGTGTTGGTGAATTTTCTCGGTAACTATGCATGTGCACCGAGAATACTTCGTCACACGAATGACTACTGCAGTTATGCAGATACCATCATGCCCAACTTTTTGTTCGCTGTGGGGTTTTCGATCGCAGTGGTCTGGTATCGGGCTTTGAGCAAGGCCGCGTCGGCGATGGGGCTGGAAATCGGCGGACTAGATTCCAGCAGTGTGCGAGGAGTTGCACGCGAGGTGCAGGGAAAACTGTTTCGTCGCTCTTTAGCTTTGATGCTCTTTGCCTTTGTGCTGTACTTCCCTTGGGGAGAGCCTCGATTACTGAGCCGAATAAGTACGGGCTCCTTTTGGTTTGAGATTTGGAAGCGCCATTGGTTTCAAACCCTTACCCATATCGCTTGGACGACGTTGTGGTTGCTGCCGATTCTCAGTTGGTCGTGGAGGGGGAAGTGGAGCTGGATTGCTGGAGGTGCTATCACACATGTTCTGCTGTCCGAGGTTTTTTACTTTCATTTTGTCCATCAAAATCCAACAGGAATCGATGGTGGCCCACTTGGCTTCTTAACGTGGGGGATCCCTGCTGCACTTGGTCTGTGGGCTGGGGAGTATTGGTCTAGAAGTGAGCTGTTAAGGCAAGAAGGGGTAACGGCCCCATCGTGGGAAATCCGTTGGTTGGCAATTGCCCTAGCATGGATGCTTGCAGGTTGGCTGTGTTCGAGCTTAACGCGATCCTATGATATCGACGTTCAGGTTGGGGGGGCTGACAGTAGTGGAGAGTCTGGCAGAAGTGGGGAGTCTGGCAGAGAGGTTCGAGTCGTCGCTGATAAATTGGCTCGCTCTCCAGTTGTCGATGGTTTGAAAGTTTTTGCGAGCGGGGAGCATCGGGGGTGGGCGGAGTTACCCTTGGTGCCCCCTCCGACTTGGCAGGAGCGGAGTTGGAACTATTGGATGATGAGTCAGCGGGCGGGCACGTTATCTTACTTGGTGTTTGCGGCCGGCTTTTCGCTAGGACTGTATGTGCTATGGGACTCGATAGTTCGTCGATTTGCGATCGAAGTCCCTTTGTTTCGGTGCTTTGGGCGAAACGCTCTGTTCTGTTACGCTTTGCACGGATTCTTGATCGATGCGATCGGTCTATGGGTGCCCAAAGATGCTCAGCCGTGGATCGTTTATTCCAGCCTACTTGGGCTATTCGCCGTGCTTTTCGGTGTGGCTTGGATGCTCGAGCGAAAGCGAATCTTTATCCGGCTTTGATACCACAGCGGTGGAGGTTGGAGGGAGCGTCGTGTTCCAAAAGCCGACTTGTCCGATCGCAGATTGAAGATCGCAATCTGCCATAAACCATTCGAGCAATCGTTCGAGTTCCCTTGATCTGGATTGAAACCATTCGAGTTTCGATTCGATTTGCTGCGGTAAGGTTCCTTTGACTTCTTCGAGAGCGATCAGTTGTTCGAGTCGGGTCTGCCAAGAGTTGGTTGTTTCAACTGCAAGATTCCAGCGTTTGGCGGCGAGTTCACGGGCATGAAACGCTTCGCTGACCTCTACTTGAATTTCCGATGCTTTCGCGCGGTAGAGTTGGTCGAGAAGTGCGCGTCGTCGATCTGCGGTGGAGGTGTCTTTGCGAAGATGATTGAAACCGAGCATAGATTGTCCAAGAGGATTTCTCGCCTGGG